>Ga0097691_1000729_pt1 | contig 26951 bp, 20 predicted proteins | sample NGESurdeep072012_8_FD_72858 | JGI IMG/M metagenome (GOLD analysis project Ga0097691, IMG submission 72858) | Arctic peat soil microbial communities from Barrow, Alaska - NGEE Surface sample 210-1 deep-072012 | ecosystem: Environmental > Terrestrial > Soil > Wetlands > Peat ... | reverse complement strand
TGCCTCATACGGCGGCCTCCTGGCACTGCAGTACGTCGACAAGGGCAGGATCCAGGCCGGAGATGACGTTCTCATCTACGGTGCGTCGGGCACGTCCGGGACGCTCGCGGTCCAGCTCGCGAAGTCGCTCGGGGCACATGTCACCGGCGTCTGCAGCACGAGGAACATCGACTTCGTCAGGTCTCTGGGCGCTGATGAGGTCCTGGACTACACCCGCGTCGATGCACCGCCGTCCGGGGTCAGGTACGCCTTCGTGCTCGACTCCGTCGGCAAGCTGAAGTCCTCGAGGCTCAAGGATGCGTGCATGAGGGCCTTGGCGCCGGGTGGACGGTACGTCTCCATCGACGACGGCAATCTAGAGCTGAGCTCCAAGCGTCTGGAGCAGCTCAAGGGACTGGTCGAGTCAGGAAAGGTGTCACCGATCGTGGGTGCGGTTTACTCGCTCGACGACATCGTTGAAGCGCACCGAGCTGTTGGGGATGGACACAAGCGCGGTGGGGTCGCAGTCACGATCGGGTAGCGGCGAACGCTGACTGACGCTCAAAACCCTTCGACGCGGACGCCAACGAACAGGTCCTCGCTGTGCCGGTCGGGGATCCGCTACGGACAACGAGGCTTGGCTTTCCATACGTCCGGTCATCGTTACTGAAGGGCGCAGCCGCGTAAAACACGAACTGCGATCCACGCTGATCAAGTTCGTTGCTCAGGCACCGCACTGAGGATCCGCGCAAACCCTTTCAGGAATCCCCGCTGATCGCCCGTCAAGTTCCTGTAGCAATGGCGCGCCCGGGATTTGAACCCGCACTGTCAGCTTGTTAACTGACAGTGTTCCAGGAGCACTCGCCGAGTTGGCTAAGGGCACACGTAGTGGCACGAGTGCCGTTTCGGACGTGAATGGGCGTCGACCTGTTTGAGAGATATGGCCGAATTCGATTGTGCTGCAACGCTTTTCGTGTGTGGAGCGGGTGACGGGAATCGAACCCGCACTGTCAGCTTGGGAATCCGACACGGACCCGCCATCCACGCTCCGTGGGCCGATCTGACGTGGTCGTGAGTGATCAGTGTTGACACCGGCTTGTTGCACGCGGACTGCACGACAGCGGTCAACGTCCGGTCGGTGAATCTGATGCTCTGATACCGCGTCCAGCCGCGAAGTTCGAGGCCATCGACATGGAGTCGGGCGTCGACCTGGCCAGGGAGTGCTGCACTCACTGACCCGATCCTCCGCGATGCAAACCCGTGGTCCAGGGCTGCGAACTTCGAGGCCGCGTCTAGCCTCAAAGTGCGCCGGCCAAGGTCGTCAAGTCCAGTTCTACGTCCTTGCCGTTGACGGTTACGACCACTCTGGGGTGCTCGCCGGCGGCGCTGAGGTAGCTGGTCAGGGTGGAGAGCAGCATGTCGTGACGCTTCTCGATCCGACTGATCTCTGATTGCGCGACACCCATCTGCGCGTCGCTGATGTCGCGGGCTCGGGTACTATCTGGCGATAGAGTGCCACTAATATCGGTAGTCCACTACAACATTTATTGACAGTAGAGGTGTCGATGTCTAGAAGCTACCTCCCCCGCCTCGTCGACGATCAGCTCACCCGCGGCCTTCGGTCCGCAGGTGCTGTCGTCCTTGAGGGCCCCAAAGCTTGCGGTAAGACGACCACAGCGGGTGAGCAAGCCGCATCTGTCGTTCGTCTCGACACGTCACCCCAGTTGCGTGCAGCCGCCCTAGCCGACCCCAGCGTCCTGCTAGCCGGCGAGACACCGCACCTGATCGATGAGTGGCAGATGGTTCCTGACGTCTGGAACGCCGTCCGCCATGCCGTCGATGACCGGCAAGCATCCGGCCAGTTCATCCTCACGGGATCCGCCACCCCGACCGAGGACGTGACGCGGCACACCGGAGCGGGCCGGTTCGCGCGCATCCGCATGATGCCGATGTCCCTGTTTGAGCAAAAGCAGTCCACTGGCACGGTGTCACTCGAGTCGCTGTTCAACGGTGACCCTTCCAGCAACGCCGGCCCAGAGATGGACCTCACCGGGGTCGCCGAGCTCCTCTGCCGTGGCGGGTGGCCAGGCAACGTGAAGCGTGACCTCTCGGACGTACAGAACGCGAACCGCGACTACCTGGCCACGATTGCAGGCGCTGACATCGTCACTCTCGACGGCATCCGCCGAGACCCACGCAAGGTCACCGCTTTGATCTTCGCTCTCGCACGCAACGCCGGTACGTACGTGACGAACCGCACCCTCCAAACTGACATCACACGCGAAGGGCAAACCCTGGCAGCGAAGACACTAGAAAACTACTTGGACGCTCTCGCACGCCTATGGGTATACGTCGAGCAGCCCGCGTGGGGGCAGCACATGCGCTCTTCCGCGCAGGTACGACGCGCTCCCAAACGCCACCTGGTCGACCCGTCACTTGCTGTCGCTGCCATGGGCACAACGCCCAAGGCTCTCGTCACCGATCCCGAAGCGTTCGGGCAACTGTTCGAAAGTCTCGTGTTCCGTGACCTGTCCATCTATGCCCAGGCGATCGACGCACGCGTGTTCGCCTACCAGGACGCCACCGGCGAGTTCGACGCAGTAGTGGTTCGCAGCGACCAATGGCTCGGCATCGAAGTCAAACTGTCAGGCCGCCCCGAGATCATCGACGCAGCCGCGGCGGGCCTCGTTCGCCTCGCGAGCCGGATGCGCACACCGCCGACCGCGCTTGTGGTCATCACTGCCGCTGGACCGGCCTACCGCCGCAAAGACGGCGTCCATGTCACCTCGATCCTCGACCTCGGGCCGTGAACACCCACGCCGAGCCTCGCCGCGAACGAAAGCGCGAGCTACTGGGCCTGTCCCTGGCCATGCTGCCGTAGAAGGTCGCTTCAAGATTTAACGCAGTACAGAAGCTCTTCACCACTACAACTACTGCAACCGATTTTTCGCGTGGAGTTGAGTGACGGGAATCGGACCCGCACTGTCAGCTTAGGAACTGACAGTCTCCAGGGGCACTCGCCAAGATGGCTAATGGCACGCGTAATTGCACGAGTGCCGTTTTCGGACGCGAATGAGCGTTGACCTGCTTGAGAGATACAGTCGGATTCGCTTGTGCTGCAACGGTATTCGAGCATGGAGCGGGTGACGGGAATCGAACCCGCACTGTCAGCTTGGGAACCAACTTGATGCGGGCAATCCACCGTGGCGGACCGCTTGATTGAGCGGGGCGTGGCCACCCGCTTGAGCCCGCGATTGACCGTGAGTCGCCGGCAGTTTGGGCACGCCGAGGGCACGGCGCAAGCAATCTATTGAAACGAGGTGAAGGGGTGATCAGTTGGTGGCAACCGCTCGCGACAACCGTTGCGGCGGAGCGGGCGCTGTTGAGCTCCTTGAGGAGTGCGGACCCTGCGACCTTTGACACCCAACTCCGGGCCTAACTTCTGGGACGGGAGGTACCTGGGTGCGGTGATGGAGTCGGCTCTTCGGTCGAGGCGTCTCACCTCCAAGGAACTGGGACACGTGATCATGTGTGCGTATGGCGCGCCCCAGCGGGAATCTTCAACGGACGGGTGTTACGGGACATACCCTCACGCGGACGGTGTCTGACCTGCTGCGTTCCCGCAAGCCATTGCGCTACCGGGACGATGGGAACTGCCGAACAAGTGGCCGATGTGCGCGCGTCTATTCGCCCAGATAGCAGCGGCCACCATTCGTGGGAGAGTCTCTCACTGGGGGACGTATGGTCACGTCTCCTGAAGGAGCCTTTTCTCGATGGTTCCGATCGGATCGTACGACTGGAGTTCCGCGCGCAAGTCGGCGACCTTTCGCGCGTAGGTGGGGTCGTCGAGGAGCCTGCGGACTGCCTTACGGATGGCTGCCGGCTTCGGGCGCTCGCTGCGCAGGTCGATGCCGAGGTTGTTGTAGCCGATCCGGGCGTTGATGTCGTTCTTGCCCTCGCGCTTGCCTGCACCGACGACCGGGAGACCGTGCAGGAACGCAGCGAGGTTGCTGCCGAAGCCTCCGCTCGTGACGAACACGTCGACGTGAGGGAACAGGTCGTCGTAGTTGATGAAGTCCGCGATGACGACGTTCGGCTGGGGGTAGCGCGCGCGAAGCGCGGCTGTCTGTGCCCCTGCGGTGGTGGCCACGACGACGTAATCGGAGTCCTTGAGTGCCTCGATGGTAGGGATGATCAGCTTGGCCGGATCGGTGTTGTCGACGGTGCCTTGGGAGACCGCAACGACCTTCGCGGTGGGGTCGACAACGACGTCCGGCAGCGGGGCAGAGGCACTGAGTGCGCGGCGGGCCGGAACGAGGGGGCCGACGTACTCCGCGTTGGGGAGGGGTTGGTATCCCGGGAACTCCAGCCCAGGGGAGCCATTGAGGAAGACCCGCTGCGTCCTGAGCATCGGTTCGTGCGGGAAGCCGTCAGAGCGGATCGGCGCGATGCCGTGTCTGGCGAGGATCTCGTTGTAGTGAATGGTGCCGACCCGCATGCCGCTGGCCAGCATCTTGCGCACGACCGCGTGCCGTAGGCGGCCCAGGGGCGTGCGCGCGGGAATCAGTCCGAAGAACGGCGGGGGGCCCTGTGCATCAGGCATCACCATCGTGAGACCGACCGCGAATACCGGTAGGTGCAGCGACTCTGCGACGAGCTGTTCTGCGTACAGAGCGCCGTCGCAGACCAGTGCCTCGAACGGCCACTCGTGCTTGATGGCGGCCATGTCCTGGTAGTGATTCTCGACTTGGCTCACGAAGAACTTGTCCAGCTCGAACGAGATCAACTTAGGGCCTTTGAGCGTGGCGCGCTCCGGGAACAGCTCGTTGAGGTTGCTGGCCATCACCTCGGTGGCCCGTTCGTAGGCGAACCACGGCATGCCCAGTCGGTCGAGTCTGGCGCCGTACGTCGGCCCGGCGTACCACCGCACATCATGACCTCGCCCCATCAGTTCGACCGCGATCCCGGTCAATGGGTTGAAGTGGCCATCTGCAGGCATCGACGCGAACAGGATCTTCATCCCCTCCGCCTCTCACTAGAGTATGACTATAGTGGGTTAGAATCGAGTCGATGTCCACAACCCCTTCGACGAGGACCGACCGAGCTCTCGTCACTCGACGCCGAATGGTTCGGGCCGCGTACGACTTGTTCTCCGTTCACGGGTACCTCGGCACCACCATCTCCGCGATCGCCAAGGAGGCTGGTGTCGCGGTGCCGACCATCTACTACACGTTCGGGACCAAGGCAGCGCTGCTCGATGAGTCGCTGGGGGCTGCCATCGTGGGCTTCGATCGGTGGCGCAAACCGCGCCCGGACCCGCAGATCGACGAGCTCCTGCCCTGGCACGGTTGGTGGCGCGAATTCGAGTCGTCTCCCACCTCGCACGCCGCCTTCGACATCTTCTTCACCCATGGCGTCAGAATCCTCGAGCGCGTGGCGCCGCTCGTCGCCACATTGCACGGTGCCGCTGGTGAGCCGGAGGCAGCAGAGGTATTGAGGATCAGCGAGCAACGACGAGTCGAGACGTACCGATACTCCGTCCGGGTCATTGCCGGTAGGCCGGGCGGCTTGCGACCCGGACTCACGTCGGCGACGGCAACGGACATCCTCGTCGTGCTCTTCAGCGCTGAGTTCTACCGGTCGATCCGCGCGGGCCGAGGATGGTCGGCCCGCCGCACCGCAGCGTTCCTTCGAGAGTTGCTCGCAGCCCAGATGCTCCCGGACTGAGCTGCGGGGGCGCGGAGGCCGTGTCCGATCCTGACTCGCGACAGCCGGTGGGGTCGCGATCAGCTCGCGCCAGACGCCGCACACCGGGATGGCCTGGGTCACGTCGGTGGGCACCACGAGCGTTTGTGCCCGAGACACGCCACACCTTTATAGCAAGAAGGTGACGGCCGCCCGGTCACCGATGGGCTGCTGACCCAAATGCGTTGGGGAGTTGGCGGTCAGTTTGCCATTGTCACGCGTCGACGGTCCCGCTATCGTCGGCAGTTCGGGCTTGGAGATGCCCGCGGTCCTTTCCACAGCGGCCCCGGGAGCGCCCATGGCGTCCGACCTTGAGTCAGCACTTCTCACCGCCTTGCTCGACTTCGCCAGGCGCCGACTCGACGCACTGCTCAACAACCTTGCCCCCGACGCTGAACACCTGCTTCTCATCTTTCTTCCCGGCGCCAGCGCCACTGACCAAGCCAAGGCGGCCGGCACCGACGCGGGCACCCATCTGACGAAAGCCAACACCAACCTGACCCAGCTCGACAACGCCATTGCGGCCGGCCCGTCCAGCCTGACGCAGTGTGAGGCGGCTCTGGTTGAGGCGACGGCAGCGCTGTCGGAGATCGATGCGGCCATCCGTTCGATCGTCGCGATGGTGCCCGCGGTCGCAGATGCCGAAGCCGCGATCCTCACGGTGGTCAAGGCTGCCGTCGCCGCCGGCGGGGACACCGTGACCGGGCTGCTCGACCAGATCGGCCTGGCGGGCCCGATCAGCGCGAACATCACGAAGTCTGGAACGGTGCTGAGCTACCCGCTGGCCAGTGCCGCCGAGCACCCCCTGGACCCGGCATCCGGGGCCGTACTGACTTTGAACAACACGACAGCCCAGGCGACCCTCGACTACGGCACGGCCAGGCCCGTCCTCGGAGTCAGCCTCACCACCGGCTTGTCTATAGGCCTGTCATCGGACGGCTTCGTCGACCAGGTGGTCGGCGGGGGCGCCAGTGCCACAGCGACCCTGACGATCAGCGCGGACACCACCAATGGCCTGCGATTCCAGGCAGGGGCCAAGACCCGCGCAGACCTGGACGGACAGCTCACGCTGCCCGGCGTCGAGCTACTTGGGCTCGGCATCGAGATCCCAGACGGCGTCCCGCTCGGCCTGGCCCTGACCGGCACGATCCTCGGCACTCTGGGTCCCATCGCCGCCCAGATCCAGGGGGCCGGCGTGGCGCTCGCCTTCGACGTCAGCAAGATCGGCAGCGGCAACCCGCTCGGCCTTGCACTGGCGCCGCCGTCGGGCGCTGGTCTGACCGTCGACGCCGGCGTCATCCACGGCGGGGGGTACATCCAGCACACCGGCACCGACTACGGCGGCGCGCTGGATCTTGAGCTCGGCCCGATCGAGATCAAAGCCGTCGCCCTGGTCAGCACGGCCCCGTTCTCCATGGTGCTCGTGCTGTCCGTGGAGTTCCTGCCGGCGATCCAGCTGTCCTTCGGTTTCACGCTCAACGCCGTGGGCGGGCTTGTCGCCCTCGATCGGACGATCTCGACGCAGGCCCTGCTGGGAGGGATCCACGATCACAGCGCCGACACGGTGCTGTTCCCCCAGGACCCGGTCGCTGCCGCGCCGACGATCCTGCGGCTGCTCCAGCAGATCTTCCCGCCGCAGCAGGGCGCTTTTGTCGCCGGGCCCATGCTCGAACTGGGTTGGGGGGAACCCATCTCGTTCGTCACCGCGCGCCTGGGCGTGATCATCGCCCTGCCAGATCCTAAGGTGATCTTGATCGGCTCGCTGAGGGTGGCCCTGCCCGACCCGGATGTCCCGATCGTCGACATGCGCGCGGACATCTACGGCGAGCTCACGCCCGATCACCTGCTCGTCCGCGTCAGCCTGGCCGGTTCGCGCCTGGCCGGCTTCGCCATCTCCGGCGACTTCGGCCTGCTGATCGGGTGGGGCGACCACCCGGACCTGGCGATCTCGGCTGGCGGGTTCCATCCGCACTACGCCCCTCCTGGCGAGCTGGCCGGGATGAACCGCGTCAGCGTTGATCTCTCGCCGCCGTCGTTCATCACGATGCGCGCCGAGGCCTACCTCGCGCTGACGTCGAACTCGTTCCAGCTCGGCACCCGCGTCGAGCTGAAGGCCGAGGTCGCCGGTGTCGGCGCGGAAGGCCATCTCCAGTTCGACGCCCTCGTGCTGTGGTCGCCGACCTTCCACTTCGAGATCGACCTGAGCGCTGGTGTCTCGCTGTATGCGTTCGGAGAGAGCTTCGCGAGCGTGGACCTGAAGCTGCACCTCGAGGGCCCGGGACCGTGGGTCGCCTCGGGGCACGCAAGCCTGTCCCTGTTGTTCTTCGACGTCGACTTCGATCTGCCGCGGATCAGCTGGGGTGAGGGCGACAACCCGATTCCAGCGCCGTTCCCGCTGCTGGACACTGTCAGGGCGGCGCTGTCGGACCCCAAAGCCTGGGAGGCCCAGCTTCCCGCGGAGACGGACCTGCTGGCCAGGCTGGTGGCCCTGCCCCAGGGTGGACCGCCGGTGGTCCACCCGTTGGGCGCTCTGGAGGCCCGCCAGCACATCGCCCCGCTCGAGACGGTCATCGACCACGTCGGTGCCAACCCGGTCGACGACCATCGGATCAACCTCGGACAGCCAACCCTGTCCGCCAACGGCCAGCCGGGCGCCGTGGCCAAGGCCGTCGCACACGCCACCGAGCTGTTCTCTCCCGCCAACTTCCTGAACCTCACTGACGACCAGAAGCTGTCCCTGCCTGCGTTCGAGCCTTTCCCGGCTGGCATCGTGATCGCCGCCGAGACGGCCAGATATGGGACCCCGTCCGGGACGAGCTACCAGTGGGACACCCACTACCCGGATCTGAACACGCGCAGACCGGAGGGGTTCCAGTCTCTTGCCGCGCTCAACCATCATCTTCTGGCCACGGGTCCTGCCGGCATGGTGCACGTTGTCAAGGGCAACCCGTACGCCGTCGTCGCCGATCCCGTCCACGTGGCCGACCCTGGCAGGGGGACGGTGCGCTCCACCGCCGATCTGGCGGTACTAGCAGGTGTGGGCCCTCAGGAGATGACCACGACGGCGGCGGCCAACCTCGTGAGCACGCTGCCCCCCGGGACCGCCCAGTTCGCGGGCGCGGGGGTCGGCCCTTGACATGTTCCCGGCCATGAATGACCAGGATTCCAACTGCTACCCGGAGGCGACATGTTGAGGTTCGCGCTTCACAGACAGGGCCAAAACTCCCAAGTCTCCACGCGCTGCCACCGCATGCCCTGCCGCGGTTCACACAACTACTGGTCTACCAACCGTGCACGTACAACCGGGCTTGGTTATCGCCCGACAGGAAGCAACGTACAACCTTCCACCTACAGCCGGACGGTTTTCCTCCCGGCCCGCAGCGACCGGGTTTCCACCCTAGGAGAAATCCGATGACGGGCTCGCTCGGCGACCTCCCGAACTTCGTGGCCGATGCCTACCGGATACCTCCGCAGACGCCGTTCACGCCCGAGAACATCGTCATTGGTTCCTACACGTTTCTGCCGTGGGTACGCAGCGGAGTCGGAGCCGTCGTCACCAGCGCGAACGGCGAGCTGCGGGCGAGCATCGACGTCGCCGTCCCGGTGCAGGCCGCGTCCGGGGAAGTCACCGCGACGGTCACGGGGATCCAGGTTCGGGGGCCGGGCGACGTGCTGGGCCTGGACGAGCGGCAGATCATCCGGCGCTACCCCGAGCCCGGCACGACGAACGCAGAGGACAGCTTCCTGGCCCATGTTGAGTTCGACCGGCCGGTCGTCCCCTGGCTGTTCAGCCCGCAGGCTGTACAGCCAGGGGACCGGCTCACGCCATGGATCGCGCTGATCGTGCTCGAGCAGGGCCGGTACACCCTCAGCCCGGGCGCGCAAGGTCGACCGGACCAGGTGGCGACCTACCTCGGTGAGCTCCAGCAGACCGACGACGCCTGGGCCTGGGCGCATGCCCAGCTCGTGGGGCCGCCCGGCAGCGGTCCGTCCGTCGACGACCGGCTGACAGCGTCTTACGGTCCGGCCAACCTCTCGCGGCTGCTCTGTCCGCGCCATCTCGATCCCGATCGGCAGTACCTGGCATGCGTCGTGCCGCTGTACAACGCAGGCAGCGCCACGGGCTTGGGCACGCCGGCCCCGGACACTCTTGACATGGCATGGGTACGCAGCCCTGATGGATCAGACGCAGACACCCCGATCGAGCTGCCCGTCTACTCCTCGTGGCGGTTCGCGACCGGGCTAGCGGGCGACTTCGGTTCGCTGGCCGCCAAGCTGCACGGCGTGCCCGCACCCTGGCAGGTCGGACGACGGCTCACGCAGATGTCCACTCCCGGCGGCGGCCTGCCTCCACTGGGCCCCGGCGACCCCGGGCGCCTGCAGACCGTCAGGGCGCCCCTCTACAGTCCCACCCTGCCGGACGCCGGCAGCCAGGACCCGACCGAGGTTGAGGCGCTCACCGCCGAGACCGCGCAGTGGCCACCCCCCGAGATCGAGGCGCTGCGGACCGAGCTGAACCGCCCCAGCATCCTTGCTGCAAAGACCGCGAACCCCGCCGGCCCGGTCCCGAGGCCGATCGTCGGGCCCGAGATCTACGACCGGTATCAGGCTGCCGTCTCGCGCGTCGATCCGGACCGCGACGGCGACTGGTTCGGCGAGCTGAACCTGACCCCGGCCCACCGGGTCGCCGCAGGCCTGGGTTCGCGGGTGGTCCAGAAGGACCAGGAGCAGCTGATGCAGTCGGCGTGGGCTCAGGTCGGCGAGGTCGACGCGGCCAACCGGGCTTTGCGGTGGGCACAGCTGGCCCGTTTCGTCGGGAGCTCGTCCTACACCCGGCACCTGCGCCCGCTGTCGTTCGGCAACCTGCTGGCCACCACCCGACGCGTTCAGTCGCGGGTACTGACCCACCCAGGGGTCACCGTGGCCGCCGACGTGGGCGCCTCGAACCTGGCCGACTCGGCGCTGACCTCGGCGTTCCGCCGAGTGACCAGGCCGCTGGGCGGGTTGGCCCGCGTCATCGCCGCCGACCCGGGCAGTCAGGGCAAGCTGGTCGCCGACGGTGACACGGCGCGGGATATGCAGCGCCCTTACCAGGAGCTGGACGGCGTGACCACCGTGTCCGCCGGGGTCGCCGGCGCGCTCGACGCGCAGCGTGTGGCTCCCGCGCTGGGCGGCGACCCCACAGCGATCGCCGCCGCACTGGACGCGGCTGGGCAGGGGCTCGGGGCTGCGCCCGCGGCCATCGACGCCGTCCCCGACCAGGTCCGCGCGGCCGCGCCGAACCCGGCGGACTTCGCCGTGTTCGTGGGCAAGCAGCTGCTGAGCCAGCTGGATCGCGCCGCCGCGGCGAGCAAGGGCACGGCGCCGGTGTGGGCGCTCAGCGCTGCCGCCCTGGCCCGGTCCGTGCAGGTCATCCCGGAGCTGGCCGACGACGCCCAGGTGGTCGCCCGAACAATCCTGGCGGGCATCAAGGTGGAACCACCGCCCCCGAGCGAGGCGCTCACCTCGGTCCTGGCCCAGGCCCGCGAAGCCACCGCCGACGCCATTGGTGGGGGGTTCGCGCAGATCGGGGCAGATCTGGTCGCGCCTGCCTGGCCGGGGACACCGCTGCGGCCCGGGGTAGAGATCACCGGCTCGGCGCTGCTTGCGCTGGTCGACCCCGCGGTCAACCTGACGGCCCGGATGAGGAGTCGGATCGGCGCGGCGGCCTGGCTGCCGGCGAACTGGTTCGACGACCTGCTCCTGAATCCGGTGATGGCTGCCCCGGTCTTCACCCGGCCCATGTACGAGGCACTGGACGCCTACTCGCGCGACTGGCTGTTGCCGGGCCTGAACAGGTTCCCCCAGCCGGACATCGTCACCGTCCTGAACAGCAACCCCAAGTTCGTCGAGTCATTCCTGGGGGGTCTGTCCCACGAGATGGGTCGCGAACTGCTGTGGCGTGGCTACCCCACCGACCAGCGCGGCACCTACTTCCGGCGCTTCTGGAACCGCGCCAAGGACGACCTCAAACAGGACCTCGCACACTTCACGTCGACCGATCTGGGCAGCCACCTCGACCCTTCCCTGGACGGGATCGTGCTGATGGTCCGGGGCGAGCTGATCCGCCGCTACCCCAACGCGATGATCCTGGCGATGCGCGCGGCAACCGTGGACGTCTCGGGGGTGCCGACCTTCGAGGATCCGATCGCGGCCCCCGACACGCTGGCCACCATCTCGTTCCATGGCCACCTGCCTCCCGACATCACTCTGGTCGGTTTCCAGCTCACGCTCGCAGACATCCAGGCCGGCACCGGCGGCGTCGGCTGGTGGTTCGTGGTTGCCGAGCACCCGACCGCGCCCCGGTTCGGGCTGGCGGAAGCACCGAACCAGACGCCGGCACAGACGCCGGCACAGACGCGTGACCAGCTCGCGTGGAACCAGGTCAAACTCCGGTTCGGTCGCTTCCTGGACGGGTGGCAGACCGTCACGCTCCCCGACACGACAGGCGGCCCGAGCATCACCTTCGGAGCAGAGGCGGCCAGCACCGCACACGTCCTGCTCCGCGATCCGGTGCGTGCAGCGTTCTACGGCCAGGCGATGCTCAGCGGAACGGGGAAGATCTGATGGCTGATCCACTGGATGGCCTTCGGGCAGCGGCTCGCGACCTCGCCCAGCAGCGCACCCAGCTGATCGCCCAGGCGGCCGATCTGGCCGGGCAGGCCGACGCGCAACGCCAGCTCGCCACGGACTCCGCCGCGGTGGGCGACACGGCCGTCACGGCAGCGGCCGGCGCGGCCGCCACGGACCTGTTCGCCCAGCGCCGGAGCGCCCTGGGCGGGCTCACCGCCCTGGACAGCCAGCTCGCCGCCGTGATCGGCGCTCTGGCCGGTGACGTGTGCGACGCCGAGCCCGATGTGCCGCTCGCGCTGCTACCGGTGAGGCTCGAGACCCGGTACAGCGCCGACGGAGCCACGTTGCGGGTGCGCATCTTCCCCGACGACGTCCATGTCGACCGGCTGGACCGGGGTCTGTCCGATGACGAGCGAACCGCTGGCACCGCCTACTGGCAGGCGATCTGGGACGGCAGCACCACCGAGGATGCGGCCTGGCAGAGGTTGCTCGCCACCGTGAAGCCCGCCCGCGCAGAATGGGTGGCCGCGGCGCTCAGCCCGGATCTGAGCACCCGGCCGAACCCTGCGGTGGCCGGCGCGATCCCTGTGCTCGGCAACCCGCCACGGCTGCAGCAGCTCGCGCCCTTCGCCCGCGCCCTGCCGGACCGGTTCATGGTTGTCGCGCTCCAGGATGGCCAGGTCAGCCAGGGGACCGGGACGCCCGTCCCGACGTCGCTGGTGGTGGGCCTGCCACCGACCGCGGACCCTGACCAGCTCGTGAAGAACGGGACTGTGACCCTGGGCCCGGGCATGGAGTGGATGATCGACCCGGCCCAGGCCGAGGCGGTCGGCATGCTGGTCAACGTGCCGCTGGCGCTACCCAACGCTCCCATCGACACGGTGCTGGCCTTCGGCGTCCGGGCCAGCCTGGCGCCGGCCGACGCGGCAGTCGAGCTCGACGCCCTGCTCGAGGCGCACCGCTACAGCGAGGGCGCGGGGTTCGTCACCGCGGGCACACCGACGAACAACACCGAGACGGACCGCGCCACCTGGTCAGCGCGACCCGCCCGCATCCCACCGGGCACGACGCCTGCGCTGGGCGCCGACGGCACCGACGCGACGGTAGCCGCGACAGCCTTCGGCCTGAACGCCTCCTCCGACACCGGCCTGGCCACGTGGCCGGGCGGCGACCAGGGCGCCGGGCCACTGGCCGCCGCGAGCAACACGGCGCTGTGGCAGGCCACCTGGGGCACCTTCATCGAACGACTCGTCGCGGGCAGCATGCCCACCCCCCATGTCACCGACGAGATCCGCGAGTCCTGGCGCGACTGGTGGCAGACAAGCGTCCGCGGCGGCGGTCCACTGCCGCTGCTGCGACTTGGCGACCAGCCGTACGGGGTGCTGCCCGTCTCGGCGGTGCAGGCTTCCTGGCAGCCGGACGGCTCGGCGCCATTGGAGTCTCCGATGCTCGCCATCCTTCGCAACGCGTACCCTCTGGTGGCTGCGGGGCTGTCGAACGTACCCAGGGTCGGCACCGGTGCTTTGGACGACGCGTTGCTGGAGGTACTGGGCAGCGCGCCGCACTCGCTCGGGGTCCGGGTGCGAAGCATCGGCTCGGACGGGCTCCTCAGCGCGGTGCAGCTCCTGTGGAACATCGACCCCGGGGGGACGAACCAGGCAGCCCAGGACCAGATGATCGAGACCCTCTTCCTGCAGCTGGGCGTGCCCGGTGCCGTCGGGTTGCGCGGCGCCGTCGGCAAGACCACGCGCCCGCTCGGCCTGCCACTGGTGGCCGACGACACCGACGCGGGCGTCGTGGGGGATCTCGGCTTCTACAAGGCACTGGTCAACGACCAGCCCAGGACCGTCGCATCGGTCCTGCAGGCACTGCTCGAGATCTGCGCGGCCGCCGAGCAGCAGGACGTCGACCAGGCGGCGCCAACCCAGCAGATCGGGCTCGTGTTCGACCAGAGTGGCCCGCTGCTGGGCAAGGAGATCGACCGCTACAGCGCGCTCGTGAAGCAGGCGAGCGAGGGCCGGGCCGACCCGGTGCAGCTGCACGCCGCCGCGTCACGCCTGGATGCACGCTTCGGCGCATCGGGACCCTGCGCACTGGCGGCCCTGCAGCCGGTGGTGTCCGCGCGGACGAGCCTGGCCGACGTAGCCCTGAGCACGAAGCTGCCGGGGTCGCTGGCGCAGGAGGTCGCGGTCACCGCCCTCGGCGCGTGGCTGCGGGCCAAGGCACGGCTGGCGCAGTTCCAGGCGGCGGCGCTGATGCTCGTTCAGGCACCGATCGACCAGCGCGGTTTCGCCTTCGCCCAGAGCCTCGACTGCGCAAGCCACCGCTACGACGCGTGGGTGAGCTCACTGCCCACCCGCCGGCTGACCACGCTGCGCGGCTCGGCACCGACGGGGGTGCTGCTCGGCGCGTATGGGTGGGTGGAGGCCCTGGCCCCCGGTGTCGTCACAACACGCCAAGGCGGGTACGTCCACGCTCCGAGCCTGACCCATGCGGCGACCGCCGGCGTGCTGCGCAGCGGCTACCTGACCCACAACCCTGACGCGGCCGGCAGTGGCGCCTTGGCCGTCGACCTGTCCAGCGCGAGGGTACGGACGGCGACCTCGATCATGGACGGAGTGCGCGCCGGACAACCGCTTGGAGCGCTCATCGGCTACCTCATCGAGCGGCGTCTGCACGAGGAACACCTCGACGTCTACACCCTCTCGCTGCGCTCCCTCGCCCCGATCTCCGCCGGGCAGATGGTGACCGACGCGTTGCCCGGCGGCGCTCAGGAAGCGATCGGGGCCAGCGCGGTGGTGGACGGCGTGCGCCTGCTCGCCCTGCCCCGCGCCGCGATCTGGACCAAGCTCACGACCGCGCCCGAGAACCCCTACCTTGATGCGGGGACGCCGTGGCCGACAATCGCCACCAACCAACCCGCCATCGAGACGATTCTGCGCGAAGCCGAAGGCGCCTACGACGCGGTCTCAGACGTGCTGCTCGCCGAGTCGGTGCACCACCTGGTCCAGGGCAACACCGCCCGGGCCGCCGCCACGATGTCCGCGGCGGCGGGCGGAGACGTCGCGCCGGTCGAACCTGAGGTCGTGCGCACCCCGACCAGGGCCGCCGCGGTGACCCAACGCGTCCTCGTGCTGGTCGACGACTCGGGCGCCGGCTCGTCGGGGTGGTCGGCCAGCACTGCGCGCGCAGAAGCCGAGCCCGCCCTGGCCGCATGGGCGCAGAACCGGCTCGGCCCGGCCACCTCGATCGTCATCCACACCGCCGCCGACAGCACCCGCACCACCCTCGACGCGGCGGGACTCTCCGCGCTTGACGTCGTCTTCGACTGCGCAACGGCGACGGTGTCCGAGGCTGGCGGCGTGCTCACGCTGAACGCGGCCGCCCTCGACGCCAGGCTGCGCGCGCTCGTGCCCGCCCTCGGCAGCGATCCCCTGCCCCTGCTGCCCGATCCGGCCTGGCCGGCGGGGCTGCTGGCGATCGGCGAAGTCGCAGTCGCCGCCCGGGCGCTCCATACGTTGATCGCCGGGTCGGCCAGCATCAGCCCGCACTCGTTCGCACGGCCCAACGACCCGCCCACCCGCACTCCCGACCCCAGCGCCCTGACGGCCCGGCTGCAGCCGGTCGTGGCGGGGCTGACGCAGAAGACCGCCGATCTGGACACCGCACTCAGCGCCGACCCCGCTGATCCCAGCGCCGTGCAGGCCGCCGTGGACGCGCTGCGGGCGTATGGCATCGCCCTTCCCGCTGGTGGGGCCGCGACCGCGCAGGTCGCGCTGGCCGAGGCGCGCAAACGCAGCGCGGCAGCCTCGGCGATCACGCTCACCGACGCCGCGTCTGCCCGGGCACTGGGAGAGGCGGTATTCGGGGCCGGGTTCGTCGTACTCCCGCTTGTCACCGGCGCTGGCGACCTATTCAGCACCGTCCTCGGCGGCGTGGACCCGGGCCACACCGCGGTTCGCCGGTGGCTGCTCGATCTGGCGACGGTGCGTCCGGACCTTGCCAGGTACACCGAGACCTTGCTCATGGGTGACGCCACCGGCACGTCGCCTGGCGCCGGGCGCTCGCTGCGTATCGCCCAGCTGGCGGCTAGCGGCACCTCGGGAACCACAGCCTGGCTGGGACTGCCGCTGGCACCCGGTGAGGCCAGCCCCGACCAGCCGGTCACCGACGTCGTCATCGACGCGCCGACCGGTTACGACGGGACCAGTCCGATCGCCGGCTTCGTCGTCGACGAGTGGGTTGAGCAGCTTCCCCGGCGAAACCCCGACGGCAACGCGACGATCACCACGGGGCTCGCGGTCAATGCCAACTCGCCGGGTGCTCGTGCCCCGCAGGTGATCCTGCTCGCCATCTCGCCGGACGGTAGCCGGTGGAGCTCACAGGCCCTGATCACGCTTCTCACCGAAACCCGCGAGCTGGCCCGCCTGCGGGCCGTGACTCTCGAGAGGATCACCACGCCGAGCCCGATCCTGCCGGCCATCCAGGACCAGTCGTGGAAGCTGCAGGGCGAACCTGTTCTCAACCTTGCAGAGCTGACGACCAAGATCGCCCAGGTCTCGCGAGTGCTCCCCTACGTCAAGGAGACCGGCCCATGACTGTCGCGGACGGCTTTCGCGCGAACGCCGTGTCGGCGAGCATCGCCGCCTCGTTCCTGCTGCACCCCCCGGGCTGGACCCGTCTCGAACCGCAGTCGGTCTCCGGGGACCCCACGCCCGGGCTCGAGGCACGGCTGCACGACCCGTTGTGGCTACTCGCCCGGCAGTGGCAGTTCGGCGAGTTCGCGGCCGAGGATGCGGGCAGCCCCGTCGCCGTGCATGTGGGCAGCACCACGGTACCCGTCTCGTCGTGGCTTCCGGGCGACACACCGGCAGGCGCCGCGCAGCCGTTGCCCGATGGGGACCTGCTCGAGCCTTCGGTCGAGCGCGAACCGGCTCAGGCTCGCGGACCTGTGCTGCGCGCCAGGGCCGAGGGCGGCGCCGCACTGGTCGCCGAGCTGGCTGATGCGGGCGTAGACGTCAGTCCCGGCAGCCCCACGTTGAGTGCGATGCTCTCGCGGTTCCCTCTGGCCCTTCCGTGGCAGGACCCGTTCGACGGTTCGGCTCCCGGGCTGTTGGCTGTGCTGGGCGGTCGCCTCCCCGACGCCGAACTCGCGGCCACCTCGGCTGCAGCCGATCTGCCGGCCGCCCTGCCGGCATGGGTGGTCGGCGCCCCCGATGTGACGGTCGCCTTGGCCGCCGTCAACAGGTGGTACGGCTGGTACCGCGGCCAGATCGCCCCCAACCCGGACCCCACCCTGGACTGCTGGATCGACGAGCGACTGGAGTACCGCTTTGGGCTCAACGTCGGCTCGCAGACGTTCCGTGCGCCTTCGTTCGGCGGTGGTCGGGTGGACTGGGCTGACGTCGATTCCGCGAGCGACACAGATCCCTGCGGCCCGCCCGGAAACCCCGCCCCGCCAACCCCGGAGCAGACCATGCTCGCGACGCCATTGCGCTTTGCCGGGATGCCCGCCGATCGGTACTGGCAGTTCGAGGACGGCCAGGTCAACCTCGGTGCTTTGGAGGTCCAGCCACACGACCTCGCGCGGCTTCTCCTTGTCGAATTCGCCACGGTATACGGCAACGACTGGCTGGTGGTCCCCGTGGACGTGCCGCTCGGCTCGTACACACGACTTGACGAGGTCAGCTACACGACGACGTTCGCCGAACGGCTGCCCGTCGCCAGGGCTGACGACTCCGGTCGCACCGGAACATTCCGCATGTTCGAGGTCAGCGTCGCCGGGACCGACAGGACGCTACCCGGCTTGTTCGTTCCGCCGTCTGCCGCCAGCGTGCTGGACGGCCCGCCGCTGGAGGAAGTCCTCTTCCTGCGCGATGAGATGGCCAACTCGGCATGGGCCGTCGAGCGTTCCGTACAGGGGCCGAGCGGCAACACGCGCAACCGTCGCGACGAGGGGTACCCGCCACCGTTCCAGCCGGGCACGGACCCGAGCGCGGAACTGGACTACCTGTTGCAGACCGAGGTTCCCGCCTGGTGGATTCCATTCCTGCCATATAGCACCGGCTACGCCACAATTGCTTTGGCGAAGGGCTCAATGCTGCGTAGCGACCAGCCGGTCGAGCCCGTCGGGGTGAGCCTGCGTCCCAGTGAGTCGATGTCCATTCGTGATGAGGAGATCCCGCGCGAAGGTGCGCTACTGCGTCGGGTGCCAACGCTCACTCGCCGCATTGATGGCTCCTACATCCGCTGGATCACGCGTCGTGTCATGGTCGGACGCGGGGAGGGATCGAGCGGGCTTGCCTTCGACTCGACAATCGCGCGGTCCGCCGCCAACCCGGACTGACCAGCGCCGCCCAAGTGTTCGAAGGCAACAAACTGCGCCGAAACGCTATCTCCCAGGTGGGTAAGCGCTCGTCCGCATCAGAGAACGGCACGCGTGCCATTAGGTGTGCCGTTAGCCGTAGCGGTTTGGGCTGAAGCAGATTGGGACTGGGTTATTTCGGACCTGGGGTCGTGGGGGTCGCCCACTGTTGACGGCCGCGTCAGATGATGATGAACGCGTCACTTTCGGTGACGATGTAAAGAGCCCGAGGATGCACGTTCGGGCCGGACTGAAGGTCGCCGCGCTGTCGCGGTCGTCGTCATGTTGTCGCGGTCTTGCGGGCATAGCTGGTCCGCCGTTGGGTGCTGGTTAGCGGTTAGCCGCCGCGTACGGGTGCGAGAAGCTGGCCGCGGGCGATCATTGCGATGATCTGCCATGGCGGCGCCGTCGGGCCGAGCCTGCGGACAGAGGCCGCCGCTGCGGTTGCGAGAGCGGATAGGGCATCAGCCAGCGCGGAGCCGACCGGGACGATCACCGGCAGCATCGGGTCCAACATGTGGGCCCTGATGGTGCCTTGGACGCGCAGCCACCCGGCGCGTGCCTTTACCCGCCGGATCCAGTCGCGCACCGTGTCCGGGGGTACGCCCAGGTCGGCGCCGATGGCCCGGTGACTCTGGCCACCGGCGCTGGCCAGCAGCGCTGGCCAGCAGCGCCTGTCCGACGAGGTCGATCGTGTAGGCGCGATGTGGGGGCGCCAACGCGGGCAGCAGTACGTGGGTCACTCTGCAGCTGGCGCAGCGGACCCGTCGCGGTCGTAGCCACACGCGTCCACCACCAAAGGAGCGCAGCGAACGGGTTCGGGCGAACCCCCAGCGTCGCAGCTGCCCGGGGCAGTGGGGACACGTGAGCTCCGGGGCCCCAAGATCGGCCTCTGCCTGGTCTCCTGTACCAAGATCACGGCCGGCTCCTTCTCGCATCGGCCCATCCTGCCCGACTGGTGCTCCAGAGGGTAAGGGGGGAAGTGGTGTTGCATCCTGGGTCCCAGACCGGCCGAATGCAAGCCACCGGACGGTCGAGCTCGAAAGCGCCCAAACCCCCGAAACGTGCTCATCACGCAGGCGTCGCGATGGACTCCCACCGCCACGGATCCAGACCGAGTCGGCCATCGTCACCAACCTGACGCCTTTGGGTGCCCAGGTGGTCATCCAGAGCGTCGCCCTACACCCACTGGCTGCACCAAGGCGAGCTCATTTCGGTGATCCCGCAGCAATGAGGACTCGGCCATCGAGGTTCTGGGGCTAGGCGTCGACCCTGGAGGGAACCCTGCGGGAGTCCGTCAGCAGATGCTCCGCAGCATCCCCGTGGAGGTACCAAGCGACGCCAAGGTCCAGAACACTCCGTTGGGCTGCCGATCTGGGATTCCTGTGACGACCGTCCCGATACCCAGGGGTGGAGCTATGCCTTCAACGCCTACCAGTTCACCAGCGCCCGCTGCGCCGCAACGGTTGTCACCCCGGCACCTCGATTCAATAGATTGCTTGCGCCGTGCCCTCGGCGTGCCCAAGCTGCAGGCGACTCACGGCCCATCGCGGGCTCAAGCGGTTGTCCACGCCCCGCTCTATCAAGCGGTCCGCCGCGGCGGATTGCCCGCATCAAGTTGGTTCCCAAGCTGACAGTGCGGGTTCGGTTCCCGTCACCCGCTCGTCACGCGGAAAACGCTGTCATACATACCAATTGGGCGCCATCTTCCACTTGGAACGGCGCCCGTTGGCATCAGAAGTCAGCACTCGTGCGGTTACCGTGTGCCATTACCCATGCGGGACGGACTGCCAGCTCATCGGTGTGAGTGGCCTGACACGCTGAGCTGCGCAGCGCCTGCTCGTCCCGGGCCTGCTAGGCCCGGGCCACCTGTGCGAAGAACGCGTCAACGGCCCGGAGGTACCTGGCGGGCTGGTCGCGGCGCACGCAGCGGCCGGCACCGGGCACCACAACGGTCCAGACCAGGTCGTTGTGCACCGCCTCCTGCCGGAGCGCCATCAGAGTCCGGCGGCACCAGGAGCAGGGTAGGCACACCAAGCGCGTCGAACAACTCCTCCCACGTAGTCCGGGGGGGGTGGCACCCGTGTTCGTGATTGTTGGGAGTCCGCTGCATCATGTGGGTGTGGACGCTCGTACGCACCCATTGTCTCTGCCAGAGACCGAGGAGCAGATCCATCACTTCATGCCTTCGTTCCGGGTCCGGGGCAAGATCTTTGCCACCTTGCCGGATGCAGACCACATCCGTCATGGCAGGCGAAGCCGAGATTCTTGCGGCGGTTGCGGAGGATTCAAGCAGCTGCGACCAAGTTCTAATGGGGCAACCGCTTGGCTTGAGTGGTGGTGGATGTTAGAACAGTCATCCCGGACCTGCTCCACAGTCTGCTGACCGAGGCATGGTTGCGCAAAGCCCCGAAGTCGGTGGCACTGAGCCTGGATTTCGACGACTGACCGGCGCCGTCGCATCGCGTCTTGCGTTCATACACACATGGCATGGCAAGACCGCATGCCCCAACGGCGGCCAGATGAGTGAGTTTCAGATGACGCGGGGCGAGATCGGGCCATCACCAGCGGCCGATCTGATGCCGCCGCTTACTGAGGTCACCGGAATGTTGCCGCTGTGTAAGCACCACCGTGACCGCGCTACACATAGCCGCGGACTAAGCCGAATGGGTGAAGTGGGGGCGCTGCTCACGCTCGGTCAGGCGGAGATCGTCCGGAAGTACACGACTCTGTCCTCGTGCGCGGCAGCCCTTCGGTGAACGGCGCCTCAGACAAATGCTGCGGCGGCAGCGGCACGATGACGAACAGCGGCCGGGTCGCATTCAGGGTCCCGTTGGGGACGGTGAACCGCACCGCCGACAGGTCGTCGGCGCGCAGCACCTCGACCGTGAGGTCGGTGAAGGCGAACCGCCCGCGCTGATGACCGTGCCGCCCGCGGCAACGTGCGCCGCGCTGGTTCCGGTCGCTGTCAACGCGGTCAGCCGGCCGTCGGACTGCACGGTCACCGCCGAACGTGAACCGCAGGGCGGCGCGAGCGGGAGGTAACGGCTGGACCGGTTACAACCACTTCACCGTGTAGGAGATGTCGCACGAGGTCTGGCTCGGGTCCTGCGCCGGCAGCGATCGGAGCTCCACAGCCCGGAAGTCGGCACCGATCAATAGCAGGTGCGGCCCGGATGGGAAAGTCCCCGACGGGGCCGTCAGCAAAAGCGTGTCGGGCTGGCCGGCGATCGAGTTGGTGGCGCGCACGATGGCCCCGGTACCGTTCAACGATTCGATCTGAATGAGAAACCGTGACGAGGTCGGCATCGCCACAACCCACCGATCGATCGTTGAATCGGGCTGCACCGACCGGCTGCGACCGACAGAATCCTCAAGCATCCCCATCCTCCTTTACCTCGATGTCATCCCCGGCCGGTTCACGACCGCGAGCAAAGTGGACACGGCCCGCGTCAGCCGGCCCATTTGAAGGTGTAGGACACCGGGCACACACCGGGATCAGCGTCCGACAGCGGCAGGGCCCGCAGCACAACAGTTCCTCCAATGACCCCGGCGACCACAAAATGATGCGGGCCCGAAGGAAGGATGTCATTGGGCGCGACCTCGACGAACGTGAGTGTCTCGAGGCTGCCATCGGTCCTCGTGAGCACGACATCGACTGCGACCGAACAGCCTGCGGTGTCCAGACTTTCGATCGTGATCTCGAAGGCGCCGTCATTCAAATTCGCCGACAACCACTGATCGACCACGACGCCGCCGGCGACGGTTCTGCTGCGTGTCTGGTTGTCTCCCATACCGGGCTCCTTTCTTCTCCGGTGTCATTATGAGGGCCTCCTGGGCGGTTTCATAGCCCGTTGGAGAAAGGTTGTGGCCGAGACAAGTCAGGGCCCGGGAGCCTGAGCTGGTCGTGCCCGTGACCGTACGTTCGACTTTACTAGCAACGCCACATCGCTGATGTGCGGACGTGTTTTGTCGACCGCTTGCCGTCCCGGAAGCAGAACGGCCAGCGGACGCCGTCGCAGCCATCGGCTCTTGCGCCGACGATCGTCACATGGGGATCGGCGAACGGCACCGGCTTACGTAGTCGCGGGTGTCCAACTCGAGGCATTCTGTGCGTCAGTCAGCGTTCCTGTTGTGGGACGGCCCAAGCACCGGGCTGGGTTGTCGTGACTCAGGGCTATCCATCTGAGCCGACTTCGCTTCGTCAGGGCGCATCGCGCCAGGGTCGTCTGGCGCGGGGGCGGTCCAAGCTATGCAACTGACGCGGATCCATCCAAATGTGCTCGCCGTCGCTTGCGCCCCAATCCCTGGTGGCAGCTCCTGCCAATGTAAAGAGGCGGGTCAGCCGTCTCAGCTCACGCCTCGGATGCGGGGTTTGCATGGATCTCGACGACAGAGCCGGGAACGCCATGTGACTGACTCGAGTTGCTACTTGCTCAGCATCTTGTAGCTGGAGCGGACCCTTTTGAGGATCATCATCAGGGTGAGGCCGAGATGGACAACCAACGCGCACACGATGCCGGTCCAGACGGGATTGATGCCGACTTTGTCGAGATCCTTGACGAATGAGCCAGCTCCCATCAACAAACCAGTGAGAACCAATCCGACACCGCACGCCCAGGCGACATTCGCGCGTAGCTCCCCGACGAGTACAGCGAGGCGCGACCCCGGTGCAACGCGGTCATTGCGCTCGAGCTGAAGCCCAAGGCTGAGGACATGAATCAGGAGCCCGAACAGGAGGCCTGTGATGATGGTCGTGCCGGCGAGTAGCGCGTCGGGCGACCAGATTCTGATCCCCCGCAGAACGACTACCGATCCACACAACGCAGGCAATCCCAGGAAGACGAGGTAGTCAGACGGGCTACGCCGCCACACACCGGGACGGTCCTCTTCCACCCAAGTTTTGAGGTGGTCGTTGACGAGTTCGTCCAAGCCCAGTCGACCCAGCGATAGGAGTCGCATCGTCCCCCCTCTCTTCCCTTCATCGTGACTCTAGCTGTGACCCCCGTCAGCCCGATAGGGCTGGATCAGCTCCTCAGCCTGAGCCAGCCAGGAATCCTGAGCCGCTGCCAACGAGAGTCGCTTTCCAGTCTCGTAGACCCATTGTGGGACCCCGTCCGCTCCCACCGTGATTGTCCGTTTCAGACCCCCGTTTTCTGCCTTGATGGTCACGCGTTCGCGTTCATAGCTGTCGGCATCACGAGGTATCAAGTCACCGAGGAGGATCGCGTCTGGGGCTGCCTTCCCGCTGACACGGTCGAAGACTCCCCGAAGGATGCTCTTGCCAAGCCGGGAGGCGAGAGGTCCTTCAGCGCTCAGTGTGAGCTTGGGCTGTGTCCTAACCGTCGGGAGATAGTCCTCACGCCGGGTAGACCGATAGACCGCCTTCACAGAAGCAATGTCAGCGTCTTTTAGGAACTGCGCCCATGCCTTCGGATCGATGTGAGCCTCGATCGCGATCGTCACCCCGCCCTGTCGAGCTCCAGGCTTCAGAAGGCTCCGTTCGATCTCGTACCGGAACGTTCTTGAACCTCGTCGTTCGGAGATGAGCAAGCCATACCGCTCTCCGGTGAACGTCATGAGGCAGGCCCGGACCGGAATCATCGAGGCCTCGTTGACACCAAAGGGCCGACCAGTGCCGGTCTGGACCTGAACCATGCTGCCGGCCGCCCCGTACGAGCCTGCCTCACCTTCAATCAGCAGTGTGCCCGCACCCCACATTGTCGCGTCCAGCTTGTCGAAGCGGTGGGCAGCTTGATGCATCGGCTCAGTCTCAGGGATCTTGCGCCCGACCAACTGTGTGCCGATCTGGACAACCTGGTCGATGAGAGACGTCCCTTTGCCGTCAATGTTGTCGAGCGGCAACGGATCTCCCTGCGGATGGCTCCTCGGCCGAACCGACACGACAAACGCGACATAGCCTTCCTTCACGGCGTTTCCCCTTCCCCTGTCTCGTCTTGTTCTTGCCGAAGCCGCTCCCCCATGCTCGGCTCGACCTCATCCCGGGCCGCCAAATCATCGGGTACTGGTGGGACCTCGTCTTGTTCCGGCACCGCCTGGATGCCAGCGCCGTCTAGGCGGACCAGCCGGGTCTCCTGCAACGGGGCAGGGAACACCCGCGGGTCGGTCGTAGGCATCGCCCGACGGGATAGTGCCTGGGCTTACGCCGGTCGCCTCTGCGGCCTCAGCGAGTGTGTACGCCGGATTGTTCGGCTGCATGGCGACCAGCCGTTTGGGAACGCCCGACTCTGCCTCCCTCATTACCAGTCATCCTCGTTCCCATTGGGGTCGCCAATGGGCTCGGACCGGATACACCCCATCGAGTAAGCCAATACTCCCCGGCACTCACCCACGCAGCGGGGGAATTGCCGTTGGCCCAAAGCCCGATATTGTCGGCTCCACGATGATCGTGAAGGTCAAGTTGCGGACTTGGGTTCCATCAAGGGAGAAAGCGAGCACAAATCGACCCGGTGCGCCGAGCGGCAGGCCCTGGAGGTTGAACGCGAACGGAACCATCTGCTCGTCACCGCTTGTCAGCTGTGGCGGCCGCCCGACGTTGAATCTCATGTTCATGGCCACCCCTTCCGGTCCAATCGCAACGCCCTCGGCTAGTTGAGGGGGCTCTCCATCCTGGGTCACGAGGCGGAAGCTGAGCGTGTGCTCTGCGTTTGTCGCCTGCCAGGGGACTCGCACGATGCCGGCGGCGGCGAAGTTGAGGAGGTAGGGCGGAGGGGTGCCGGCCGGCACGCTGATCCGGTCGATGTTGGCGCCCGAGATGAAGAGCTTGTTTCCTGCCACCTGGGCATGGTCACACAGCATGACGTCGAGTTCCACGACAATTCCTTTCGAGTTTGGTCTTGTGTATGACCATAGACCTCGAGTATGGTCATACACAAGTCGAACGGAAGTAGAGTCGCTGTCGTGTCCGCCCATCCCCGCAGCGCCGAGCTCATCGAGTTTGACGACGGCAATGAGTCGGAGCTCGCTAGCCACCGGATCAGTGCAGCGGAAGTCACTCAGCTTCTGCTCAATAAGCCCATGTGGGCGCCGAACACGAAGGGGCGAGCCGGGTTATGGTTGGCAGTGGGCTACACCAATGGCGGTCGAGCGTTGACAGTGCCCGTTGCATACGACGAACTTCGTCTTACTGTCCGGCCCATCACCGGGTGGGACTCTACTTCGGGTGAGCGCACTCGCTATCTGAAAGGAGATGAGCGGTGATGGATGAGAAGGAACTAGCTGCCCAGCTTCAAAGCACGAAGGATGATGTTGACGAGTGGGGGAACGCGACGCCGGACCCCGATAGCACGGATCCCGCTGTTGCATCTGGGACCAAATCGGCACCAAAACGGCGCCTCGCCGCGATGGTGAGCGTTCGCTTATCTCCCGAAGAACTTGAAGCAGTGCAAGCTCGCGCCGCCGAGCGAGGAGAAAGTGTCTCGGGCTACCTCCGAGGTGTCGCCCTCCGAGACGTCACTGTGGTCAACAGGACGTTCCGTTTGCCAGTTTTCGTGAGTACGAGCGAATCATATGTGTTCGAGATCGCAGGCTCACCTAACATCATGGACGGTGGCCGACTGCTGACACGGGCCTCTTGACTTGAAATAGCAACATACCTCGAGTCAGTGGTGGGGGCATGGTGTTGGGTCCCGCTGTCGACACGGGGGTCGGGCGACTTCGGCAGGTACTGCGAGGTCGCCCGAGGCAGCGCGCTCACAGCCCGCCGCCAGGCCAGGGCCGCACCAACTCAAAGCGGCAGAAACTGTCAGTTTTGGCCCGGCGTTGACACTGACAGCCGAGCGCCACGTAGGGGCCACAATCCCGTGTCAGACGGTAACAACCCTGGTTGGTGATCCCCGAAGGTTGCCTACGGCGTTCCTTGGTCGGTCCATGGGTTCTAGTGGGCTCGCAGCACGTTCCCCGCGGGCTGGGCATCCGTGTGGGGGACCACCTAGCCAGGTCAAGTCCGAAGCCCCCGAATCGCTCGAAGCTCGGGGTCGTGTTGCCCCGGTTGCGGAGCCAGCCTGACCCGCTGTATCGACGGCAAACCTGGCGCGCAGCTGCTCACCCAGCAAGAGCAGGTGCGGTCCCGTCTGTCCGAGGCGCGCCGTATGGTCGTCACGCCCGAGGCCCGCACGACCGCCGCCCTCGTCGAGGCCAAGCGCCGCGGCCTGATCGACCAATGGAGCGAGCAGTGACCACCGACCCGGCTACCGAACCGGCCGAGCAGCCGATGATCTGCGCCTTCCCC
>Ga0097691_1000728_pt1 | contig 26969 bp, 23 predicted proteins | sample NGESurdeep072012_8_FD_72858 | JGI IMG/M metagenome (GOLD analysis project Ga0097691, IMG submission 72858) | Arctic peat soil microbial communities from Barrow, Alaska - NGEE Surface sample 210-1 deep-072012 | ecosystem: Environmental > Terrestrial > Soil > Wetlands > Peat ... | reverse complement strand
TGCCACGGCCGTGCCAGTAGCAAGGTCCAATGATGGGTACGCCAGGCCACTCGGGGACCTCAGTCCGTGCACCGTGGAGCCCCACACGGTTGGTAGTCGGCGATTTGCAAGCAGGAGGTCCGGGGTTCGATTCCCCGTGTCTCCACCCAGGTCAGAGGCCCTTTCCGCTCGACGGTAAGGGCCTCTTCCACGTCCGTACTCCAAGGCGGTCGCTCAAGCACGGGGTCGTCAAGGTTTCCAGGTTGGTGAAGGACGTAGCGCCATGCCATCCCCATCGAGTGGTGCAAGCGGGAGCTCTTGTCGGCGGCGGCCGATCGCGTACCGACTCAATCTGCCTCTGGCGCCGTTTGGCGAACGCGTCAGGTCGACGACGGGACCCATTCTCAGACCTCCCTCGACTGCGCGAAGTAGCGCGATGTTCCCATTCCAGGTGTGGGGCGCCGGAAGATGAGATCCCGCTGGGTAATCGGATAAAGGTGACTGAATGTATCTTTGGGACAAAGCGTCGAATCATTACCAAATACGTATATATACCGGCCTCGCCACCAAACTTTGGTGCCGTTTGTGATCAACAACTCGCAACGTTTACCAAGTCTTTAATGGTCCCACCTATTCTCTATACCGAAACCGCAAGAGCATGTTTGAGTCTCACCGTTACGGTGTCGGCTTAGCCGCTTCCGTAGCGACTGCCCGTCCATCACAACGAAAAAAAAAAGGGGTTCATCATGCGCAAGTTCCTTACCACGGTGTTGGCTGTAGGCCTCATCACTCTTGCATCACTGGTCGTTTCCTCATTCGCCACTTCCCAGGCAACGGCCTCGGCGCGTTGGTCGGCCCCCGTGGTTGCCTCGGCACGGTGGTCAACTCCTCAGCCGGCCTCGGCGCGTTGGTCGTAGAGCCTTCGGCGGCTAGCTGTAGACGTAAAGCTCGGCGCGTTTGTTAACGATGACGTTTTCCCCACACCGCGATACGGCGGCTGAAGGTGAACGCGCAGGAGGGTTGAAGGAACGTGGCCTAACCCTCCTGCGGTGAAGTCCCATGCCCTGCGCCGCCCGGGAGGAAGGTCACGTGGAACACCACGTTGCCCGTGATCGTCGAGCGAATTCAGATGGCCTTGCACCCGCGATATCTGCGGGGCGAATCTTCACCGAACACCTCACTGCGAGGGATGGATTCACCAGATGTCGCCGGCCGCCAAGACCATCTGCGGTCTCAGCGAGACGGCCCGCACCACGGTTTCTGGCTTCGACCGACCTACGACATTCTTCGTATTCCGATGAAAGTCTGCTGGGGGCGTGCCAAACTGCGAGGGGCGTTACCGAACGTCGCAGGTGTAGCGATGGCTGGCGGTGGTGAGGTGCGGTTGACCACACGCGTGACATTTCGTGGTGGCCTGATAGGGGCGATGGGACTCGTCGCAGTTGCCTACTTGTGCGGTCTGGTACTGCAGGGCGAGGTGTCTCACCCGATCGTGGACGTCTGGTTGGCGTTGCTGACCGACTGGGTGCCGGCGGCGGTGTGCTGGCTGGCGGTTTCGCGGGTCGGGTTCCGGCACAAGGAGATCCTGTTCGTTACGGCCGCAGTCTTTGCGCAGGCTGCCGGGGACACCTGCTACATCTTGCTGATGGATGCGGGCGGGTCACTGCCGTTTCCCTCGCTCGCGGATGCGGGGTACTTGTTGTTCTACCCGTTCATGCTGGCTGCGCTGGTAGTGGCAGTGCGCAAGCAGGTGCGGGGGCTGGCGTCGTCGGTGTGGCTGGACTGCGCAGTGGGGTCCCTCGGCGCGGCCTCGGTGCTGGCGGTCCTGCTCAGCCCAGTGCTGGTTTCCGCCGCCACGGGGAGGCTGTCGCTTGCCACCGTGATGGCGGTCGCCTACCCGATGTTCGACCTGCTTCTCGTGGCTGCTATTGCCGGGATCGCCGCTTTGCAGGGCGTGCGGATGGGCAGTCGGTGGGGCCTGCTGGTCGCGGGCCTGCTGGTATTCGCAGCGGCGGACGTGGTCTACGCGCTGCAGGTGACCGCAGACACCTACGTGGCCGGTACACCGCTGGATGCCGGATGGGCGATCGGAATCGCCCTCATGGCGTTGTACGTCGACGACGCAAGGCGCCGTGATGGCTCGGCGCCGCAGGAGATGAGTCCGAAGACCGGTGCGACGGCCATGGTCGTGTCAGTGGTTGCCTCTGCCGCCGGGCTTGGGGTGCTGCTCGTGAGCGGCCGGACGCACGTGTCGACTCTGGCCATAGGCTTGGCAGGAGTGACATTGCTCGCGTCGACGGCCCGCACCCAGCTTGGGGTTCGCCTGCTCGTGCGGATGTCGGACCTTCGTCGCCAGGACGCCACCACCGACGAGCTGACGGGGCTACCCAACCGGCGCGCTCTGTATGCCGAGGGGCACACGCGCCTGCTGGAACCGCAACGTCGACGCCAAGGCCTGCTGATGTTGGACCTGGACAAGTTCAAGGAGGTCAACGACAGCCTGGGACATCACGCCGGGGACCAGCTGTTGGTCCAGGTCGGCGCCCGCTTGGCCGAGCACCTGCGTGCTGGCGACTTGCTGGTACGCCTGGGTGGGGACGAGTTCGCGGTCCTGCTCCAGGACGCCGGTCACGACCAGGCCACCGCTGTCGCCGGCAAGCTGTGCGCGGCGCTGACCGAGCCCTTCACCCTGGTGGACATCGCGGTCCACAGCTCTGTGAGCATCGGCATCGCAGTTTTTCCTGACGACGGCCCCGACCTGAGCACCCTGCTGCGCAAGGCCGACGTGGCCATGTTCAAGGCCAAGGCTTCCGGCCACGGCCATCACGTCTACAGCAGTGCCGACGACGCCGACGACGCCACCCGGCTACAGACTGTCCAGGAGCTTCGAACCGCACTGAACAGCGACCAGCTCGTCGTGCACTACCAGCCCAAGATCGACCTGCGCACCGGTGAAGTTCACAGCGTCGAGGCACTGGTCCGTTGGGACCACCCCACCCGCGGCCTGCTCTACCCCGACGCCTTCCTTCACCTGATCGAGGAGGCGGGTCTGATGCACGCCATGACCCGGGTGGTGCTCGGGATCGCCCTGGACCAAGTGTCGGCCTGGCACGCGCAGGGCCAACCACTGACCGTCGCTGTCAACCTCTCGGCCAGCTCCCTGGTCGACACCGACCTGCCCAACGAGGTCGCTTCGATGCTCGCGGCCCGGGATCTTCCGCCGGACGCTCTGCAGCTGGAGGTGACCGAGGAGTTCCTGATGGCCGACCGCGACCGGGCCCGGGACATCTTGACCCGGCTGCGCCGCCACGGGGTCCAGATCTCCGTGGATGACTTCGGCACCGGGTACAGCTCCCTGTCCTACCTGCGCGACCTGCCTATCGACGAGCTCAAGATCGACCGCTCGTTCGTCCTTCCCATGGTCGACGACGCCCGCGCCGCCGCGCTGGTTGGCTCCACCATCGCCTTGGCCCACAGCCTTGACCTGCGCGTGGTCGCCGAGGGCGTCGAGAACGACATCGCGTACACCGAGCTCACCGCCCTGGGCTGTGACCAGGCCCAGGGCTACTACATGTGCAGGCCCGTCCCCGCCTCCGACCTCGACCACTGGCTCAGCACCAGGCGAGCCACCTACAAGCTCACGGACATCCCCGAACCGCTCCCCGCCTCGGTCCTCGACTGAGGCGGTCCCGCCGAAATCAGGGGGCCACCGGGTCGCGACGTCGGTTGACGAGGTGGTGCGACGGGATACGGTCGAAAGCATGACTGCGGCAATCACTGCTTCACGCCTGACCAAGTCCTTCGGCTCGACGAAGGCGCTCGACGACCTCAATCTGCACGTCGCGACCGGTGAGGTGCACGGATTCCTGGGACCCAACGGCGCCGGCAAGTCCACCACGATCAGGGTCCTGCTCGGGCTGCTTCACCCCGACGCGGGTGAGGCCACACTGCTCGGCGGTGACCCCTGGCGGGATGCCGCGAGCCTGCACCGTCGCCTGGCATACGTGCCCGGCGACGTCAACCTGTGGCCGAGCCTGTCCGGCGGTGAGGTCATCGACTTGTTGGGTCGGCTCCGGGGAGGCCTGGACGAGAGGCGCCGCAAGACGCTACTCGAGCGCTTCGACCTCGACACCCGCAAGAAGGGTCGGGCCTACTCCAAGGGCAACCGGCAGAAGGTCGCGCTGGTGGCAGCGCTGGCCTCGGACGTGGAGCTCCTGATCCTGGACGAACCCACTGCCGGGCTGGATCCCCTGATGGAGAGCGTGTTCCGCGAGTGCATCGAGGAGGAGCGTCCCCGTGGTCGCACGGTGCTGCTGTCCAGCCACATCCTCTCCGAGGTCGAGCACCTGTGTGACCGGGTGAGCATCATCAAGGACGGGCACACCGTCGAGACCGGGACCTTGGCCGAGCTCCGACACCTTTCGCGCACCCACGTCGAGGCGATGCTCCTGGGGCCGGTTCCCGCCGATCTGGTCACAGCTGTCGGTGTTCATGACCTGGTCGCCGACGGCCGCACCCTGACCTGTGAGGTCGACACCCCACATCTCGGCGAGCTCCTGGCGCGTCTGACCGCCGTTGGAGTTGGCACTCTGTTGAGCGCCCCGCCCACCCTTGAGACGCTCTTCCTCAGGCACTACGCCACGGGTAGCTCGCCCAGCGAGAGGTCGGCGTGAGCACGCTGACCCGCCCGCGCGATACCGAGTCTGAAGGACCAGCCACGGTCCTTCGACCAGCCGGCGGGCTGACTGGGTTGTGGCCGCTGATGCGGCTCGCGCTGCGCCGGGGCCGGATCTGGTGGCCCGCCTGGATCGTGTTCATCAGCGTCCAGGTCGTGGCAACGGCGGGAGCCTACGAGTCGCTCTATCCAACACCGCAGTCACGGTCCGGCCTCGGAGCGGCCATGGGCCAGAACACCTCGTTGCGGGCTCTCTACGGGCGAGCGTTCGACCTCACCAGTGCTGGTGGCTTCACAGCGTGGCGGATGGGCGGGTTCGCAGCGGCGATCATCTCGCTGATGAGCCTGCTGGCGGTGGTCCGCCATACCCGTGCTGAGGAGGAGGCGGGGCGCCTCGAGCTGTTGCGCTCGGGCGTGGTGGGTCGGCACGCGCCGCTGGCGGCTGCCCTGCTGGTCACGATCGGCGCGAACGTCATCCTGGCCGGGATCGTGATCGCCGGCCTGATTTTCGAGAGCACCTCCATGGCCGGCGCGCTGGCGCTCGGCCTGGGATTCATGGGGTGCGGCATCGTGTTCGCCGGTGTCGGCGCCGTCACCTCCCAGATCAGCGAAAACGCCCGTCCGGCCAGAGGAATGGCAGCGTCAGTCCTCGGCGCGGCATACCTGTTGAGGGCGGTCGGGGACAGCTCCGACACAGCGCCGTGGCTCAGCTGGCTCTCCCCCATCGGGTGGTCCCAGCAGATGCGACCGTTCGCCGACGAGCGCTGGTGGGTCCTGGGCATGTCGCTGGTGGTTGGCGTTGGCCTGATCGTGCTGGCCGTGGCCCTGGAAGGCAGACGCGACTTCGGCGCAGGACTTCGTCCCGCCCCCCTTGGCCCCAATCGCGCGGCGCCACGGCTGGCCACGGCTGGCGCTCTTGCCTGGCGGCTCCAGCGGGGGTCTTGGCTCGCCTGGACCATCGGGATCGCGGTCTTCGCCGGAGCCATCGGCTCGGTGGCCAACGGGGTGCTCGACATCTTCAAGGGCAACCCTCAGCTCGAGGAGATCATCCGGCGCATCGGCGGTGAGCAGTCGCTGATCGACGCGTTCTTCGCCGCGGTGCTGCCGGTGATGGCCACTGTGGGCACGATCCATTCGGTGCAGGCGATGCTGCGGCTGCGCTCGGAGGAGACCGAGACCCGTGTCGAGCAGGTTCTGGGAACTGCGGTGACCAGGATGCGGCTGATGGCCAGCCATCTCGTGCACGCCCTGGCCAGCCCGCCGATCCTCATGACTGCTGTCGGTCTGTCAGCCGGTGGTGCGTACGCCGCGTCCGTCCACGACGCCAGCAAGGCGTGGGCCGTGCTGGGTGGAGCCCTTGTGCTGGTTCCGGCGATGTGGGTCTTCTCCGGGGTGACCATGGCTCTGATCGGTATGGCGCCAGAGCGCAGCGTGCTGGCGTGGGGGGTACTGGCGGCTTGCGGCTTCCTGGGTCAGCTGGGGCCGATCCTTCAGCTGCCCGACATGGTTCTGCGCATCTCGCCGTTCGCGAACGTTCCCAAGTTTCCTGGTGCCGACCTCGATATCGTGCCGCTCGCTGCCCTGAGCGTCATCGCGATCGCGTTGACTACGGCCGGGATTCGGGGTTTCCCGCGCCGCCCAGCGGGAGCGAGCAGGGCTGGCGGCCCGTGTCCCTTCCGGTCGTTACCAGGCGGCTGGCTCGTAGTCCTTGACGAAGCAGCCGAAGATGTCCCGGCCCAGCTCACCCTGCACGATCGGGTCATAGACGCGCGCCGCGCCGTCGACGAGATCAAGTGGCGCGTGGAAGCCCTCCTCGGCCAGCCGCATCTTGGTCGGGTGCGGACGCTCGTCGGTGATCCAGCCGGTGTCGACCGCGGTCATCAGGATGGAGTCGGTCTCCAGCATCTCCTGGGCGCTGGTCCGCGTGAGCATGTTGAGCGCCGCCTTGGCCATGTTGGTGTGCGGATGACCCGGACCCTTGTAGCTGCGGCTGAACTGGCCCTCCATCGCCGAGACATTGACGACGTACGTGCGACGGGCACTCGATGCCGCCATCGAAGGACGCAGACGGCTGATCAGGATGAACGGCGCCGTGGAGTTGCAGAGCTGAACCTCGAGCAGCTCCAACGCATCCACCTCCTGCACATGCTGGGTCCAGCTGTTGACGTCGATCAGGTCGGGCACCAGTCCTCCGGCATCGATCGCGGTCCCGGCCCGCACCCTGGCCGGTGTTGCCGAGCCGGCACGCAGGGCCATCGCGGTCAGCACGTGTGGAGCATCTGCATGTGCCGTGGGGTGGGTCGCGAGCGCCCCGGCGAAGGAGGCCGGATGAGCGTCACTGAGATGGTCGAAGGTGAGCATCTCGGGCAGCGGCCCGTGAGGCAGTGGCGCGGACTCGGCATCCACGAGCGGGGCATAGGACCCCGGTGAACGTCGTACCGTCTGGGCGGCGTTGTTGATGAGGATGTCGAGCGGTCCCTGTGCTGCAACCGAATCAGCAAGAGCCACGACCTGGGCCGGATCGCGCAGGTCGATCCCGACGATGCGCAGCCGGTGAAGCCAGTCGGCGCTGTCCTCCATCCCAGTGAACCGGCGGATCGCGTCGCCCGGAAAGCGGGTCGTGATCGTCGTGTGGGCGCCGTCGCGCAAGAGTCGGAGCGCGATGTACATCCCGATCTTCGCCCGGCCGCCGGTCAGCAGGGCCCGCCGTCCCGTCAGGTCGGTGCGCTGATTGCGTTTGCTGCGGTTGAGGGCGGCGCACTCGGGGCAGAGCTGGTGATAGAACGCGTCGACATCGACATACCGCGACTTGCAGGTGTAGCAGGAGCGTGGTTGCAGGAGTCGGCCTGCGAGTGCGCTGGTGGCGCTCGATACCAGCTGAAGGCCCTGGGTCTCGTCGTCGATCCGCTCAGGGGCGCCGGTAGCCGTCAGTGCCGTGATGGCGCGATCGTATGCCAGTACCTTCTGGCGGCGCGCAGCGCGACGAGCTTCCTTGACTCCCTTGTAGATTCGCGCCGTCGCTCGTCTGATGGCCACGGCGTCGGGGTGCTCCGTCGGAAGCGCGTCAACCTGCGCCAGGACGTTGAGGCAGAGCTCCAGATCAGCGGCCGGTATGCCGGGTTGGCCAGGCGCGTGGCTGGTCACCCCGGCAGGGGGGTCGTTGTCCTTGGGCACCCCGAAACTGTACGCGGAGAAGCGGCCGCCGCTCATTTCGGCGAAAGCACCCCTGGCCAACGTGTCTCTGGCAGCCGCGGGTCTGAGCGAGCGCAGCCCTAGACGGTATGTAGGTGCTCGCGTCTTGCGGGCCGGGGCCTCGCTCACACAGTCTCGTGGGTTACCGAGCAGGGTCCTGTTCGGCAGTGCCTACATGTGTGGGAGGCCCCGGTGTTTACCGAGCGTACGAGTGTTGGTTTGGATGTGCACGCACGATCGGTCGTCGCAGCGGCGATCGACGGCGTCACCGGTGAGGTGTTCCGGGCGCGGTTGACGCCCGGCAACGACGACGTGATCGACTGGGTCCGGGCGCTGCCCGGTCCGTCGGCGGTGGTTTACGAGGCGGGTCCGACAGGGTTCGGGTTGTCCCGGGCGTTCACGACGGCGGGGATCAGGTGCGAGATTGCGGCGCCCTCGAAGATCCAGCGCCCGGGTGGTGACCGGGTCAAGACCGATGCCCGGGATGCGATGCATCTGGCCAAGCTGTTGCGCTTGGACGAGGTCGTCTCGGTGGCCGTGCCCTCGCTGCAGCGGGAGGCGGCACGTGATCTGGTCCGGGCCCGGGAGGATGTCCGCGGTGATCTGATGCGGGCCCGGCACCGGGTCTCAAAACTGTTGCTGCGTCAGGGAATCGTGTACTACGGCGGCAGCGCGTGGACCGGCATCCATCTGCTCTGGCTACGGGCCCAACACTTCGACGCGCCGGGACTGCAGATCGCTTTCGACGCCGAGCACGAGGCCGTTCTACAGGCCGAGGCCCGCCGGGACCGCCTCGACAAGGCGATCGTGGCGATGGCCGCAGACAGCGAGTTCACCCCGGTCGTACACCGCTTGGGGTGCCTGCGCGGGATCTCGACGCTGACCGCCTTCGGGTTGGCGGTCGAGGTCGGGGACTGGGACCGCCTGACCGGCTCCAGCATCGGCGCCTACCTGGGCTTGGTGCCCACCGAGTCCTCCTCGGGACAGTCCCGATCCCAGGGATCGATCACCAAGACCGGCAACACCCACGCGCGCCGGTTGCTGGTCGAAGCTGCTTGGCACCACCGCAAGCCCTACCGCACCCCCGGCGCCACCATGACGGCAAGGTGGGAACTGGCACCGGCGGCCGCCCGGGCCCGCGGACACGCCGGCAACCAGCGGCTGCACCAACGATGGCTGCACTTCAGCGACCGCAAGAAGAGACCCGTGGTCGCCAACGTCGCGATCGCCCGCGAGCTGGCCGGCTGGTGCTGGTCCCTGGCCGTCATGGACGACTGACACCGCGGGACACACCCCCACAAACAGCCGGACCATGACGATGAGGAGGCGGCCGCGCGAGGAGCGATCTGCGTTTCGACTATGAGCAGCAACGGGATTCACGCCCGAAGCCACGCTCGATTTCCTAGACCAGCAGAAGCGCTCCAGCCGAACAGCCCGTCCTGCGGTAACCAACCCGCGCATATCAGTCTGACCGCGCCGTCGCGTACCGACACGCACGCCGACTCGTCAGCCTGGTCCGGCCACAGGAGCGGCGCCCGAGAAACCACCCGGGCGCCGCTTCGCTCTGCCCCTTGACAAGACCCCACCACATATCAGTCGAACCAGGGACCACTGCCGCCGACCCGGGTGACGGCGATATGAGTGACGAAGCCTGGCGGCGGGTCCGGCATGGGAGGGAAGGCGGTCCCCGGCCCGATGTACGTCTGCGCGAGAGCGTTCAACAGCTCGGGAGCGCCACCTTGGGTGACCCGGGCGCGTCCGTGGACGACGAGATAGTTGCGCATCCCGATGGCATTGGCGCCCTCTGCCTCGAACGAGAGCACCACCCGGGGGTCTCGGCGCATGTTCTGCAGCTTCTTCTGGCGTCCGTCCAGGTGGGCCGATACCAGCTCGTCACCCTCGAGGCCGACCCACACGACCGTCACCTGAGGGGACCCGTCCGCGTTGAGGGTGACCAGGTGGGCCAGCGCCTCTGACCCGATGACGCGTCGAGCAGCGCCGTTGAGCACGGCCTGCATTCCCGTTGCCTCGTCCTTATGCCTTCGAGCCCGCGTCCTTGTCGTCCTTCGTGGCTGGGTCCGTCTCTGCAGCGGCGGCCGCAGGGCCGGACACGTCGGCCCCGTCCACCGGGTCGGTCCCGTCCACCGGGTCGGTCACGGTCGGCTTGGCATCCGCGGAGCTCGCGGTGTCCGGCGACGGGGTCGTGTCCTTGGTGGTCTCGTCCGGCGCGACGGTGGCGTGCCGGCCTGTTGACGGCGCGATGTACGCGTCGCCGAGCGGCGTCGCCCAGGGGTCGTCCTTGGGCGCCGAGTTCCTCATGAACGCCCCAACGCCCGCGGCGGCAGCCGCCACCAGGCCCAGCATCAGCATGATGCGGCCCTTCTTCTTGCGCTTGGGGGAAGCGTATGAGTCACCGGAGATGACGGCGGCTGCTCCGGTGCCGCGGGACACGGCCTCGTCCTTGGCGGCGGCGCTGGCGGCCGCAAAGGCGTTGATCGCCTCGGTAAGACGGGGAAGTACCTCGTCGACGATCTTGTCCCGCGCGATGTCGACCTTGGGCGCGAGACCGGTCACGACGGACTCCAGCTTTGGGGCGGCGACCTCGATGCCGTGCTCGACGCGCGGCTTGGCCCACAGCCGTGCTGCCTCGACGTGGGGTCCGACCCGCTCCTTGGCGCTCTCGGCGGCCGCCTCGACGGCAGGCCCAACCCGCTCGAGCAGCTGTTCGGCCACGTTCGCCGCGCTGCTCGCGAGTGACGCCGACTGGTCCTGAAGCTGCTCTGTCCGGCTCTTACTGTGGAACACGAGGTCCTCCAAAGGTGACGGCGTCGGTCTGCTGCTCCATCCTGCCCTGTTCCGCCGGGCTCGACCACCCCGTCCCCGGAGACGGCATCGTTGGCGCCTCTTGCCCAGACCGAAGTGACCTCACCTGCCCATGCGAGGATGACACCATGAACGTCACCCTTCACACGAACCTCGGCGACATCAACATCACGATGTTCCCCGACCACGCCCCCAAGACGGTTGCGAACTTCGTCGGTCTGGCCAAGGGGACCCTGGACTTCAGGGACGATGCCGGGCGCACGAGTCCGACGCCCTACTACGACGGCCTGGGCTTTCACCGGATCATCTCCGGCTTCATGATCCAGGGCGGGTGCCCCCAGGGCACCGGGATGGGCGGCCCGGGTTTCGCATTCGATGACGAGATCAGCCCCGATAAGAACTTCAACCAGCCCTACGTCCTTGCCATGGCCAACGCCGGCACCCGCGGCGGCAAGGGCACCAACGGCTCGCAGTTCTTCATCACCCTGGGACCGACGCCTCACCTGCAGGGCAAGCACACCATCTTCGGTGAGGTTGCCGACCAGCCCAGCCGCGACGTCGTCGACAAGATCGGGGCTGTCCGCACCGGCGGCGGAGACAAGCCGATCGAGCCCGTCATCCTCAGCTCCGTGACCGTCGACGAGAGCTGAGCTCGCTCGTCGCGCGCAACAGTTCTCGGCGCTCAGTCGTTGTCGTTGCGCACTGGTTCATGGTTGCCTCCGTGGTTCTCGGCTGATTGGTGAGCGTCCCGCATGAGTGAGTCCTCGTCGTACCAGCCGGAGCCTGTCTGCCCTCGCCACCCTGATCGGGTGGCGTACGTACGCTGCCAGCGCTGCGGCCGGCCGACCTGCCCCGAGTGCCAGCAACCGGCCGCCGTGGGCATCCAGTGCGTCGACTGCGTCCGTGAGGGCCAGAAGAGCATGCGTATGCCGCGCACGCAGTTCGGTGCCAGGGTGACGGCGGGTGGCCGGCCACTGGTCACCCAGGCGATCATCGTCATCTGCGTCGTGGTGTGGCTGGTGCAGAAGGTCTCACCAGCAATCTCGGCCGATCTGGACTTCTGGCCGCCGGCGGTCCGGTCGCAGCCCTGGCGATTCCTGACCTCTGCCTTCGAGCACGACACGTTCTCGGCGCTTCCGCTGCACATCCTCTTCAACATGTACGCGCTGTGGGTGGTCGGGCAGTACCTCGAACCGCTGCTGGGCAGGGTGAGGTTCACGATCCTCTATCTGGTCAGTGCGCTCGGTGGGTCGGTAGGCCTGCTCATGCTGGCGGCGCCGTCAACCGCGCTCGGTAGCTCATGGGACACCCACGCGCTGGGTGCCTCGGGCGCAGTGTTCGGCATGTTCCTGGCGTTGCTCCTGCTCAACCGACATCTCGGCCGGTCGAGCGCAGGTATCGGCGTGATCATCCTGATCAACTTCGCCTACGGCTTCATCGTCCCGAACATCGCCTGGCAGGCCCACCTGGGTGGTGCGATCACCGGCGCCGCGTGTGCGGGGATCCTCATCCTCACCGCCCAGCCCGACCGTCGACGCTGGCAGCTTCCTCTTCTCGCGTTGCTTCCCGTGCTCCTGATCGTGCTCGCTGTGCTGAAGCTGGCGCCGCTGGGTGTGCAGTACTTCGTGGCCTGAGCCGAGCTCTGCTGGACCGTATTACACCGTTGTCATTTATCCCCATTGTGGAGAACTCCTGTGGACAACTGTGGTCCGGCGGGTTTGCGCAGCTGTTGCTCAGCGCCAGCGCATGGTCATCATGAAGCCGGAGATCATCAGGCTGAAACCGATGATCAGGTTCCAGTAGCCGATGTTCGGGATCGGGAAGGACCCGTTGTTGCTGACGTAGAAGGCCACGACCCAGAGCAGGCCCACGACCATGAGGCCGAGCATCAAAGGAACGAACCATGGCGGGTTGGACAGGGTCGTCTTGGAGCGGCGCTGGGGCGGGGGGGTGTACGCGGGCTTGGCGCGTCCCTTGGACTCGGGCACGGCTGTCAGCTCCTTCGATGGGTAGTTCGTCGTGCAACAGGTGTTTCCCATAGCCTAGAGGCTCACCATCCCGAGTCGCAGGCAGGAGGCCGCGTTGTTGCCACGACCGCGCCTGCGAAGGCCCCGGCGGCTCACAGGCTGGGCGGCCATCGTGCCCTTGGTCGCAGCCGGCGCCGGCCTGATGTTCGCGACCAGCGCTCAGACCTCACGGGGCACGGACTTGCGCTCCTCGGGCCGCACAGACCTGGTCGACGTCGTTCGGGCCCAGGATCGTGCTGTCCACCAGCGGGCGGCATCCGTCAAGGATCTGCAGGACCAGGTGGACGCCCTGATCGCGCGGGCCGCTCCCGGGAGCGCTGCGGTGGCCCGCCTGCGCGCCGCGGCGGCCAGGCTTGCGACGCCGGTCGGCACCCAGGCCGTCACCGGCCCCACGCTGATGGTGAGCCTGAACGACGCCAAGCGCAGCGCCGCGAGCCTGCCCCAGGGTTACACCGCGGACGACATCGTGGTGCATCAGCAGGACGTCCAGAGCGTGGTCAACGCGCTGTGGGCGGGGGGCGCCGAGGCCATGATGCTGCAGGACCAGCGAGTCATCTCGACCAGTGCCGTGCGGTGCGTGGGCAACACCTTGATCCTGCAGGGCAGGGTCTACTCACCGCCATACGTCATCCAGGCGATCGGTGACGTGCCGGCGATGCGCGCCGCGTTGGACGCGAGCCGGGAGGTCACGGTCTATCGACAGTATGTTGACCTCTTCGGCTTGCGATATGACGTCACCAGCAAGGGTCAGGCGAGCTTCCCGGCGTACGCGGGCAGCCTGAGCCTGTCGTACGCGAAGACCCAGAGATGACCGGCCAACGATGAGCGGGCCGCGACGGGTGGTCGCCACGGTCGGCGAGATGCTCATCACCATCGGGCTGCTCCTGCTGCTCTTCGTCTCGTGGCAGCTGTGGTGGACCGACGTGGTGGCCAACCGTGACCAGGCCGTCACGATCCAGGCTCTTGAGCGGGGGTTCGGCGACGCACGTCATGGTGGCGTCGGCAGTACGGACCCACTGGCCACGCTCAACCACGTCCCGTTCGGCGAGGCGTTCGCGATCCTTCGTATCCCGCGTTTCGGCGCCACCTTTGCCCGGCCGGTGCTCCAGGGCACCGATCACGACACGCTGATCAAGGGCGTCGGGCACTACTCCGGCACGGTGATGCCGGGGCTTGTCGGCAACTTCGCAGTGGCCGGGCACCGCACGACCTACGGCCGCCCGTTCCACAACATCGACCTGCTCCGCCAGGGGGACGTCATCGTGGTCGAGACCAAGGCCAGCTACGTTGTGTATGCCGTGGACCGGCATGTGATCGTCACCCCCGACCACGTCGAGGTGATTGCCCCCGCGCCCCAGCACCCCGGTGTCCAACCCACGCAGTCCTGGATGACGATGACCGCCTGCGAGCCCAAGTACAGCGCGCGTTACCGATATGTCGTGTTCTCCCGGCTGGTGCGGATCATCCCCCGGGCCAACGGGCTTCCGGCAGTGTTCATGTCCGTCCCCTCAGGGGCGGTGGCCTGACATGTACGGACCGCTGTGGCGGCGGCTGCCCGGGCCCTGGCCGGTCAAGACCCTCCTGTCGATGATCCTCGTGGTTGGCGTGGTCGCGGTCTGCTTCCTGTGGCTGTTCCCGGCCGTCGCCCCGCTCGTGCCGTTCAACGACAACACGATCCAGACGGGACCGCTGTCCCCCGGCCCCTCCACCTCCGTGCCCACCACCTCAGCCCCATGAAGGCACTTCGATGAGCAACGCGGTCGCCAACGCTGGGCTCCCTCGCAGCCCTCGCATCCTTGTCGTCGACAACTACGACAGCTTCGTGTTTACCATCGTCGGCTATCTTCAACAGCTTGGTGCAGAGTGCGAGGTCGCTCGCAACGATGCCCTCACGCCGGCCGACGGCGCCGACTTCGACGGCGTCCTGGTCTCACCGGGTCCTGGCACCCCGCAGGACGCCGGAGTCTCGATGGCGATGATCTCGGCCTGTGCCGAGCGCAGCCAGCCGATGCTCGGGGTCTGCCTGGGTCATCAGGCGCTCGGTGTCGTCTTCGGTGCCACGGTCAACCGGGCGCCGGAGCTTCTGCATGGCAAGACCTCGGCGGTGCATCACGACGGCACAGGGGTGCTGCGGGGTCTGCCATCGCCTTTCGTCGCGACGCGGTACCACTCACTGACCATCGACCCCACCACCGTCACCGATGACCTGATCACGACGGCGCACACAGAGTCCGGCGTGATCATGGCGGTTCGACATCGCACCCTGCCCCTTGAGGGGGTGCAGTTCCACCCCGAGAGCGTCCTGACCCAAGGTGGACACCTGCTCCTCGCCAACTGGCTGGAGGTGTGCGGCCTGGCCGACGCGGTCAGCCGGGCCGAAGGCCTGAGCCCGCTGGTCCACGACGTCGCTGGCGTGGCGCGGATGGTCGCCTCACCCTGACGTTGGCCGTGAAGTCGCACAGATCGACTGACCGGGGACCGATTGGGTCGATCTGTGCGACTTCACGAGTGACCCGCGGTGTGGCGTCGCGCATCCTCAGGGAACGGTTGTCGGCGGTGGCGTCGTCGGCGGTGGCGTCGTCGGCGGTGGCGTCGTCGGCTGAGGCGTCTGCGCGACCACCAGATCGATCACGGTGCCGGCGTCGACGGTCTCGCCGACGTGTGTCTGGGACAAGACCGTGCCCTCGGGCTTGTCGGCGCTGTCCTTGAAGGTGGTCTTCGTCTTCAGCTTCAGGTCGCTGAGGGCCTGTTGGGCAGTACCTCGGTCGGCGCCGACCTCATCGGGCACCTTGACCTTGCCGCTGGCCACCTTGAGGACGACCGCCGACCCGGCCGTGACCGTCTCGCCGGCAGCCGGCACGGTGGCGATGACCTTGCCCTTGTCGAGGCTGGGGTCGTCGACGGTCTGCACCGAGCCGACGGTGAGGCCGAGGGCAGCGAGCGTCACCTTGGCCGAGTCGGCGCTCTGGCCGGTGACATCCGGCACCACCGTCTGGCCCGGACCGCTGGACACGGTGATGGCGACCTTGGTGTTCGCCGGGAACTTCTCACCGGCCTGGGGGCTCTGGTCGATAACCTTTCCCTTCGCCGCTGGGTTTGCGGCGAAGGTGGCTACCGGGTCGAAGCCCGCGGCGCGCAGCTTGGCCTCGGCCTGGGCCTGGGTCAGGTTGAGCACCGTCGGGACGGTCACCTTGGGCGGTTCGTTGTTTGCGGTGAACACCGCCTTGCCGGCCAGGCCGAGCAGGGCCAGTGCGACCACGACGGCGAAGGCGAGCAGAACGTATGTTGCCCAGTGCCTCTTGGGCGGTACCTCGGCCGGGTCTCGGCCGATCGCCGGCAAGGTCGCGGTGTTGTGCGGCCGGCCGACCGGTGCCTCGACGACCTGGGTTGCGTCGGCGGAACGCATCGCCATTGTGGGGTCGCCGCCCATCGCGGCGGCGCCGGAGCGTGCCCCTTGGGTGAGCGCGGCACCCGCCGCCGTCCCGTGGGCGGCGGAGCTGATCGGCATCCCGGTTCGGGCGGCTGCGAGGTCCACCCGGAACTGTGCCGCGTCCTGGTATCGCGCGTCGCGATCCTTGACCAAGGAGTGCAGCACCACCGCGTCGAGGTCGGCGCTGAGGCCCGGCTGGTACACGGACGGGGGCTGGGGCGCCTGACCGACGTGCTGGTAGGCGATCGAGACCGGCGAGCCCCCGATGAACGGCGTGCGGCCGGTGAGCAGCTCGTAGAGGAGGCAGCCCGTGGAGTACAGGTCGGAGCGGGCATCGACCGGGTTGCCCTGAGCCTGCTCGGGGGAGAGGTACTGAGCCGTGCCGATGACGGACTGCGTCTGGGTCATGGTGGCGGCGCTGTCGGCGATCGCGCGGGCGATCCCGAAGTCCATCACCTTGATCTCGCCGAAAGGGGTCAGCATGACGTTGGCCGGCTTGATGTCCCGGTGGACGATCCCCATCCGGTGGCTGTAGGACAGCGCATCCAGAACGCCCTCGGTGACCCTGGCCGCCTCGGCCGGATCCATGACCTTCTTCTCGGTGAGGATCTCACGCAAGGTCTTGCCTTCGACGTACTCCATGACGATGTAGGGCAAGGCGACGGTGGCGCCGCCACTCTCGGTCTCGTGGTCCTCACCCGAGTCGTAGACCGCAACGATGGCGGGGTGGTTCAGTCCTGCGGCCGACTGGGCCTCGCGGCGGAACCGGGCGAGGAAGGCGGGGTCGCGGGCCAGGTCGGAGCGGAGCATCTTGATGGCCACGGTGCGGCCGAGCCGGGTGTCATGGCCTGCGTGGACCTCGGCCATTCCGCCGCGGCCGATGAGCTCACCGACCTGGTAACGCCCGCCCAGCAGGCGAGGTGTGCCGTTCACGACTTGCCCTTCTTCTTGCCGTTGTCCCTGCCGTTGCCCGGAGTCGGGTGGCTGGGGACCGATGAGGCGACCACAGGAGCAGTCGCGCTGGAGCTCGAGGTCGACGTGCGGGAGGTGGTGGCTGTGGCTGAGGTGGTCGGGGTTGTCTTCGCCGCGCCATCGCCGCTCGCTTGGGACATGATCACGATGGCGAGAACACCCAGCACGGCGACCGCGGTTCCTAGGAGCCAGGCCGAACGATGATCGGTGGTGCGGGAGGGATGGGGGCGGCGCAGTCGATAGATGGAGCCTGCCAGCAGAGCTAGCGGTCCGCGTCCCTCCGGCGCTGGGAGCCTCGGCATCGCTCGGGTTGGTGCGGGCATGGCCTGTGTGGGCGCCGGCGCGCTTCTGGTGACGGCGTTGGGTGCGGGCGCGGCGGGTGCGACGCGTGCTGTGGGCACGAGGGGCGGGCCAGAGGCGAAGGCGGCACCCGGCATACCGAGGGCATGAGCCATCTCCGCAGCGCTGGTGGGACGGTCGGCGGGGTCCTTGGCAAGGGCCGCGCTGATCACGTCACGGACGGCGACGGGGACGGTGTCGGGCAGCGGCGGCGGAGGTTGGTTGATGTGGGCGAGGGCGGTCGACACGATGCTGTCAGTGTCGAAGGGGCGCACACCGGTGAGCATCTCGTGTCCCACCACGCCCAGGGCGTAGATGTCGCTGGAGGCGCTGGCACTGTGACCCAGTGCCTGTTCGGGGGAAAGGTACTGCGCAGTTCCGAGGACCTGGCCGGTCTGGGTCAGCGGCACGGAGTCGACGGCGCGCGAGATGCCGAAGTCGGTGAGCTTGACGGTGCCATCGGGGGTGATGAGGATGTTGGCCGGCTTGACGTCGCGGTGCACCACCCCGCTGTCATGAGCCGCGGCAAGTGCCGTGGCGGCCTGGATCAGGATCGCGATGGTCTCCTGCACCGACAGGGGTGCGCGCTCGGCGATGATCTGGCTCAGGGGCTGGCCGACCACGAGCTCCATGACGAGGTAGGCCGTGCCGTCGTCCTCGCCGTAGTCGAACACGGTGGCGATGTTGGGGTGTTGCAGGGCCGCCGTGTTCCGTGCCTCTGACCGGAAGCGTTCTGCGAAGTCGCTGTCCTGGCTCAGTGCGCGGTGCAGGAGCTTGACCGCGACGGTGCGGTCAAGGATGGTGTCGTTGGCCGCCCAGACCTCGCCCATACCGCCGACGGCGATGCGCCCGGTCAGGGCGTAGCGGCCACCCAGGATGGTGCCCTCGCTGGGGTTCACTTGTTCAACACCGCCTGGATGACGGTGCGCGCGATCGGTGCGGCGACCTTGCCACCGAAGGCTTCGCTGCCCGCGTTTCCGCCATCCTCGACGACCACCGCCACCGCGATGGTTGGGTGGTCGGCAGGGGCGAAGGCGACGAACCAGGCATGCGGCGCGCTGCCTGTGGCGTGTTGGGCGGTGCCGGTCTTGCCTGCGACCACGACCCCGGGAATCTGGGCGGCGGTACCGGTGCCTGACTGGACAACCGTGACCATCATCCGGGTCAGGGCGGCTGCGACGTCGGGTGAGATCGCCTGTGAGAGCTGCGTCGGCTGGCTCTGGTCGATGATGTCGAGCTGGCTGTTGAGGGTGTCCTTGATCAGGTAGGGGCTCATGACGATCCCCTTGTTGGCGATCGCGGCCCCGACCATTGCCATCTGCAGCGGCGTCACCCGGACGTCATACTGCCCGATGGCGGCCTGCGCGGTCTGCGGTGCGTTGAGCTGAGCCGGCACGATGCTCGGCGTCACCTTCATCGGCACCCGCAGGGCGTCGCCGAAGCCGAACTTGGCTGCCTGCGTCCGAAGGTCGTCGGCACCGAGCTGGAGCCCCAGCCAGCCGAACGCCGTGTTGCACGAGATCTCGAGGGCGTGCGTCAGGGAGGTCTTGTCGCCGGGACCACAGGGCCTGAGGTCGTCCGTGGGCAGGTTGACGGTCGTCTGGGGCAGGTCAAGCTTTGCTGGGCCGGGGATCTGGGACTCCTCGGTGAACTTGCCCGAGGACAACGCCGCGGCCGCGGTGATCAGCTTGAAGGTTGAGCCAGGAGGGTAGAGGTCACCGGCGATCGCCCGGTTGAGGGCAGGGCGACCCGGGTCCGCGTTCAGAGCCTTCCAGGCGGCGGCGACCGCGTCGAGGTTGTGGCTCGACAGAGCCGTCGGGTCGTACTGCGGGTGGCTGACCATGGCCAGGATCGCGCCGGTGCTGGGGTCCAGAGCGACCACGGCGCCACGCTGGTTGCCCAGGGCCTTGTCCGCGGCCTGCTGGGCTTTGGCGTTGATGGTGAGCTCGAGGCTGGCGCCGCTGGGTACCTTGCCGGTCACCATGTCGACCACTCGGCGGTAGAAGAGCTGGTCCGACTGCCCCGACAGCAGCGGGTCCTCGGCTCCTTCGAGGCCCCCGCCGGCGCCGTATGTGAAGGAGTAGTAGCCGGTGACCTGGGAGTACAGCCTGCCCGACGGGTAGGTGCGGACGTACTTGAGATCGTCCTTGGTCGGGACGGACTTGGCTACCGGCGACCCGCCGACCAGGATGGCGCCGCGCTCACGGGAGTAGCTCTCGAGCAGGGTGCGACGGTTGCCCGGACGGTTGTCGAGCGACTTGGCCTGGACGAACTGGATCAAGGTGGTGGAGATCAGCAGGGCGCCGAAGAGCAGGGCCACGATGAAGGAGAGTCGGCGGATCGGCTGGTTCACGGCCGCGCCACCACCTGGGTGTGCGCTGCGGACGCGGATGCCAGCTCGTCGGCGTCCGGGAGTGGGCGCCTGGCCTGGTCGCTGATCCGCAGCAGCAGGGCCACGATCGACCAGTTGGCCAGGAGGGAGGACCCGCCGTATGAGAGGAAGGGCATCGTCAGGCCGGTCAGCGGGATGACGCGTGTGACGCCTCCGACAACCACGAAGCACTGCAGGGCCACGGAGAACGACAGCCCCACGGCCAGCAGCTTGCCGAAGCCGTCCCGCACGCCGAGAGCCGTTCTCAGGCCGCGCTCCACGAGCAGGAGATAGAGCAGCAGCAGGGCGAACAGACCGATCAGCCCGATCTCCTCGCCGAAGCTGGGGATGATGAAGTCACTCTCGGGGAAGTACGTGAGCTCGGGGTGACCGCGCCCGAGCCCGCTGCCGAGAAGCCCTCCCTTGGCCATGCCCATCAGGCCCTTGACGAGCTGGTCGCTTGCGGCAATGGCCTTTGCGCTGAACGGATCCAGCCACAGCAGGACCCGTGTCTGAACGTGTCCGAACAACAGGTAGGCGACGTAGGCGCCGGCGCAGAACAAGACCATGCCGATCGCTATCCATGACCGGCGTTCCGTGGCGACGTAGAGCATTGCGACGAAGAGACCGAAGAAAAGCAGCGAGGAGCCCAGGTCCTTCTCGAAGACGAGGACCCCGACGCTGGCCAACCACGCGATCAGGATCGGACCGAGGTCCTGCGCCCGGGGCAGGCCGATCCCGAGGAACCGACGCCCGACCAACGACAGCACGTCGCGGGTCTGCACGAGGTAGCCGGCGAAGAAGATGACCAGCAGGATCTTGGCGACCTCACCGGGCTGGAAGGACAGCGGTCCGAGACCAATCCAGATCCGTGAGCCGTTGATGTTCCGGCCGATGCCGGGCACGAGCGGCAGCAGGAGCATCCCCAGACCGGCTGCCATGGCGGTGAACGTGAACCTGCGCAGCTGGCGGTGGTCCCGCAGGGCGATCATGACGCCAGCGGCGAGGAGGACCGCCAGCGTGCTCCACATGAGCTGCTTGGGCGCGAGGAGATGACTGCCGGTGCGGGAGTTGGCCAGGTCCAGGCGGTGGATCATCACCAGGCCGAGGCCGTTGAGCAGGGTCGCGATCGGCAGCATGAGTGGGTCGGCGTAGGAGGCGCGCCACCGCAGGACGAGGTGAAAGCCGCCGGTGAGAACCAGCAGACCCGAGCCGTACTTGACCAGGTCGGGCGGGAACGACCCGTCCATCGCCAGGCCGACGTTGAGGTAGGCCACGAGCACGATCACGACGGCCAGCAGCAGCAGCACCAGCTCGACGTTGCGTCTGGTGCGAGGACGGAAGGAGGTGACGGTGCTCATGGGGTGGGGGTGGATCTGGGGGTGGAGCTGGGCGAGGACGTGGGGGCGCCACTGGACGATCCGCAGGTGCCGCCCGCGGCCCTGGTGGTCTGGCACTGGAGGGCCTGAACCCGCAGGTCGGTCACCAGCCGGCGTGAGTCCTGGACGTTGGCGCTGCTGAGGGTCGCGTCGACCTTGCCGCGGTAGAAGTCCGGCAGGTCGCTCAGCGCGATGTCGCTCTCCTGGATCGGGTGGGAGAGCTCCCAGGGGCCGATGTTCTGGGAGACGCCCTGGAAGATCGCGACGTGTCCCTTGGCCTCACCGACGTAGTACTGCCGTTGTGACCAGCCGTATGCCGCGTAGCCGCCGCCCGCGAGAATGGCCAGGACGAGGACAAGCGAAAGACCCTTGAGCCATCGCAGGCGACGCGATGACGGCCCTTCTTCCGCGAGCCGGATGGACTCCTCGTCAGTGGCCTCCTCGACGTCCAGGCCAGAGGCATGGCGCGCAAGAGCGGCCGCCTTGGCCGCGGGCGTGACCGGAATCGCACGGGTGGCCGTGACCTTGCGTTCGGCCGCTGCTCCCACGACCTCGTGCGCCGTCGGTGGAGGAGCCTGCTCTTTGTCGAGATCGACGACGTCGCCGATGATGCAGGTCACATTGTCGGGTGCGCCCGCGCGCATGGCCAGCTCCACCAGACGGTCTGCAGTCCTGCCCGGCGGCATGGCCTGCTCAAGAACCTCCTGGATGGTGTCGCGGGCAACGAACCCGGACAGGCCGTCGGAGCAGAGCAGGTAGCGGTCGCCGATGCGGGCCTCGCGCACGGCGAGGTCGGGCTCGTCGTCATGCTGCCCGGTGAGGACCCGCGTGACCAGTGAACGCTGGGGGTGGCCCTCAGCCTCCTCCTCGGTGATCCGGCCCTCGTCGACCAGGCTCTGGACGAACGAGTGGTCGTGCGTGATCTGGGTGAAGGTGCCATCGCGCAGGAGGTAGGCGCGGGAGTCGCCGATGTGCGCGACAGCGATCTTGTTGCCGGTCCGCAACAGTGCAGTGACAGTCGTGCCCATTCCCTGAAGCTCGGGTTGGCGCCCGATTGCCTGCTGGAGCTCGCTGTTCGCGCTGTGCAGCGCCTGGGCGAGGAGATCCAGAGCATCGTCCGAGCCGTGGCTCTCGCCGTCCAGACCGACGATCTCGCCGATCGCGATCGAGCTCGCCACATCTCCCGCGGCATGGCCCCCCATGCCGTCGGCGACGACGAGCAGGTGGGGACCGGCATACCCCGAGTCCTGGTTCACCTGTCGCACCAGTCCGACGTCCGAGCGGGCCGCGTAGCGGAGCGCGATGGCCAAGGGGACCTACTTCCGCAGCTCGAAGATGGTCTTCCCGATCCGCAGGGTTGAGCCAACCTCTACGGGCATGGGCTTGGTCAGCTTGTCGCGTCCCAGAAAGGTGCCGTTGGTGGACGCCAGGTCCTCCACGAACCAGCCACCGTCGCGACGGAAGATGCGTGCGTGCCGGCCGGATGCGAAGTCGTCGTCCAGGACCAGCGTGCACTCGGGGTTGCGACCCAGCAGGATGCCACTCGCCTTCAGGGGCACCGTCGTTCCTGTCATGGAGCCATCGGTAACGGCCAGGGTCGTCGGGATGCGTCTGCCGGACGCGCGCGGCGCCTTGGGCGCGGCCTGCTTGACGCTCTGCGAGGGCTTGACGACCGGTCCTCCCGCTGCTCGAGGTTGCGCCTTGGGTTTCCGCCGGGTCAGGACCCTGGTGCCGTAGAGGTCGCCCCGCAGGACCCCGACGACGCTGAAGACGAAGATCCACAGCAGGGCCAGGAGCCCGAGTCGGATCACCGTGAGGGTGAGCTCACTCATGGGTGGGGATCACCGGCGCCCCGCGCGGTAGATCAGGGTGGTCCGACCCACGTTGACGCGGTCCCCATCGGCCAGGTGCTGGCTCGTGATCCGCTCGCCATTGACGAACGTGCCGTTCGTCGAGCCGAGGTCGCGGATGCTGGCCACCAGGTGGGGGCCGTCGCTGGTCACGCGAATCTCGGTGTGCCGCCTGGAGATTCCCGGGTCGTCGAGGATGACGTCCGCGGTGTTGTCCCGTCCGAGGACGGTGATGGCTGCGAGCAGCGGGTAGCGGTCGCCGTCGACGTCGAACCACGGGCGCTGTGCGGGGGCAGAGTGGGTGTGCTGACGCGCCGGGGCGGCAGGCACGTGAGGAGGGGCGGGAACAGCGGTCCCGGCTGCGGAGGCAGCAGGGGCCCACGCCCAGTCCTCGGCGGGCACGGGCGGTGAGGGCACGGGACTCGATGGTGGCGCCGACACGTCGGGTGCCGGTCGCGCCGTTGCGGATACACCTGCCGCTGCCGGGGAGGGTGTGGCGGACGGTGATCCGGACGGGGAACCCTTGGCCGTGGACGGGCGCACGCGGAATACCCCGGTCTCGAGGTCTTCTGCGGACTGGAAGTCGACCTTGATCGGGCCGCCGGGCTGGTACCGCTGGGACTCGGCGTGCTCCTGGGCTGAGGCCACGAGCTCTTCGGTCAGCATCTCCGAGAAGCCCGTCAGGCGTTCGAAGTCGGTCGGCGCCAGCTCGATGGTGAACAGGTTGGGCACGAAGGTGCGCCCGTGGCCGATCACCGCCGCCCGGTCATCCATGGCGCGGCGCATCGCGGAGGCGATCTCGACCGGTTGTACCTCAGCCTTGAAGGCCTTGGCGAAGGCGCCGTGAACGGCTCGTTCGAGTCCTCGCTCGACGCGATCGAACAGTCCCACCGTGACACCTCCTTTGTCGTTTGCCTGTCGATGGTATCGGGCAGAGGTGGGTTGACCTGCAGGGTGCTAGCCTGTGGCGCTCTCATGGAAGCGGGACGGACTGATCCGGTTTGGATTTCCGGGCGCCGGTCCCTCAGACTGTGAGCGCGCGCGAGTGGCGGAACGGCAGACGCGCTGGCTTCAGGTGCCAGTGTCCGAAAGGGCGTGGGGGTTCAAATCCCCCCTCGCGCACCAATGTCCTGTCTCAGGACAGAGAAACCCTCGAACTCCCAGGTTCGAGGGTTTCTGCGTGTTGGTCGCGGCCGGTGGGCTGGTATCCCTTTGCTGGGGTCGAGGGTTAGCCCGAACCATGATGATGACCTGGCCCACCTGACCCAGAGCTGGCTCAGAAGCGGACCCAGGAGTTGGTTGCTCTGGTAGTCGTCAACCCTGGCCGAGACGAACGTCGTCTCGAACTGGACCAGTCTTGTCCTGTGGGGGAACGGGCCATGGCGAGCGCCGTCGCGATACGTTCGAGGCATGGCCAGACCTCATGCGGCATCCCTCATCGAGGACGCCTTCCATCGCCCCCTGAATGCACTGCTGCGTCGGCGCGGATGGCGCACGCGCACCATCGGCCACACGGGTTATGGAAGTCAGGACTTCGTGAGGGTCCTGGGTCGGGTGCTGCTGAGCCGTCCGGCTGAGAGGCCGGCGCCAAGCGAGGCGGAGGCGATCATCAATGAGCTCAGAGGCACTGTGGACGAGCAGCGTGGTTGGCGGGCATTCGTCACTGCGGGCGCCATGGACGTGCCGGTCAGCGTCAGCATCGGAGACCGGACGACTCACGCTCGCACTGACCGCAGCGGCTACCTCGACGTCGTGATTCGCGAGTCTGGCTTCGGGCCCGGCTGGCACACCGTCACGATCGAGGCAGAGGGCGCCAAGCCGGTCGCGGCATGGGTGCTGATCATCGATCGTGCGGCTGACTTCGGACTTGTCAGCGACATCGACGACACGGTCATCTCCACCTCGTTGCCGCGTCCGTTCATTGCCGCCTGGAACACGTTCGTGCGTCAAGAGACCGCTCGCCACCTGGTCCCGGGCATGGCGCCGATGTATCGCACCCTGCTCGGCGAACACCCCGGTGCTCCGATCTTCTACCTGTCCACCGGCGCCTGGAACACGGCGCCGACGTTGACGCGCTTCCTCAAGCGTCACGGCTATCCGCCGGGGCCGATGCTGATGACCGACTGGGGCCCCACCAACACCGGCTGGTTCCGCAGCGGGCAGGAGCACAAGACCGAGGCGTTGCACCGGCTGGCTCGCGAGTTCCCCCGGATCCGCTGGGTTCTCATCGGCGACGATGGTCAGCACGACCCGAAGATCTATGGCGACTTCGCTCGCGACCGCCCTGATGTCGTTGAGGCCATTGGGATTCGGGAGCTCACCCCGGCCGAGCAGGTGCTCTCGCACGGCATACCGGTGTCCAACGAGGAGTTCGCGCCTCGAGTGCATCGCGACGTGCCGGTGTTTCGTGCGCCCGATGGTTATGGGCTGCTCCCACTGCTCAGGCCCGGGGGCCGCTAGGCCGTTGCGACTGCCGGCCTTCGGCGTTTCCGCGGCAGCCCGAGCGCAGTGATGGCAGCGCCGAGGGCCATGAGTACGGCGCAGATCAGCAGTGCCGTCCGGTAGGCGGGCGCGAGTCTGGTGGCGTCGGCATACTCGCTGCCGCTGAGCCCGACGAGCGCTGGAAGGGCCGCGACGGCCATGAGCCCGGCCGTTCGTGCGACAGCGTTGTTGATTCCGCTTGCCGTCCCCGCCAGCTCATCGGGGGCGGCTGCGAGGACGGTTCCGGTCAGCGGCGCGACGGTCATGGCCAGACCCAGCCCCAGGAGGGCAACTCCGGGCAGGACATCCAGGACGTATGACGGGTGGCTGGGTGAGAGCGACATGAGCACGAATCCCGTTGCCGCGGTGAGCGGCCCGCCGATCATGAAAGGACGGGCGCCCACCTTGGTGGCCAGTGTGCCGAAGCGGCTGGCGAGCACGAGCATGACCACGCTCAACGGCAGGGTGGCGGTGCCGGCCCGCAGCGCCGTCCATCCCGAGACCACCTGCAGGAAGAGGACCAGGAAGACCAGTGCGCCGGAGAGGGCCGCGTAGATCGCGAAGGTCACGGAGTTGATGACGCTGAAGGTGCGCGACGCGAACAGCGAAGTGGGCAACATGGGGTGACGAGAGCGTCGTTCGGTCACGATGAAGGCGCCGAGAGCCAGGACGCCGCCCGCTCCGGAGATCACGGTGTAGCCGCTGAGCCCCTGAGCTGGCCACGCGGTCAGCGCATACGTCACACCGGCCAGGCCAGACGCGCCCAAGACCACTCCGGGAATGTCAATAGTCATGCTGGCAGTCGGATTTCGCGACTCGGGGACATAGCGAACGGCGAGCAGGATGACGACGACGCACAGTGGGACGTTGACCCAGAAGACCCACCGCCAGCTGTAGCCCACCAGCCATCCGCCGACCAGGGGCCCGGACGCCGCCGCGATGCTCAGCGAACCGGTCCACGTGCCGATGGCGCGCATGCGGTCGGCCGGCATGAAGGACGACTGCAGGATGGCCAGGCTTCCCGGCGTCAGGAGCGCGGCCGCGATGCCCTGCACGGCGCGGGCGCCCACGAGCGTCCAGATGGTGGGGCTCAGCGCAGAAAGCATCGAGGCGACCCCGAACCCGGCCACGCCCCACATGAAGATCCGGCGGCGGCCGAACCGGTCACCCAGGGACCCTCCGAGCAGGATCAGCGAGGCCAGGGTCAGGGCGTAGGCGCTGACGACCCACTGGAGGCCGGCAAGGTCGGCCTTCAGGTCGCGTCCGATCGTGGGCAGGGCGACGTTGACGATGGTGCTGTCCAGGAGGGAGAGCCCGCTACCCAGAACCGTGGTGAGAACAACTGCCCGACCGCGCGGATCGCTGATGCGCAACGTTGACGGACCTGGGATCGCGGGTCCGGGTGCGGCGGGTCCTGGTGTGCAAGGCCCAGGCGCTGGGATCACGCGCTC
>Ga0097691_1000727_pt1 | contig 27012 bp, 24 predicted proteins | sample NGESurdeep072012_8_FD_72858 | JGI IMG/M metagenome (GOLD analysis project Ga0097691, IMG submission 72858) | Arctic peat soil microbial communities from Barrow, Alaska - NGEE Surface sample 210-1 deep-072012 | ecosystem: Environmental > Terrestrial > Soil > Wetlands > Peat ... | reverse complement strand
CGCTCTGGCTGACCATCGCCGCCGTCACTGTCGTTGTGGCGACGCCAGCCGCTTGCGCGATGTCGCGCGGGCTGCTCCATTCGAAGCTATTCATGTCGGTCCGCTCCGCTGTGGAATTCGGCCGAGCGCGGCCAGAACGGCGGCGGGTGACATCGGCAACTGCCGCAGGCGCACGCCGATCGCGTTGTAGACGGCATTTGCGATCGCAGGAGCGGTGGCGATATTCGACGGCTCGGCGATGCCATAGGCGTCGGTCGCGCTCATGCCCTGATAATTTTCCAGCAGGTGCACTTCTATCGCAGGTGTCTCGCGCGAGCGCAGGATCTTGTATTGTTCCAGGTTGGCATTGAGCATATGGCCGGTGTGCCGGTCGAGGATGCGCTCCTCGAACAAGGCATAGGAAATCCCTTGCAGGATTCCGCCCTGAACCTGGCTCTCGATTTGCAGGGGGTTCATCGGGCGACCGCAGTCTTGCACCGCGACGACGCGTTCGACGCGAACGATCCCGGTCTCGGTGTCGACCGCAACCTCGGCAAATTGCACGCCGCCCAGCGCGTTTTGCGCCGAGGCCATATCGCCCATCTTGCGAGCGAAGCCGGCATAATCGTCGGAGCGGCTCGCGACGACGCCGATTTGATCGGTGGGCAATTGCGCCGCCGCCTCCCGAAAACCGATACTGCGACTGTTGTCGGCAGTGCTGATTCGACCGGCACGCGCCACTAAGTTTCCGGCAGCCGCCGCGATGGACGGCGCCACAATCTCGATAAGCTTTCGCAGCACCTGATACGCGGCATTTCTGGCCGGCGGCGTGATCGATGCCGTTGTCAGACTTCCATACGATGGCGGGCCCGCAGGATATTCCGTGTCGCCGATGCGAACCGTGATGTCCTCGGGCCGCAAGCCCAGTTCCTCCGCAACGACTTGCGCCAGCACGGTGCCGATGCCGGTCCCGATGTCCTGGACGCTCGAAAGCACCTCGACGGAGCCGTCGCGGAATATGCGAACTTCGCAGGCCGAATTGGTTCGTACGTTGGCTCCCCAAAGCGATTGCGCCATGCCAAGGCCGCGCTTGATGGGACCGCTATCGCTGCCGGGCGCCCGCCGGCGGTTCCAGCCGAAGCGCGCGGCCCCGATGCGCCGTTCTTCGCGGCGCACCGCGCTCAGATCGATCCGCTCGCGCAACGTCAAGGGATCCATGCCGAGTTTCTCGGCTAGCTCATCGATAGTCTGTTCGAGCGCGAAGGCGCCTGGAACATTGCCGGGCGCGCGCATCGCGCAGCCCGGGCCGGCATTGATGAAGACATCGGACTGGACCAATTCGAAATTGGCGCAATCGTAAATTGCTTGAGCGAAGTTGCCGATGCCGGCGCCGAGCCCGACGCCGGACGTCCCGTAAGTGTCGATGGCAATCGCTGTGAGCGTGCCATTGCGCCGCGCCCCGACGCGCAGCCGTTGCACCGTCGCCGGGCGATTGCCGCTGTCGATCTGCTCCTCGTGCCGGTCAAGCACGAGCCTGACCGGAGCATTGGCTTGGCGCGACAGCGTGACCGCCGCACGCGCATAATTGCCGGCGCTGGACTTCGATCCGAACCCGCCGCCCATCGCATCGACGATCACACGCACGCGGCTGAGCGGCAGGCCGAAGGCTGCGGCGAGTTCGGCGCGTATGCCGGCCGTAAATTGCGTAGACATGTAGACGGTGAGCCCATCCTTTCGCCAGTCGGCCACCAGACCGTGCGGCTCGAGGCAGCAATGGGTCTGCACTTGGGTGCGGAACTCGTGCTCGACGACGACATCGGCATCCGCGAACCCGGCTGCGGCATCGCCGCGCGAGCCGCTTTTATTCGGACCGAGGACATTGCCCTGTTGCGGCAGCGCGGTGCCCGCCGGGTTTCCGCCCGCAAAGCTCTCACCATGTACCGGATGCTCGAAGACGCGTGGCGCGTCGGGCTTGCGTGCATCCTCGAGATCAACCACGAATGCAAGCGGCTGATAATCGACTTTGATTAGATCCACCGCTGCCTGCGCCGCCTCCGGCGTGACGGCGGCGACCGCGGCGATCGGATCGCCAACATAGAGAACGCGACGACCGCTTGTCCCGGCAGGCGTATTCTGTCCGGTCGTCTCGACGGCACGTCCCACCACGTCGTTGATGACGTGGATCGCGCGCACCCCCGGATGCCGTTCTGCGGCACCTATATCAATCGACATGACACGGGCATGCGGCAACGGCGATCGCAATAGGCGTGCGTACAGCATGCCCGGCAGTTTCACGTCGACCGTGAACGGGGCCGCACCCGTGACCTTGGCGCGGCCATTAATGCGCGGAATTGATTTTCCGATCACGGCCAGCTGTGCATTTGGCGGAAGCGGCGGCGCCTCGCCGGCGGGAACGCGACGCTCGATCTCTGCCATCGACACGCTGTCGATTCCGACGGGATATTTTTGCGAGCGCGTATCGGCGGACGTCATGATTAGGTCTTCCTAATCCGGGACGCATCCAGCATCGCGTCATGTACATGCGGATGGGTGCCGCAGCGGCAGAGATGGCCACTGGTTGCTGCTTTGATATCGTCGATCGTGGGGGTCGGATTGCTTTCGAGCAGCGCCGCGCAACTCATCACGAGACCCGGCGTGCAGAACCCGCACTGCACGGCGTCATGCGCGATGAAAGCAGACTGCACGGGATGCAGCTCGTCACCGTGCGCCAATCCTTCGATTGTCGTAATCTTGCGACTGCCGACATCGATTGCCAGCATCATACAAGCTGCGATCGGCTTCCCGTCGAGCCAGACCGTGCAAGCCGAACAAGCGCCGCGGTCGCAACCGACCTTGGTTCCGGTCAAATCGAGCGAATCGCGCAATGCTTCGGCTAACGTCGTTTTCGGCTCGATGAATAGCGAATGCGACACATTGTTCACGTCGAGCGTCAGCGGAACCGGCCCCGGACCGACGGCATCCCGTTCCGCGGCCTGCGCGTCTGAAGCGAGAAAATCTGGCAACGTTGTATCGAGCATCACCGTACTCGCGGCGCCAATCCCCGAACCTCTCAAGAATGATCGGCGCGACATGGAATGCCTGCCATGATCGCTTTTATGGTGCCGGCTCCGACCCATCGAGTTTCCAGTCGAATTATTATCTCTGCTTGAGCGACAAGCGTTCTTCGCAGGGGTCAAGGATGCGCTTACAACTTTATATGTTGAACAATTTGCATTGCTCCGCTTTGACGAGGATCAATAGGAAGAATCAAATCTTGTTCGTCATTGCTTTGCGGCAAACTTGCGGAGCGCAATGTAGTCGATCCGCGTGGCAATGCACGATTGTTGCATGAGCGCGAGTAGTTGCCGGATCATATTTTCAAAAAGCACAAAATCGGTGCCGTCGGCGTAGATGTAATTCTAGCTCCGCAAACCGGGGCCTATTACGGCGCCTTCTTCAGAGCCGCGATAATGTCCGCACGCTGCTTGGCATCGGGAATGCCGATGAGGGTTTTCGACGTACCCGGCAGGAACTTGCTTGGCGAAGTCAGAAACTTGTCGAGATCGGCTTCGGTCCATTTGCCCTCGGCCTTCCGCAGCGCCGCCGAATAGCCGTACCATTCCGTCCGCGCCTTGCGTGCCCCCACGATACCGTGCAGCGGGGGCCCCACGCGAAGCGGCCCGCCGGTCTCGACGCTGTGGCACACGACGCATTCCTTCAGCGGTCCATCGGCACCGACCGGCATCGCCTTGAACTTATAGAGACCGACCGTCTGCAGGCCAGGGAACGCTTGTGGTTGCGTGGTAAGCACCCAAGCAACGGCCGCCACAACAGCCACGATGACGACGGCAGCCGCAACATAAGAACCAGACCGCTGCATGGCTTGCACCCGGATAACGACGCCCGCCTCCGCGGCTTCCTGCCGATCCTGCGGACCATTGGGCAATTAGCCGGAAGCACGTCAATCGTCGTTGATGATCGTCAATTTTGCTCGATATCGTCCGTCGAGCGCCTCGCCCCGGCGGACTGAGATCGTCGGGGGCCTCGCAAGACCGGCCGAGTGCCGCAATTAGGGGCTACTACCTTGGATGGAGGCCGCCAGTTTAATTGCGGTATATCAAAACCCCCGGCCTGGGCCGGGTCATCATGCCAGTCGAATTTTAGCGCGACCAGATCGAAAGAGCGCCTCGGACGCCCGAGGCGCGGCATAGACCATGGCGCAAAGCTGCACGAAGCACGAGAATCATGCCTGCGTTGTCTGCCACGTCGGGCCGCAGAGCGTTTGGCACGATCTTGACGAAACCGCGAGCGCCTTGCTGGCCGATGGACGGCGGCGACGCGAATATGGTTCCGGCGAGGTTGTCTTCGTCCAGGGAGAGCAGAACGACGGCGTGCACTGCGTCTCCGGCGGCACCGTTGGAATCCGCCGGCTCGATGACAACGGTAATTCGGTACTGTTGGAACTGGCCTATCCGGGCGACACAATCGGATACCGTTCATTCCTCACCGGCAGCGAACACAAGACCAGTGCCGAAGCGCTGGGTCCGAGCGTAGTGTGTCACATCGACCGCGCGGCGATTACGGCTCTGCTTGCCGGCAACCCGGCGCTTGGCCTGCGTTTTCTCAAACGCTCGATCGGCGAGCTCGAACACGCTCACGACATGATGTTTCGTCAGGCGACACTGTCGAACCGCCATAAGCTCGTGCATCTTCTGCTCGTCCTGGTGCAACGGCACGGGCGTCGGCACTCGAACGGCTCGCAATCGATCGACCTGCCTGTGTCGCGCCGGGACCTCGCCTCGATGGTCGGCACGCGCCACGAGACCATCTCTCGTATCATTGGACGGCTCGAGACCGATGGAGTGGCACACTTTTCCGGTCGCCAGGTCACGATCCCCAGCGTGGAAGCGCTCGCCGGCGAAATCGACAGGCTGATCTCGGCGTGAGTCGTCGCAGCGTCAGCCTTATCCGAAAAAATTGACAATCGTCATCGCCGTTTTCCGGCGCCCCTGGTAGCGCGTCTTACGTAGGAATCTCACAGGGGCCGGCCCATGGACGCTACCTGCAATCCCGACATCGATTTCGAGGCCTGTCTGGGGCCTAACCCCGATGAACCGGTATTCGGAGGGCTGACCCGCCGGCAGATGCTGCAGTTCTGCGCCGGGATAGCCGCCACGATGGGGCTCTCGGCGACCGCAGGCGTGCGCATGGCGGAGGCGGCGACAGCGCCGGCAAGGCCGCCGGTGATCTGGCTGCATGGGCAGGAATGCACCGGCTGCACGGAATCGCTGCTGCGATCCTACCACCCGACGCTGGAGGCGATCCTTCTGGATGTCATCTCGCTCGACTATCACGACACGCTGTGCATCGGCGCCGGAAAGCAGGCGCTGGATTACAAACACGCAATGATGGAGAAAAACAAAGGCAAGTACGTGCTCGTGACCGAGGGCGGAACGCCGATGAAGGATGGCGGCATCTACTGCAAGGTCGGCGGTAAGACTCAAGTCGAACTCATCCGCGAGGCCGCCGAGGGCGCGGCCGCCGTCATTGCTATAGGCTCATGCGCAGCCTGGGGTGGCATCCAATCGGCCGATCCAAACCCGACAGGCGCAGTCGGCACGCACGAGGTCATTCCCGGCAAGCTGGTGATCAATATTCCGGGCTGCCCGCCCAGCCCCTACAATTTTCTGTCGACCGTCCTCTACCTGCTGACCTTCGGTCGTCCGCCCGAGCTCGACCAACAGAATCGGCCCAAATTCGCCTATGGCCGATTGATCCACGAGAACTGCGAGCGGCGGCCGCATTTCGATGCCGGGCGTTTCGCCCTCGAGTTCGGCGACGAAGGCCACCGTCAGGGTTTCTGCCTCTACAAGATCGGCTGCAAGGGTCCGGAGACCTACGCTAACTGCCCATCGATCGGTTTCGGCGACGTCGGCTTCGGCTCGTGGCCGGTGGGCACCGGGCATCCATGTTTCGGCTGTACCGAGAAAGAAACCGGGTTCCGCAAGCCGCTGCATGCGCTCTCGACGGTCAAGACTCTGACGCCGCCGACCGCCTTCCCGCAGGTCGACGCCGCGAAAGGTCAAGGCATCAGCACTGGCGCCGCGGCAGCGGTCGGCGTGGTGGGCGGCCTCGTGGTGGGCGCCGGCGCGATGCTGCTCAAGCAGATGGGCGACGGCAAGAAGAGCGCACCGGACGAGACGAAAGAGCGGGTCTAGCCATGACCGAGGTCGACCGCAGGGATTTCCTGAGGGGCGCCGGTTTCGCCACCGCGGCGGCGGCCGTGCCCATCGAGGCATCGGCCGCCATCGCACGGCCGCCGAAGCAGATATCGCCGCAGGCGGTCGGAATGCTCTACGACTCGACGCTTTGCATCGGCTGCAAGGCGTGCGTGGCCGCCTGTAAGGAGGCCAACAAGATGCCGGCTGAGGTCCCGGCGACCCTGACCGGCTGGAACGAGAACACCTGGGATTCTGCGGAGGATTTGTCGGGCCGCACGCTCAACGTCATCAAGGTCTATCGCAACGGCACCGCGGAGCAGAAGGACCACGAGATCAACGGTTTTGCCTTCGTCAAGCGGCATTGCCTGCATTGCGTCGACCCGTCATGCGTTTCGGTCTGCCCAGTCGGCGCCATGCAGAAGGACGCGGCAACCGGCATCGTCAGCTATGACCCGGATGTCTGCATCGGCTGCCGCTACTGCGTCTACGGCTGTCCGTTCGGCGTGCCGCAATTCGATTTCAGCAGCGCCTTGGGAAAAATCGCCAAGTGCGAGTTCTGCAGGCATCTGCAGAAGGACGGCAAGATTCCCGCCTGCTGCGACGTATGTCCAACCGGGGCCTCGCTGTTCGGGCCGGTCAAGGAGCTTGAACGGGAGATTGAGCGTAGGACCGCCGCGGCTCCCGGTACTCCCTATCAGTTCCCGCGCGGCAAGATCGGCGAGAACCGTCCGCCCAATGCGGCGACAATTCCGACCTACGTCAAAGGCGTCTACGGCGAGCACGAAGCCGGCGGCACCCAGGTGCGCTATCTCGCCGGCGTGCCGTTCCCGAAACTCGGATTGCCGACCGTCGGACGGCAGTCTCCCGCCTCGCTCTCCGAAGGCATGCAGCACACAATTTATCAGTGGCTGATCGCGCCGCTCGTCGCCTTCGTGGGGTTCGCGTTCCTGGCTCGTCGCAACTTGGCACTGCACCACGACGACGACGCGCCGCCGTCCAAGGAGGGTTGATCGTGAGCACGGCAGCACCGCTGCGCAGAAGCCTGGTAACGCCGACCACGCTAGTGCTCGTCGCGCTGGTCGTCATCGCCTTCTGTTTCCTGCTTCAGCGATTCCTCTTCGGGCTCGGCGCGGTCGCCAACATCAACCCCGGCTACCCTTGGGGAATCTGGGTCGTCGTCGACGTCATCATCGGCACCGCGTTCGGCTGCGGCGGCTTCGCCATGGCGTTGTTGGTCTACATCTTCAATCGCGGCCAATACCATCCGTTGATGCGGCCGGCGCTGCTCAGCGGGCTGTTCGGCTATACACTCGGCGGCTTTGCCGTGATTTTCGATCTCGGCCGCTATTGGCAGGCCTATAATCTGCTGCTGCCGTGGCACGCCCAGCTCAACTCGGTCATGTTCGAGGTCGCGCTTTGCGTGATGGCTTACGTGGTAGTGCTGTGGATCGAGTTTTCGCCGGCGTTCCTCGAACGCTGGGGCTTCGCCGCAATCAAGCGCGTTCTCGATCGTTGGATGTTCGTGATCGTCGCGCTCGGCGTCCTACTGCCGACCATGCACCAGTCCTCGCTCGGATCGATGCTGCTGGTGATGGAATACAGACTCTCCCCGCTGTGGTTCACGCTCTGGCTGCCGGCCTTGTTCGTCATCAGCGCGCTGGCCATGGGCTATGCCGTGGTGATGTTCGAGGCGACGGTCGTTTCAAAGACCTTCTCGCTGCCGTCCGAACACGCATTGATCTCGAAGATGTCAATCGTCGTCGGCTGGATCACCGTCGCCTGGCTCGTACTGCGCTTTGGCGATCTGTTCGCGCGCAACGCCCTGCCGCTGGCCTTCATCGGCAGCATCAGTGTCTTCCTGTTCTGGGTCGAGAACGCCATGTTCCTCGCTGCCGCCCTGGTGTTCATCACGCCGGCCGGGCGCGCGAGCCAGCGGGCTTCGTTCCTCGGCGCCGTCGCGCTGCTCGCCGGCGGATCGCTCTACCGCCTCGATGCCTATCTGATCGGCTATCAGCCGCTCAACAATTGGTCCTACTTCCCTTCCGTACCCGAGCTGATGGTGTCGATCGGCGTCGTCGCGCTCGAAGTGCTTCTCTACCTCATCTTCATCAAGACCTTGCCAGTGCTGCACGGCGATGCCGCGCGTCGCTAATAGGAGGCTACTTTGACTCGCATAACGATCGACCCCATCACCCGCATCGAGGGGCATCTGCGCATCGACTGCGAAGTCGACGGCGGCAAGGTGACCAAGGCCTGGTCGTCGGGTCAGATGTGGCGGGGTATCGAGCTCATCCTCAAAGATCGCGACCCGCGCGACGCCTGGATCTTCACGCAACGGATCTGCGGCGTTTGCACGACGGTGCACGCCATCACCTCGGTACGCGCGGTGGAAAACGCCCTCAATCTCGAAGTTCCGCTCAACGCCCAGTATATCCGCAACATGATCATCACGGCGCACGGCGTGCACGACCATATCGTGCATTTCTATCATCTCGCCGCGCTCGACTGGGTCGATATCGTCTCGGCGCTCAAGGGTGATCCGGAGGGTGCGTCCAAGCTCGGCGCGACCCTGTCCGACTACAAAGCCAACAGTATCCCCAACATCCGGTCGGTGCGCGACAAACTGCAGACTTTCGTCAACAGCGGCAATCTCGGCGTGTTCGCCTCGGGCTATTGGGGCCACCCGGCCATGAAGCTGCCGCCGGATGTCAACCTGCTGGCGGCGACGCATTACATTCAGGCACTCGAAGTGCAACGCATCGCCAACAAGATCGTCACCATCCTGGGTTCCAAGACGCCGCACATCCAGAACCTCGCGGTCGGTGGCGTGGCGAATGCGATCAATCCCGAAAGCCAGTCGACCCTGACCCTGGAACGGCTGTACGCCATCAAAGCGCTGATCGACCAGCTCGGCGACTTCATCAACAACGCGATGATGAACGACGTCGCCGCGGTCGGCGCGCTCTACGCGGATTGGACGAAATACGGCGCCGGCGTCACCAACTATCTGTCGGTGCCCGATCTCCCGCTCGATACCAAAGGGACGGTGTTCGAGCTTCCCGGCGGCTACATCCCGGCGGGGGACCTGTCGAAGTTCCAAGCGATCAAAAGCTATCAGGACGCGTTTTTCCGCGACGGCGTCAAGGAAGCGGTCAAGCACTCCTGGTACGAGTATTCGGGCACAAACGCCGCGCTGCATCCTTTCGACGGTCAGACCACGCCGAAATACGACGATTTCCACGACGACGGGAAATACTCCTGGATCAAGGCGCCGACCTTCCTCGACAAGCGCGCGCAGGTCGGTCCGCTCGCCAACGTGCTGGGCATGTACGCCGCCGGCCACGAGCCGACCAAGCGGCACCTGACCAAGCTGGTCGAGGTCGCGAGCAAGGTCGCCGGTGCGCCGATCCCGCTCAGCGCGCTGCACTCGACAATCGGGCGCATCGCGGCCCGCGCCGTGCGCTGCGCGGTGCTGCACGAAGCGCTGCAGAACCAGTGGCAGCTGCTGCTCGACAACATCGCCAAGGGCGATACCCGCACCTTCAATCGGCCGGTATTCCCCAAGGGCGAGGTGCGCGGCTTCGGTTATCACGAGGCGCCGCGCGGCGTGCTTTCGCACTGGGTCGTGATCAAGGACGGCAAGATCGACAATTACCAGTGCGTCGTGCCCTCGACCTGGAACGCCGGCCCGCGCGACCAGAACGACGAGCCCGGCCCCTACGAGGCCTCGCTCATCGATACCCCCGTTGCCGATGCAAACCTGCCGCTCGAGGTGCTGCGCACCGTGCACTCGTTCGACCCCTGCATCGCCTGCGCGGTCCACATGGTCGACGCCGAGAAGCGGCCGATCGTTCAAATCAAGGCGATGTGAAAGAAGGCGCAATCGTGAGCATTCTGGTCCTCGGCCTCGGCAACATCCTCCTGTCGGATGAAGGCGTCGGCGTGCGCATCGTTGAAGCGCTCGATGCCTCGCACGATCTGCCGGATGGCGTAGAATTGCTCGATGGCGGCACCTCGGGCATGGATCTGCTCGACATGGTCGCCGACCGCGACTGCCTGATCGTCGCCGACGCCGTGAACGCCGATGGGCCGGCCGGTCGCCTGATCCGGCTCGAAAACGAGAACATCAGGATGCTGTTCGAGACCCGGTTTTCGCCGCACCAATTGGGCCTCTCGGACATGCTTGCCGCGCTGTGCCTCATCGACAAGGCACCACGCCGGGTCGTCATCATCGGTGTCGTTCCGCAGAATCTGAGCCTCGGCTTGGAGCTGTCGCCGGCAGCTGCCGACGGACGCGATGCGGCCGTGACCATGATCGTCGATGAACTCACCCGTCTCGGTGCTGCGCCAACGCTGCGGCTGCAATAGGTCATCGCAAGAATGTGCATCGCCGTTCCAGCCGAGGTGATTTCAATCGATGGGCCGATGGCGGTCGTCGATGTCTATGGCGAGCGCTTCACCGTTAGCCTGATGATGATGTCGGAAACGGTGCAGCCGGGGGATTTCGTCGCCCTGCAGGCGCAGCGCTATGCAGTGACCAAGATCGCGCGGGAGGATGCCCAAGCGGCCAGGCGGTTCTTTGAAGATCTCTTCCCCGAGCTCGCCGACCGGGCCCAGACCGCGCGCGTCGCTTGAATCCATCGCAATGAAACCCTCTTGCGATCCCGACGATCATCCCCGCGTACAGGCACTGATCGAGCTATTTCAGCGCATCGATGCCGGAATGCGGGATCTGCCGATCTACAACGACAAAATCGCCATCGAGGCGACCGGCTTCCGCCCCTTTGGCGATGGCGAACTGTTGGGCGTCGTGCTCACGCCCTGGTTCATGAACATGATCACGCTGCCGATCGAGCCGGTGCCGATGAACATGGCCGAGATCGGCAGGACCGTTTCCATTGAACTACCCGCGGGCAAGCGGGCATTCGTGGTCGGCGGCGACGGGACGATCGGGCTCTATAAGGCCCATTCGCTGCATTCGCCGGTGCTGAACTTTACGCTGCCGGGTCAAGCACAAGCCGAGGCACGGCGGATGCTTGGATTGCTGATGACACTGCCTGAGGTGACGTCGGAAACCGCGGCAAAAAACCGCTCCGACGCAGCGAGCAGCCTCGATCGCCGCGCGCTGCTGTTCGGGAACCGGAACGCCTGAACCCGGCGCCTAGCGGACGATCGTCCGCAAATCCGCCGCGGAAGATGCGTTCAATTTCCTAGCAAGCGCTCTGCGCCCGATCACACAAGACCGATCGTAAGACCCGCCCCGATCAGCGCGATCGCGACGCCGCAGGCCTGCATGGCGCGACGCCTAGGCACATCGTCGAACCACCGTATTGCCAGGCCAAGCGTGATACCGAAGCCGTGCAGCAACGTGGTTGCGACCATGAAGCCGATGCCATAGACGACCCCGGAGCCGCCGACCGGCATTTCGGTCCCGTGCGCGTGGCCGTGGAAGATCGCAAAGATTCCGACGAGCGCCATGGCGGCGAGAACCGGCGGCGTCATTCCGGAGAAAATCACGAACCCGAATACCAGAACCGACAATGCGATGGCGGTCTCGGCGAAGGGCAGCGACACGCCGGCTGCGCCGAAGACACCGCCGAGCGCCATCATGGCGACGAAGGTCGCCGGGACTGCCCACAGCGCACGCCCGCCAAGATGGGCCGCGAACAGGCCGACGGCTGTCATCGCCAGCAGATGATCGATACCGCTAAATGGATGGATGAACCCGGCCAACAGGCTACCACCCTCACCGTGCCCGGGATGGGCAAACGCGACGCTGGGCGCGAGCAGTAAGGCGACCGTCACAAGCAGACGAAATGCCGTTCGGGACATGGCTTTCTCCTTCGAAATCTCCCGCTGCGGCTAAGGCGACGACCTAATCTTTTTTGCGCGTTTGTTTGCTTCTACGACTTCCGTCGCATGGTCGTGAACTGGACAATCCCCCGCAGCTTTGAATTTTTGGGCTCAAACTCCTCCGCGAGCGTTGACCTAGATCAACATCGATCAGTGGTTTGTTCCCGATAATTTGCAACGTCTTGCCAATAACTGATTGGGCCGTTCCGGTCGCGCGGCGCCGGAGTGGGGTGGCTAGACATCGTTGCACTCATGCTTCGGGAGGAAACGCCAGTGGCAACGCTGGCTTGGCCAACGCTCGAACAACAGATTCGCCTCGATGCCTTTACGATCGACGGGCGTCTGGTGGCGAAGAGCTTGGTCACGACTCGCGCCAGCGGCATTGCAGGCGCCTTGGCGGCGCAGCCCGTAGAAGACGTCCCGCAAGTCTTGGCGCGGCTTTTCCCGCTGTGCGGCACGGCCCACGCCATCGCCAGTCTCGCGGCGATCGAGGCGACCCAGGGGATCGAAGTGTCGCCGGCCCAACTCGCGTTCCGAGAGCTGATGCTGCTCGCCGAGCATGGCGCTGCCTTGGGCTGGCGAATCTTGATGGATTGGCCACCGCTCGTCGGCGGACCGCCCAATGTGCGCGCCTGCGCGGATATCCGTCGCGCCGCCGCCGCCGTAAGTACCGTCGCGGAGCATGGTGCGTGGGCGCGGATCGGCGGAGCTAGGCTGCGGCCGGACCGCGATGATCTAGGCCGCACCGTGTCCGAACTTGCCCGTTTGCTTATCGAGCTGTTTCCGGAAGCGGCCGATCCGGCGCTGTCCTGGCGCGAGCTGGAGCCCGCGATACAAGGTGGCGCCAGCACACCGGCACGTTTGATCAACACCGCACGCGCCGACATGCCGGCAGACTATGGCCGCCATGATCGGCCGCTGCTCCCGTCAATGGCCGCAGATTGGTTCGCGGCCCGGCTCGCGGCGGACCCCGTTTTCTGCAATGCACCGACCCTCGACGGCACTCCGGCCGAGGTCGGCCCGCTCGCGGCGCAGCGACATCCGCTGATTGCCGAAGCCGTCTCGCATTCGGGCCCGACGCTCTCGACGCGGCTGCTGGCCGCAGCTCTCGATGCTCCCGTGGTGGCCGGGCGTCTGTGTCGCGCGCTCGACGAGCTGGCGGACGATGATCCGATCGAGGTCGATCTGACGCGATCGGGCCGCGGCGCCGGCGTCGTGGAGACCGCGCGCGGCCCCCTCGCCTATTTCGTCGACGTGGCCTTCGGTCGCGTGCGGATGCTGCGCAGCGTCGCGCCGACCGAGTGGAATTTCCACCCCGAGGGGCCGTTCATGGCCGCGCTCGACGCCGCGCCGCGGGTCGCGGATCCGGTGCTCGCCGCCCGGCTGCTCGCCGCGAGCTTCGATCCATGCGTGCCCTTCAGGATCGAGATGTTGGGCGACCATCGACCGCCGAGCCATGCGGAGGTTGCGCTTCATGCATGAGATTTCGCTCGCCACGGCGCTGATCGACCTGGTGCACGAGCAGGCCGCGGCCGCACGCGCTCGCCGCGTCACCCGCCTCGTGCTCGAGATCGGCACGCTCTCCCATGTCGACGCCCATGCGCTGCGCTTTGCGGTCGATGCAGCGGCGCTCGGCGGGCCGGCCGAAGGCGCCACGCTGGAAATTCAGGAGCCCGAGGGGACCGCCTATTGCCTCGATTGCGAAACCTCGGTGGCGATCTCGGCGCGCGGAGCACCATGTCCGCGCTGCGGCGGCGTCAAGCTTCTGGTTCAAAGCGGCGATGAGATGCGACTTAAAGAGATGGAGGTCGTCTGATGTGCAGCACCTGCGGTTGCGGCCAGGGCGAGAAGCGGGTCGAGGATATTTCTCACCACCACACGCATGAGCATGCCAACGGCGCCCATAGCCACGAGCATGAACACGACCACGCGCACGAGCACAGCCACACCCATCCGGATGGCACCACTCACTCGCATTCGCACAGCCACGAGCCTGGACATGCCCACGCACACGAACACGCGCAGGGCAACGATGCTGCGGACCGCGCGCCGGCCGGCGCTGGTGCAACGCGGCTGTTGAGCGTCGAGCGGGATATTCTAGAAAAAAATGATGCCATCGCGGCGGAGAACCGGCACGATCTGCAGGCCACGAAAACCCTCGCACTCAACCTGGTCTCGAGCCCAGGTTCGGGCAAGACAGCGCTGCTGGTGGAAACCCTGAAGCGGATCGGCGACAAGTATCCGGTCGCCGTGATCGAAGGCGATCAGGAAACGACCGCCGACGCCGACCGCATCCGGGCGACCGGAGTGCCGGCGATCCAGATCAACACAGGCAAGGGCTGCCATCTCGACGCCGATATGGTGCGCACCGCAATGTCACGGCTTGGCACGCCGGCGAATGGCGTCCTGTTTATCGAGAACGTCGGCAACCTGGTGTGCCCTGCCGGCTTCGATCTCGGCGAAGCCCACAAGGTCGTCATCGTGTCGGTGACCGAGGGCGAGGACAAGCCGCTGAAATATTCCAGCATGTTCGCCGCCTCGGCATTGATGGTCGTGACCAAGACCGACCTGCTGCCGCATCTCGACATCGACGTCGACCGCCTGATCGACAATGCGCGGCGGATCAATCCGACCATCGGCGTGCTGAAGCTTTCGGCCAAGACGGGCGAAGGCATGGATCGCTGGATCCACTGGCTCGAAACCGCGCGGGCGCTCCGCCTCGCGACTGACTAGGCCTGAGCAGGAGATTGCGCATGGACGAGCGCGTGGACTTCGACATCGGCCATAGCGCTGCTGCCGTCGCCACGCGTCGCCTGCGTCTGCGCATCCGCGGTCTCGTGCAGGGGGTCGGCTTCCGCCCGCATGTCTGGCGGCTGGCGATGCGCCACGATCTCACCGGCTTTGCCTTGAACGACCAGGAGGGCGTGCTGATCGAGGTGCAGGGCGACGTCGACGCCTTCATCGACGACCTCGTCGCGCAGGCGCCGCCGCTCGCCCGCATCGACGGTGTCGAATCCGAGCTGCGTCCGCTCGTTACGGGCGAGAGCGATTTCGTCATTCGTGACAGCGAGCAGAACGGTCCGGCACGCACCGCGATCACAGCTGACGTGGCGGTTTGCGAGGCCTGCCTCGGCGAGCTGTTCGATCCGTCCAACCGCCGCTACCTCTATCCGTTCATCACCTGCACGCATTGCGGGCCGCGTTTCACCGTGACCCGGCGTCTGCCATACGACCGCGCCACGACATCCCTGGCGGAATTTCCCTTGTGCGCTGCCTGCGCGGCCGAATACGCCAATCCCGCCGACCGGCGCTTCCATGCCGAGACCACATGCTGCCCATCCTGCGGTCCGCAACTCGACACCCCGCTTGACGAAATCGGCGCCCGTATCCGCGCCGGCCAGATCGTAGCGCTCAAGGGTCTCGGCGGCTTCCACCTGGTCTGCGACGCGCGCGATGAAGAGGTCGTAGAGCGGCTGCGCGCCCGCAAGCGCCGCGACGGCAAGCCGTTCGCCGTCATGGTGGGGAACCTTGCGACGGCTCACCGCCTTGCGGCGCTCGATGACGTCTCCGCGCGGCTGCTCGCGGCTCGCGAGCGGCCGATCGTCATCGTGCCGGCGCGCGACGAGGCACGGCTGGCGCAAGGTATCTCCAACGGACTGCCGACCGTTGGGCTGTTCCTGCCCTATACGCCACTGCACTGGCTGGTGATCTGGGAACTGCTCGGGCGCCCCGCCGGCCTCGACTGGATTTCTAACGCAACCGATCTTGTGCTGGTTGCGACTTCGGCCAACGTCGCCGGCGAACCGATCGTCATCGACGGAACCGATGCGCGGAGCCGCCTCGCCGGCATCGCCGACGCGGTCGTCGACCATGATCGGGCAATCGTGACGCGCGCCGACGACAGCGTGGTTCGCGTCGTGGCCGGGGCGCCCGCCTTCCTGCGCCGCGCGCGCGGCTTTACGCCGACGCCGATCCGTCTGGCGCACGAGGTTCCTTGCGTCGTCGCCTTGGGGGCTCAGCTCAAGGCAACGGTGACGGTCACGCGCGGCTGCGAGGCGTTCGTCTCGCAACATGTCGGCGATCTCGATACGCCGGCCGCCGTCGCATTTCTCGAGGAAACCCTCCGGCACATGCTGTCGATCCTCGAAGTCGAACCGGTGGCGATTGCCTGCGACCTGCATCCCGATTTTCCGACCTCGCGGCTCGCCAATCGGCTCGGGCCGCCGGTGATTCCGGTGCAGCACCATCACGCGCATATCGCCGCGCTGGCGGCCGAGCATCATATCGAGGGACCGCTGCTCGGGCTCTCGCTCGACGGCTTCGGGCTCGGTTCCGACGGCGGCGCCTGGGGCGGCGAGCTGCTCTGTGTCGACGGCGAGCGTTTCGAGCGGCTCGGCCATCTGGCGGCACTACCGGCGCCGGGCGGCGACCGGGCCGCGCGCGAGCCGTGGCGCATGGCAGCCGCCGCGCTCCATGCGCTGGGCCGTAGCGAGACTATCGAGCGACGCTTTGCGGATGAGCCCTTGGCTCGCCCGGTCCGCAATATGCTGGCGCTCGGAATAGCGTGCGAACCGACCACCTCCGCGGGACGTCTGTTCGACGCTGCGGCCGGGCTGCTCGGCGTGTCACGCCGCCAGGCGTTCGAGGGCGAGGCGGCAATGCGGCTCGAAGGCCTAGTGACCGAGACGCAAGTGCTGACGGACGGCTGGCGGATCGACGGCAGCGTGCTCGATTTTTTGCCGCTGCTCGGCCGGCTCGCCGATGGTCTCGAGCCGGCGGCCGGCGCGGCGCTGTTCCACGGCACGCTCGTCGCCGGCCTGGTCGAATTGGTGGCGGCGGCGGTTTCGGCGCGCGGCCTGCGCGCGGTGGCGCTCAGCGGCGGCTGCTTCCTCAACAAAGTACTTACCGAAGGCCTCGTCGAGGGACTCGCCGCGAGAGGGATCGAGCCCCTGGTCGCCCGCGCCGTGCCGCCGAACGACGGCGGATTGTCGCTTGGTCAGGCTTTTATCGCCGCGTCGGCGCTCTTGAACGACGGGATGCATAGGGAGACGGATTCATGTGTCACGCACTTCCGGTGAAGATCGTCGCCCTGACCGGACCCGAAACCGCCAAGGTGTCGCTTGGCGGCATCGTCAAGGAAATCTCGATCGCGCTCATCGACGATCCGAAGCCCGGCGACTACGTCGTGCTTCACGTCGGTTACGCGCTTGCCAAGATCGACGAGGCGGAAGCAGAGCGCACGCTGGCATTGCTGGCGGCGGAAGGCTCCGACGCGCTGGCGGAATTTTCGGCGGCCGGCGAGGCGACCGAGGCACCGCCATGAAGCACCTCGATGAATACCGGGACGCCGAGACTGCCCGCCGCCTCGCCGCATCGATCCATCGCGAGGCGGACACCGATCGCCGCTATCGCCTCATGGAATTCTGCGGCGGACACACTCATGCGATCTTCCGCTACGGCATCGAGGATCTGCTGCCCGCGAATATCGAGATGGTGCACGGCCCCGGCTGCCCGGTTTGCGTCCTGCCCACCGGCCGGCTCGACATGGCGATCCGCCTCGCCAAGCGCGACGGCGTAATTCTCGCCTCCTACGGCGACATGCTGCGGGTGCCCGGCTCCAAAGGTCAGAGCCTCATGAAAGCCAAGGCGGACGGCGCGGACATCCGGATGGTCTATTCCACCCTCGACGCGCTGAAGCTCGCCGAAGCCAATCCGGACCGCGAGGTGATCTTCTTCGCCATCGGATTCGAGACCACGACCCCGCCGACCGCGCTTGCGATCGAGGCCGCTGCCAAAGCAAAGCTCGGGAACTTCTCGGTGTTCTGCAATCACGTGCTGACCCCGTCGGCGATCGCTGCGATCCTCGAGGCGCCAGCGGTACGCGACCTCGGTGCCGTCGAGATCGATGGCTTCCTCGGGCCCGCGCATGTCTCGGTCGTCATCGGCAGCCAACCGTATGAGTTCTTCGCCGAGGAGTACCGCAAGCCGGTCGCGATCTCCGGCTTCGAGCCGATCGATATCCTTCAATCGATTCTGATGCTGGTGCGGCAGCTCAACGAGGGCCGCGCCGAGGTGGAGAACCAGTATATCCGAGCGGTCACCCGCGACGGCAATCTCCGGGCCAAGCAGGCGGTATCGCGCATCTTCGAGCTGCGGCGCGACTTCGAATGGCGCGGCCTCGGCCACATCCCGTATTCGGCTCTCCGCCTCAAGGATGCTTACGCGGCCTTCGATGCCGAGCGCCGCTTCGACGAGCCCTATATCGCGAGCGAGGGCAACAAGGCCTGCGCCTGCCCGGCGATCCTGCGCGGCGCCAAAAAACCCACCGACTGCCGGCTGTTTGGGAGCGTCTGCACGCCGGAAACGCCGCTCGGGTCCTGCATGGTCTCCTCGGAGGGCGCGTGCGCCGCCTATTACAGTTACGGCCGGATGCGGGAGCGGACGCAATGAACGTCGCGTCCCGTGCATCACGTTCGGCTTCGCGCCGGCTTGACCTTGCGGCCGGCCGCGTCGATCTCACGCACGGGGCTGGCGGACGCGCCATGCAGCAGCTCATCGAGGAGATTTTCCGCCCGGCCTTCGACAACCCGATGCTGGCGCGCGGCGACGACCAGGCCGCCTTCGAGGTTGTGGGCGGACGCATGGTGATGTCGACCGACTCCTTCGTGGTCTCTCCGCTGTTCTTTCCGGGCGGCGACATCGGCTCGCTCGCCGTCCACGGCACCGTCAACGACGTCGCCATGAGCGGCGCGCGCCCGCTCTATCTCTCGGCCGGCTTCATCATCGAAGAGGGCTTTCCGCTCGCCGATCTAGAGCGAATCGCCCGCTCGATGGGCGAGGCCGCTCGCGCCGCCGAAGTCGCGGTTGTCACCGGCGACACCAAGGTCGTCGAGCGCGGCAAGGCCGACGGCCTCTTCATCAACACCGCTGGCATCGGCGTCGTGCCGCCCGGGATCGAGATCTCGGGCGACCGCGCGCGCGCTGGCGACGCGATCCTGATCTCGGGCAGCATGGGCGATCACGGTGTCGCCATCATGGCGCACCGGGCCGGCCTCGAATTCGAGACCACCATCGTTTCGGATTCCGCGGCGCTGAACGGCCTGGTCGCCGACATGGTGGCCTCCGTGCCGACCATCCGCGTATTGCGCGATCCGACCCGCGGCGGTCTTGCGGCGACGCTCAACGAGATCTGCCACCAGTCGGCCGTGGGGATGCGGCTTGACGAAGCCGCCATACCGGTCAGGCCTGAAGTTCTCGGGGCCTGCGAGTTGCTCGGTCTCGACCCCTTGAACGTCGCCAACGAGGGCAAGCTCATCGCGATCGCGCCGGCCGAAGATGCCGGGCGTCTGCTCGGCGTCCTTCGCCGCCATCCGCTCGGTCGCGATGCCATGGTGATCGGCGAAGTGACCGCCGACCCGGCGCGCTTCGTGCGCATGGCGACCCGGATCGGCGGTGAGCGCATGATCGACTGGCTCGCCGGCGAGCAGTTGCCACGCATCTGCTGAGGGCACGATGCGCATCCTGTTGCTCGCCACCAGCTTCAACGCGCTGACCCAGCGCATCCACGTCGAGCTCGCCGAGCGCGGCCACGAGCTCTCCGTCGAGCTCGACGTGAACGACGACAGCGTGACCGAAGCCGTGCGTTTGTTTCGGCCAGATCTCGTGGTCGCGCCGTTCCTGCGCCGCGCCATTCCGGAGGCAGTCTGGCGCACGGTGCGGTGCCTGATTGTCCATCCTGGACCGGTCGGCGACCGCGGCCCGGCCGCGCTCGACTGGGCAATCCTCGAAGACCACGCGGCGTGGGGCACCACGTTGATCGAGGCGAATGCCACGTTCGACGCCGGCAACATCTGGGCGACGCGCAATTTCGACCTGCGTGCGGCCGCGAAATCGAGCCTCTATCGCGACGAAGTCACCGAGGCCGCGGTTGCCTGCGTGATTGAGGCAATCGGCAGAATCGAAGGCGGCGGCACCACCGGCCGGCCTTTGTCGGACGCAAGCCCGGGCGGCGGCAGCTGGCGACCGGCCATTAAGATCGAGGAACGAGAGATCGACTGGTCGTGCGACGAGACCGGGACCGTGATGCGCAAACTGCATGCCGCGTCCGGCCAGCCCGGCATTCCGGACATTACACTTGGGCTTTCAGGGCGGCTGCACGATCCCTGGCCGGAGGATGTTTTGCGGGGGCCAGCGGGAGCAGTCATCGCCTGGCGCGACGGCGCGATCTGCCGGGCAACCGTCGACGGCGCGGTGTGGATCACTGCCATCACCCCCGAACCCGCGCCGGGCAGCCGCCGGTTCAAGATCCCGGCGACGCTGGCATTGGCGGGCCGCCTCGACGGCATTCCTGAGCAGCCGATCGGGCTCGGAACCGGAGAAGGGCCGAACACCTTTCGCGAAGTCTCGTACCGCGAGACGAATGGCGTCGGCTGGCTCTCGTTCGAGTTCCTCAACGGGGCGATGTCGGTCGACCAGTGCCGCCGGCTGCTGGAGGCCTACCGATACGCGGCGGCGAGGCCCACGAAGGTAATCGTGCTCGCCGGCGGACGCGAATTCTGGTCGAACGGCATGCATCTCGGCGTCATCGAGGCAGCGGCAAGCCCGGGCGACGCGAGCTGGGCGAACATCAATGCCATCGACGATGTCGCGTGCGCGGTGTTGCTCACGGCCGATAAGCTCGTGATTGCCGCGCTGGAAGGCAATGCAGGCGCCGGAGGTGTTTTCCTCGCGCTCGCCGCGGACCAAGTGCTCATGCGCAACGGCATCGTGCTCAATCCGCACTACAAGAACATGGGCAATCTCTTCGGATCGGAATACTGGACCTACGTGCTGCCGCGGCGGGTCGGGCCGGATCGCGTCGAGGCGGTCATCGGATCGCGCCTGCCCATGGGGGCGGCGGCAGCGCAGCGGCTTGGCCTGGCCGACGCCGTGTTGCCCAATGCGCGGCCCGCCTTCCGTGCGGCCGTGCAAGAACATGCCGAACGACTTGCCGCCGATCCGGCGTTCGATCGCCTGCTCGCGCAGAAACGAGCGCGGCGCGAGCGCGAGGAGGCTGAGAAACCGCTCGAGGCCTATCGGGCCGAAGAACTGGAACGCATGCGGCTCGGCTTCTACGGCTTCGATCCGAGCTATCACGTGGCGCGCTGGCGCTTCATTACCCGCGAGCCGATCGCGCGCACGCCGCTGCATTTGGCGCGTCACCGCTTGCTGAATGTCCCGAAAACCTAAGCCCGAACGTAGTGGTGATTGAGCGCGAACGGCTGCGAACGATGAATTGGCGAAGAGGGAGGGACCCTCCTGTGTGTACCGAAAACCTAAATCCGCACGTAGTGGTGATGAAGTCCGCCAAGGATCGGGCGTGAATTGATAGATCCATTCCGCTGAACGGGACGATAGACCGGCGCATCTTTGTCCAAAGACCAATGCGTTCTGATGTCATTGTAATAGCCAGCATAGGCTCGAAGGATCCGGCGCAGATGCGCCTCACCCAAGACGACTATATGGTCCACGCATTCGCGCCGGATCGACCCGATCAGCCGTTCAGCAAAGCCATTCTGCCAAGGCGAGGCTGGCGCGGTGGGCTTGTCCCGGATGCCCATAGCGCGAATTCGGCGCGTGACGATGGCGCCATAGATTCGATCCCGATCCCGGATGAGGTAGTGCGGCGCCTCATTCCAGGGGAAGGCCTCGGTTATCTGACGCGCAATCCATTCCGCCGTCGGATGGCTTGTAACGTTGATCCAGACGATGTCTCTACGATCCAGCCGCACAATGACGAAGCCAAAGAGCAGATCGAAGCCAATGGTCGGAACAACGAACAAGTCCATGGCGGCGATATCTGGGGCATGATTGCGCAGGAAAGTGCGCCATCCTTGGCTTGGCGGCCCGCATCGTTTGACCATGTACTTGGCGACGCTCGACTGTGCGATCTCAAACCCGAGCTTGAGCAGTTCGCCGTGGATGCGCGGCGCGCCCCAAAGCGGGTTTTCGATGCTCATCTGCCGGATCAGTGCACGGAGGTCCGTCTCGATCTGCGGCCGCCCTCCCCGCGGGCGCGACTTCCAACGCCAATAACAGCGAAAGCCGGCCCGATGCCAACGCACGAGCGTCTTAGGTTGGACGATCGTGAGGACCTGCAAAATCGAAGGAAACCATCGATACAGCTGGATCAAGAACCAGCGATCGTTGTTCGTCAGCTGGACGCGGCCCTGCACCTTGCGCCGCAAAATGATCAACTGATGTCGAAGCGCCGCATTCTCTGCCTCAAGCCGGCTCTTCGACTTGAATGGCGAGGCCAAGACAGCCAGGAGGAAGCAGAATAGGGCGAACATTGTCCACTGACGTTAGGTGATTCCGTCAGCTAATCAATGCGGATGAGGTTTTCGGTACACACAGGTACGCCTTCCCCGGAAAAGCCGATAAAATCTGACGATTAACGTGACGTTCGATCACGTTCGACGACGTTTGTTCTTGTTTGGTTGCCGCATATCGTTGGTCAATCGTTGGTCAAGAACGGTGGCTTCCAGTTGCAGGCAGGATAGGAAGCGGGCTTGCGTGAACTATTGCGCGGTTGGAAAGGTTGGCTTCTGATTTTTCACGGGGCAATGCTCGCATACGAATGAATTGGGGGTTGCCTCAACGATTTCATCGAGACCATGACTCCGACGCCTCAAAGCCATCGGGCGGGAGCAGGCCAGGCACTTACCCAAAGGAGATCGCGTCTACGCGCGCATGCGCGAGCAGTGCCGCCGCGGGCTCGAGCTCGCCCAGCATATGGAGCAACGCTGGGTCGGTATCGCCCGTGTGGGCAATCCGCGAGACGTGCAACGACGTGCCTTGCGGCAGGAGGCGGTGGAACTCGTACTCCATCACCGTGTTGCAGGACGGAACGATCAGCCCGAGCCGGGTGGTCCACTCGGCGATCGGGCTGACGGCATCCTGATCCAGCGCGCGATGAAGCAGTTGCGACTGAATCTCGTCGCGAACGTGCATCCGGCCGGGGCGCCGCCTAATATCCAATATGTCGGCAACCTTAAGGACGATGCTAATTACGTGATCTGCACGCTTGGCTGGACGCCCACCATGGAGGAAAAGCTGCCGCCGATTGCGAAGGCGACCGTCGGCGAGTACACCAAACTCTACAACGTCGCCGTGCAAGACCAGACCGGCTACTCGCTGAGCGCCGCCGCGGCGATGGTCGCGGCCCTGTCGCAGATCAGGTCGCTCGACCGGGCGGCATTGTGGCAGGCCATCGACAAGGTCGACGTGACCTTCGGCCAGGATCCGAACGTGATCATCCCATTCGGCGTTAAGTGGGACGAGAAGCACGACAACGCCAAGTCCCAGCCGGCGGTCACGCAGATCCTGAACCAGCAGCTCGTCGTGGTGGCACCCAAGGAGCTCGCCTCGGCTGCCCCGGTCGTGCCACCTCCCACCTGGGACAAGCGCGCCTGAGGAAGCAGCATCGGAGAAAGCAGCGCCGTGGAGATCTCAGCGTCCGTCATTGGCCAGATGCTGCTCACCGGAGTCTTGATGGGCAGCATCTACGGCGCTGTCGCGATGGGCTTCTCGCTCATCTTCGGCGTGGCCAAGATCGTCAATTTCGCTCACGCCGGTGTCGTCGTCTGGGTTATGTACGGCGAGCTGGTGGCGGTGCGCAGCGGCGTCAATCCTTACGTCGCCGGAGTCGTGGCGATCCCCCTCTGTTACGTGATCGGTCTCGGCGTGCAGCGCACGCTCATGGCGCGCGTCAGCGCAATGTCCGATGATATGCAGATCATCTACACGTTCGGCCTGCTGCTCGTGCTGATGTACATGGCGCAGTTCTTCTTTGGCCCCGACGTGCACAACCTGCCGGGCTCGGGACGCTCGATCGAGTTCGGCGGAGTCGTGCTGCAGGTCGAGACCATCGTCGCAGGCGTGTTGGCGACGGGCTCGGCCATCGCGCTACACGCGTTCCTGTCGCGCACGTGGCTGGGCAAGGCGATCCGTGCGAGCGCCGACAACCGGCGCGGCGCCACGTTGATCGGACTGGACGTGGTGCGGCTGGCGCGGGTGGCGATGGCCTTGAGCTTCGCGCTGGCGGCGCTCGCGGGCACCATACTAATTACCGTCACTACGTTCTATCCGCTGCGCGCGTTCGATCTCGCGGTGCTGGCGTTCGTGATCGTCGTTCTCGGCGGCCTCGACAACGTGTTTGGCTCGTTCGTCGCGGGTGTGCTGATCGGCATGCTCGAGGCGGTGGTTACGCTCATCTTCAGTCCATCGATCGCACAGCTCGCAATCTACGCACTCATTTTCGCGGTTCTGCTAGTTCGGCCGCAGGGGCTCCTCCGCCGGCGAGTGATGAAATGAGAAACGCGCACTGCCTAGCTGCCCTCGTGGTCGTTGCCCTGGGCATGGCTTCGGTGCCGTTTTGGGGCAGCGGCTATTCGATCAACCTGCTCACGCAGGTCTTCCTTTTCGGGTTCCTTGCGGCCGCCTGGAATTTCATGGCGCTGACCGGCCTCGTGTCTCTCGGTCACGCGGCCTTCTTCGGAGTGGGCGGGTACGCGACCGTGTGGCTGTACCTCAACTATGGCGCGAACCTGGCGTTCGGCGCGGCGACGGGTGCGGTGCTCGCGATGTTTCTCGCGTTCGTGGTTTTTTGGACAGCCTTCCGCACCGGCCTGCGCGGCATCTACTTCAGCGGCATGACGCTCGTGCTCGCCGAGGCGCTTCGTTTCGCGGCAATCAACACGCCTGCGCTGGGCCGCTCGCAGGGGCTGGAACTCGTCTCCCTGCACTTGCCGGACTTCCTGCTGTACGGCATCTCGGTGACGCTGCTCGTGCTCACCGTCGGCGGTACCTGGTGGCTGCTGCGCTCCCCGCTCGGCTACGGTTTGCAGGCCGTGCGCGAGAACGAAGGGGCAGCCGAGGCCTTGGGCGTCAATACGTTCCGCGTGAAGCTTGCGGCCACGCTGTTGAGCGCGGGGCTGGTTGCGATTGGCGGCGCGCTCTACGCGGCGCATCTGCGCTTCGTCGAGCCTGAGTCGGATTTCGGCCTGCAGTTGTCGCTGGAACTGCTGCTCGGCACGTTTCTCGGCGGCACCGGTACGGTGCTCGGACCGCCCATTGGCATCATCGTCTTGTTTGCCCTGCGGGAGGGGATCGCGCGTCTGGGCGAGTTCCTCGCGCTGGGCTCCTCCGAAATCTATGCCATGCAGCAGGTGCTCTACGGCGCGTTGCTGATGCTGGTCGTGGTTGCGATGCCCGACGGGCTGGTAAGACGCATGCACTGCTGGTGGATCGCGTCGCGCCGCGCGGCAACGGGAGCAGGATCGGCCGGCTTGCGGGCCGGGGGACGAGTCGTCTCGACAGGCGGCTCTGAGCCGGCGCCAGCTCGTCCATCGATCCTTGCCGCGCCCAAGGGATCGGCGGGCGCGTTACCCACTACGCCGCTCGGTCTGCGTGCCGTCAACCCTGCGCCACTTGCCTCGCTTGAACCGGCAGCGCGATCGCGACTGGGCCGCGCTTCGGCCGCGAGCTCGCCCTATCTCCAGGTGATCGACGTCAGCCGCTCGTTCCGCGGCATCACCGCATTGGCGGACGTCAGCTTCGATCTGCAACAGGGCGAGATCCTCGGGCTCATCGGCCCGAACGGCGCCGGCAAGACGACGATGTTCAACGTCATCTCGGGCATCGTTCCCGCGCAGAGCGGGGAGGTTCGGCACAAGGGCGAGCAGCTGTCGGGGCTCGCCGCCCACCAGGTTTGCCGGCGCGGCGTAGCGCGCACTTTCCAGATCGTTCAGCCATTCTCCGGGTTGACCGTTCTCGAGAACGCGCTGATCGGTGCGCTGTCGCGCCATACGTGGATCGCGGACGCTCGCGAGGCGGCGCTCGCCGCGCTTGCGCAGGTGGACCTCCACCCCAAGCGCGACCTTCCCGCAACGAGTCTGACGCTGCAGGATCGCAAGATGCTCGAATTCGCACGCGCTCTCGCCACCGGGCCCGAGCTAATCTTGCTCGATGAAGTCATGGCCGGGCTGAACCAGTCGGAGCAGGCGCGGGTCGCCGACAAGATCCTCGAGATCCGCGACACCGGCGTGTCCTTCCTGCTGGTCGAGCACGCCATGCGCGCAGTCATGCGGCTGTCCGACCGTATCGTGGTGCTGGACCATGGCAAGGTGATCGCTACCGGCCTCCCCTCCCAGATCGCGTGCGACCCCGGCGTGATCAGCGTGTACCTGGGCCGCAGCCAGGTGCATGCATCTGATCAGCGCGAGACCGTGAGACCGTCGTCATGAGCACAACCACGGGCCCGATCCTGTCGGTGGAGGGGTTGCACGTCAAGTACGGCCTCTTCGAGGCTGTGTTCGGCGTCTCGTTCGAGGTTGGTCGTGGCGAGGCGGTATGTCTGCTCGGCGGCAACGGCGCTGGCAAGACCACGAGTCTGCGCGCGATCCTCGGCGCGTTGCCGATCGCCGCGGGTCGGGTGCTCTTTCTGGGCGAGGACGTGACTGGTGCGACAGCGCGAGACATCGCCGCGCGCGGAATGATCTACGTCCCCGAGGGGCGTGAGCTGTTCCCATCGCTGACCGTCCAGGAGAACCTTGAGCTTGGCGCCATCACGCGCGAGGCTCGTGCCCGAACGGCGGTGAGCCTGCAGCTCGCCTGCGAGCTGTTCCCGATTCTCACCGAGCGCCGCAACCAAACGGCCGGCACACTATCCGGCGGGGAGCAGCAGATGCTCGCAATCGCGCGCGGGCTCATGGGTCTGCCGCGACTGCTGATGCTCGACGAGCCCTCGCTTGGGCTCGCGCCGGTCATCGTGGAGCAGGTCTACGCGGCCCTCGGCCGGATTGTCCATTCGGGCACTCCGATTATCCTTGTCGAACAGCACGTGGACCACGCCATCGAGCTGTGCCAGCGCGGCTACGTGCTCGAGGGTGGGCGGATCGTCCACCACGGCAGCACGGCG
>Ga0097691_1000726_pt1 | contig 27026 bp, 25 predicted proteins | sample NGESurdeep072012_8_FD_72858 | JGI IMG/M metagenome (GOLD analysis project Ga0097691, IMG submission 72858) | Arctic peat soil microbial communities from Barrow, Alaska - NGEE Surface sample 210-1 deep-072012 | ecosystem: Environmental > Terrestrial > Soil > Wetlands > Peat ... | reverse complement strand
CAATTCGGCAACAACTTGGCGATGGTCGGGATGCCGGTCTGATTCGAGACGTAGCCGGAGGTGAACACCAGGGCCGCCGGCTTGCCATGCAGGTCGGCGAGCTCGCGCTCCAGCTCGATCAGCGGATGGTTGTTGCCGGCGATGTTGCGGGTGCCACCGGCGCCGGTGCCCATGCGGGCGGCGACATCGACCATGGCGCCGATCACCTTGGGGTGCTGGGCCATGCCGAGATAGTCGTTGGAACACCAGATTACCACCTCGCGCGGGCCGCTCGGGGAATGCCAGAGGGCGTGCGGAAAGCGGCCGGCGATGCGCTCTAAGTCGGCAAACACGCGATAACGCCGTTCGTCCCGCAATTGAGCCAGGGCGGACGCAAAAAATACGCTGTAATCCATGTGTCTTTTTCTTTCCCGCCCCAACCGACTCGTTTTTTAGAAGGCTTCCGGGTGGTTTGTCGAGAGCAGAATCGTCCAATTGCGAGTACGTCACATTGATCGAAATCAATGATGCCGAAGGCTTAGGGGGTGTTGCGCGTCCGCTCCGGGCGTTCCAACGAGGGTTCCGGTCGCGGTTTTTGCCGATAATCGCCGCGCGACAGCAGCCGCTCGATGAAGCAATAGAGCACGATGAAAAGATAACGGCTTCCCATTTCGCGGATCTTGAGCTTGGAGACGCCCGAGGTCCGGTTGGTCCATGAGATCGGGACGATGGCGAAACTGTAGCCGCGGATGATGGCTTTGAGCGGCAGCTCGACCGTCAAATTAAAATGATGCGCCAGCATCGGCTCGAGACCCGCGATCACCGTGCGCCGGTAGCATTTGAACGCATTGGTGACGTCGTTGTAGCGCAGCTGGAACAAGAAGCTGATGAACAGATTGGCGAGCCGGTTGATGACGAGCTTATGCATCGGATAGTCGATCAGCCGGCTGCCCGCGATGAAACGCGAGCCGAACACGCAATCGTAACCCTCTTGCAATTTCGCGTGGTATTTCACCAGGTCGGCCGGATCGTCGGAGCCGTCGGCCATGACGATCGCCACGGCATCGCCGCGGAACTGCGCGAGGCCGGCGCGGATCGCCAGGCCAAAGCCATTCGGCGGCGGGTTGTCGATGAAGCGTACGCTAGGGTGGCGCCCCGCGAGCTCGACCAGCACGTCGCGGGTATTGTCGGTTGAGTTGTCGTTGACGACGAGGATTTCGTGGTCGATGCCGGCGTCTTCCAGCGCCCGCACCAGCGTCGGCACCACGACTGGCAGATTGTCCGCCTCGTTGTGCGCCGGAATGACGACCGACAAAAGCCCGGGCACGCCGGCGGCGACCCAATCATGCCTTGACGGGCTGGCGAGCATCAACTCGCCGCCACCTTCGAATGCGCGCGCTCCCGCATCGCGTCGTGGATTTCCGCCAGCATCGCGCGAATGTCGTAGCTAAACCGCCACTGCGGATAATGCGACTGGAAGCGGCGCACGTCGCTGATCCACCAGATGTGGTCGCCGATGCGGTTATCTTCGACGTAAGACCAGTTCATCGGACGCCCGGTCAGCTCCTCGCACAGCGCGATGGCCTCGAGCATGGAACAGTTGGCGTGGCGCGCGCCGCCCATGTTGTACACCTCGGCCGACCGTGGCTTCTGAAAGACGTGCCAGAACGCATTGACCAGATCGTAGCTATGGATGTTGTCGCGCACCTGCTTGCCCTTGTAGCCGAGCACGCGATAGGCGTCGCCGCTCACCGCGCATTTCATCAGATACGACAAGAAGCCGTGCAGCATCGCGCCGGAATGTCCGGGGCCGGTCAGGCAGCCGCCGCGGAAGCACGCTGTCTTGAGGCCAAAATAGCGGCCGAACTCCTGCACCATCAGATCGGCCGACGCCTTCGACACGCCGAACAGGCTATGCGTGGAGGCATCGATCGACATCGATTCATCGATGCCGTGCTCGGCATAGGGATGTTCAGGCGAAACCTCCCAGCGGGTCTCCAACTCGATCAGTGGCAGGCGGTTGGGCGTATCGCCATAGACCTTGTTGGTGCTGCAGAAGATGAAGGGCGCGTCGGGACAATATTGCTGCGTCATCTGCAGCAAGTTCAGCGTGCCGTTGGCATTGACGGTGAAATCGGTCACCGGATCGCGCGCGGCCCAATCGTGCGAGGGCTGCGCGGCGGTATGAATGACGACTGCGATGTCGTGCTTGTAGGTCGCGAACACCCCACGCATGGCATCTTCGTCGCGAATGTCCGCATCGACATGCCGGTAGCCGGACAAGGTGGTTTCAAGATGATTGCGCGCCCAGCGCGTGCTGGCGTCGTCGCCAAAAAATTGCCGGCGCATGTCGTTGTCGACGCCGACGACCGTCAACCCTTTGCCGGTAAATTGCCGCGCGGCCTCCGCGCCGATCAATCCGGCTGAACCTGTGATGACGGCAATGCTCATGGTCAGCTACCTACTGCGACAGGATGGGCTCGAGCTGCGCGCGCTCATCGACCAGCCAGCGCCAAACATCCTCGAGAACTTGATCCAGCGAGCGCTGCTGTTTCCAGCCGGTCATGCTTGTCACGGCCTGACAATCGCTGACATAGAACGGAATATCGGCGTCGCGCGTTTCAGCGATGCGACCAATCTCAATTTTGCGGCCGGAGAGCTTCTGACTCATCGATGTCAGTTCGCGCAGCGAAAGACTATTCGCCATGCCGCCGCCCACGTTGAACAGGCCGCCGGAGAATTCATCCAATCCGTTCAACTGGCGGACGATAAGATCATAGAGGTCATCGACGTGCAACACGTCGCGCACCTGCAAGCCGTCGCCGCCGAAACCCATATAGGATAGCGGGCCGCCAAAAAGATGACGCGCAAGCCACAGCACCACGAAGCCCTGATCGACCTTGCCCATCTGCCACGGCCCTGAAATGACGCCGCAACGGTTGATCACCGCGCGCAGCCCATACATCACGCGATATTCCTCGATCAGCAATTCGGCCGCGAGCTTGGTCGTGCCGTAAAGCGAGCGATGCCCGCCGAGCGAAAAGCCTTCCGAAATGCCGGCCGCGCTCACGCCCGCCTGCTGGACGCCGCTGCGGAGAACGAAGCGGCTGGCATTTTTTTCCATCGGAAGCCCGCGCAGCGCCTCGATGGAATAAACGCGGCTGGTGGACAGGAAGACGAAATCCGACCCATGCCGACGCGCAAATTCAAGGCAGTTCGCGGCGCCGAACAGATTGGTGTGAACGACGTAGTTGGGATCGCCGCCATAGCCGGCGTGCACGCTCGGCTCGGCGGATGCTTCGATAAGGATGTCGGCCGGGCCCGCGCTGGCAAGGTCGTCCATGCTGCGGACGTCGCCGTGCATGAACTCCACGCCGCCCGCTCGCAGGCGTGGCAGCGCCAGCTCGCTGCCGCGGCGCTTGAGATTGTCAAAGGCAATCACCGTCGCGGACGGTCGGTCGCGCTTGAACGCGAGCGCGAGATTTGACCCGACGAAACCGGCCCCGCCGGTAATGAGGATGCGTTCAACCATGATGAGGCAGCAATGAAATGGACCTTACTTGCAAAGCCTATCTCCCAGCGGGAAAAGACGCCATTGCCGCATGCGTCGTGGATTTGAGCCAAATCGGCATGCTACGCAAGGGCATACTGGCGTTAGGCGGGAGCGCACCATGCCATCTGCAAGCGAGGCTGCATCGTCCGTCTGCGGCGGGTGGCGCAAGCTGGCCGCGCTGCTGCTGGCGCTCGCCGCGGTCGGCCTGCCGGTCAATGATGTCGGTAGCTACGCGCTGCTGCTGGTGGCAACGGTCGTCATTTTCAGCGGCGCGGTAAGGGCGAGCGCCGGCGCCTGGGCCGCCGCGGTCGCCATCGTCGCTCTTGCTGTCGCCGGGCAATTTCTGCTGGCGCCGCCGCGCATCGAGGAAGGCCACAATTTTTTTCTGCCCAGTCCGGCGCTTGAGCGCGGATTGCCGGCGGATGTCTATGGCCACATGGCGAATGAATTCGACGCCCTGTATCCACCGGCCGTGCGCTGCCGGCCCGGCAGCGTCGGCTGCTGGCAGGACGGCGGCTTTCCCGATTCCGCGTTCGCGTTTTCCGCCGATGGGATTTTTCACAAGACGCCGCTATCGCGTTCGGTGACCGCGCTCGATTTTTCCGATCCGGTATGGCTGGGGCTCGGCTTCACCAATGAGACCCGCTACAACTGGTACACCGCCGCGCCCGATGTCCATCGTGCGGACCGCGACCGCCGCTTCTGGATGGGCTTGCAGCGCTGGCATCTCACGATGCCGTGGTTCGAGATGATCCGCCTGCCGGCGGCGTTTGTCGGCGGCGAGCTGTGCTGGCGTGGCGAGGCGATGTGGGAAGGCGCCGGCGAACATTTTTCGCTGTGGCCCGGCGAGGGCTGCCGCGCGATCGAGCCCGCCGATACCGGCCGGCGCATTTTCGGCATCGCGATCAAGCCGGACACGCTGGCCATGCGGCTCACACCGCCGTGGTCCGTGCGCTTGCCAGAACTCGCCGTCGGCGCGCTGGCAGTAGTGGCAGTACTCGCCATGCTCGGGGTGCTAGTTCGGCTCCGAACACGGCATGTTATCCTGCCGGCCATTCTGATTGTCTTGGCGCTCTTGGTGATCGCGATCGACGATGCCAGCTTCCTCGGTGGTGTGCGTCCCATGGACGGCGGCGACGATGGGCTGTTCTACGACGGGGTCGGCCGCATCATTTTGCAAAAACTTCTGGCCGGGGATATCTGGGGCGCACTCGAAGGCGGCGAAAAAGTCTTTTACTACGGGGGCCCTGGCCTGCGGTATTTTCGCGCGCTCGAACATATCGTGTTCGGCGAAAGCTATCTCGGCTATCTATCGCTCATTCTTCTGCTGCCGTTTCTGGTGCTTGGCCTGTTCCGCCGTTTCTTGCCGGATCGCTGGGCGCTGGCGCTGATCTTGCTGTTCGTCGCGGTGCCGGTCGGCGCCTTGTTCGGGACGAGTTTTGTCGACTACGCCAAATGGGCCGCGCGCGGCTTCGCCGATCCGGCCGCCTATATTCTGTTCATCGCCGCGTTGCTGCCGCTGCTCGGCGCTGTTCGTGACGGTCCGCGCGACGATTTCGCGCCGGCCTTTTTCGGCGCGCTTCTGTTCGCGCTGGCGACGATCATGAAGCCACTTGTTGCGCCCGCTGTCGCGGTCATGCTCGGGGGCGCCGGGCTCGCCGCGCTCTATCACCGGCAATGGCGCCGGCTGGCCGGTTTATGTGTCGGCTTCCTGCCGGTCTTTACCATGGCGCTGCATAATTATGTATTCGGCGGCGTGTTCGTTTTGTTCAGCTCCAATGTCGGGACTGCTGCCCATACGCCGATGCAGGCATCGGCGTATATTGAGGCGGCGCGGGAATTGCTCTCGGCCGATGTTGGTGGCGCGCATATTCGTCAAGCCTTTCTGCAATTAGCGAATTGGCTGGCTGGCCCCTCGCAGCTTTTCGTGATGGTACCGCTGCATATGGGCGCTATCGCGATTTTGCTTTATGTTGTGGGTGGGCGGCGCGGCTTCGATCCGTGGCTACGTTTGATAGCGCTCGCCGCGTTGGTTCAGCATATCCCTGCACTATTTTATGCCCCGTCCCCGCGCTATTACTTCCTCGCATGGCTTCTCACTGCGCTGGTATGCGTGGCATGGGTCAAGGATGTCGGCCTCCCTCTCCTTAGGAGCCGCTATCCGGTAATGTCGGCCCGTATAGTATCGCACCCTTGGTCGCTACGGCTTGCATCCGGCCTGTCGCGGCTGCAAAAGATATCCGCATGAGCAAACAACCCACCGGGATCGCCAACGGTCTGACCAATTACGGCGACCCGGATTTTTCACTCTATCTGCGGCGCTCGTTCGCGCGCTCGATGGGCTATTCCAATGCCATGCTGGCAAAGCCGGTGGTCGGCATCGCCTACACGCCATCGAGCTTCAACAATTGCCACCGGCATTTCCCCGAACTGCTGGATGCCGTGAAACGCGGCGTGCTGGCGGCCGGCGCGCTGCCGATGGAATTCCCCACCATCTCGCTCGGCGAGGTGTGGCTGTCGCCGACCAGCATGAAATTCCGCAACCTGATGTCGATGGATACCGAGGAAATGGTGCGCGCGCAGCCCATGGATGCCGTGGTGCTGATGGGCGGCTGCGACAAGACGGTGCCGGCGCAGCTCATGGGCGCGGTGTCGGCCGGGCGGCCGGCAGTCATGCTGGTGGGCGGACCGATGATGACCGGGCGCCACCGCGGCGAGCGGCTGGGCGCCTGCACCGATTGCCGCCGGTTCTGGGCGCAATATCGCGCCGGCAAGATCGATGAGGCGGAAATCAACGAGATCGAAGGCAAGCTCGCCACCACGGCCGGCACCTGCGCGGTGATGGGCACCGCCTCGACCATGGCCTGCCTGGTCGAAGCGCTCGGCATGATCCTGCCGGGCACCGCCGCCATCCCCGCCGTGCACGCCGACCGCTTGCGCGCGGCGGAAGCCACGGGCGCATTGGCCGTACAATTGATCGGCTCAAAGCTCACGCCGGACAAAATCATCAATCAGAAATCGATGGAGAACGCGCTGCGCGTGCTGCTCGCCATCGGCGGATCGACCAATGGGATTATCCATCTGACGGCGATCGCCGGCCGCGCCGGCGTGCCGGTGTCGCTCAAGCGGCTCAATGAATTGTCCGACAGCACGCCGGTGCTGGTGAACCTGAAGCCGGTCGGCAACGGTTACATGGAGGATTTCTTCGCCGCCGGCGGCATGGGCGCGCTGATGCGGGAGTTGAAGGATCTGCTGCATCTCGACGCCATGACGGTGACCGGCGAGACGTTGGGCGAGCGGCTTGCACACGACAGCGACGCATGGATCGACCGCACCATCATCGCCGAACGCAAGAAGCCGCTGGAGCCGCAGGGCGGGCTGGTCGCGCTGTTCGGCAATCTTGCCCCGCAAGGCGCGATCCTCAAGCGCTCGGCGGCCGACTCCAATCTGTTCGAGCTCGAGGGCAGGGCGGTGGTGTTCACTTCGCTCGCCGATCTGGCCGCGCGCATCGACGATCCCAATCTCGACGTCGAGGCGAAGGATATTCTGGTGCTGCAAAACGCCGGACCACATTCGCCCTCGGCGATGCCGGAGGCCGGCTATCTGCCGATCCCGAAAAAGCTCGCGACCAAGGGCGTCAAGGACATGGTGCGGGTCTCCGATGCGCGCATGAGCGGCACCGCGTTCGGCACCATCGTGCTGCACGTGACGCCGGACAGTGCGTCCGGCGGCCCGCTCGGCCTGGTGCGCAACGGCGACCGCATCCGGCTCTCAGTCAAGGACCGCCGCATCGATCTCATGGTCGATGACGCGGAACTTAAGCGCCGCGCCGCCGCCGCCAAGCCTGCGGCTGATAAGCCGGAGCGCGGCTATGCCCGGCTCTATGCCCAGGAAATTCTTGGCGCCGATCAGGGCTGCGACTTCGCGTTCCTGAAGCCGCGTTGAACGGCTGCCGCAGCGCGATTTTCGCGCAAAATGTCGCGATCGCATTCACATCTTCGTATGGCTAATTGCCAATTTACGATTTTGGCTCGCGGAAATTAACGGGTCCCTAAAACCAGCCCCTATAAGTTGTGGAAAATCGCGGATTGTTCGGCATGCGCCGCAAGCACCCGAATGTGGAGCAATGCGCCAGACACAGAACAATGTGGAGAGCTATCGCGACTGGAGAATGGTCGTTCTCGCCGGCGTGCTCGGCTTTGCCGTCACGCTCGCCGTGATGGAAATCATCGACGCCTATTTGCTGTCGCTGACCTCGCTGTCGATCGCATTGGCGGCCGTCACCGGCTCGCTGTCCGGTATCTGCCTGGTCGGATCATTTTCGGCCTGGCGCGTCAGGCAGAAGCTCAGCGAGCAGAATATGCGGCTCGATGGTGCGCTCAACAACATGATTCAAGGTCTGTGCATGTTCGATGCGCAGAATCGGCTGCTGGTCTGGAACGAGCGCTACCGGGCCATGTACAACATCGATCCGCTGCGCATCTGGCGCGGCTGCACGATCCGTGACCTGCTCGACGCCCGCATTGCAGCCGGCACGTTCCCGCTCGATCCGGCGCGCTACGACGGCGAACTGCGCGCGGCGCTCAAGCAAGGCAAGAGCTTCAGGCTCAACATCGAATTGAGGGACGGCCGCATCATCGACGCCGTCAATCAGCCGATCGAAGGCGGCGGCTGGGTGGCGACGCATGAGGACATCACCGAACGCAAGCGCGCCGAGCACGAGCTGGTTCGCACACGGACGTTTCTTGATACGATCATCAACAATGTACCTTCGAACATCGTCGTCAAGGAACTCCCGAGCCTGCGCTATCTTCTGGTCAACCAGGCCGGCGAAAAACATTTCGGTCTCCCGCGCGAAAAAATGATCGGCAAGACCGCCGCGGAGATTTTTCCGAAGGGAACCGCCGATCTCATTCATCAGCGTGATCTCGAACTGCTGAAATCCGGCCGAGAGACATTTACCGACGAGCACGCGATCGTTACACCAGACGGCACTAATCGCATCGTTTCCACGACGCGGCATCCCGTCATGGGCGACGACGGAAAACCGCAATATATGATTTCCGTCATTGATGACTTGACCCAACGCAAGCGCGACGAAGCGTACATTGCGCATATGGCGCATTACGACACGCTCACCGAGCTGCCGAATCGGACGGCGTTCAACGAATGCGTCGCCGCCACGCTCGAGCTAGCGGCGGCTGCGGGCGAAAGCTTCGGCCTGCTCAGCATCGACCTCGATCGCTTCAAGACGGTCAACGACGTGTTCGGCCCCTCGGTCGGCGACAGGCTATTGCGCGAAGTAGCGGGCCGGCTGGAGCAGGCCTGCCAAGGCGCGTTTATCGCCCGCGTCGGCGGCGACGAATTCCATGTCATCACGCCGACCGGGCCGCAACCGGCGACCGCCGAGACGCTGGCGGCAAAGATGTTGGCGGCGCTCGATACCGATATCGACATCGACGGCTTACCGCAGCGGGTGGGACTGACCGTCGGCGTCGCCATCTTCCCGCAGGACGGCGTCGACGCAGTGACCCTGGTCGCCAACGCGGATGCCGCACTGTTCCGCGCGAAATCGGAAATGCGCGGATCGATCCGCTTCTTCGAACTGGCGATGGACCAGCAGCTGCGTGCAAAGCGCGTGCTGCAGCAGGATTTGCGCACGGCCATCGTGCGCGACGAGATTGAACTGCACTACCAGCCGCAGGCGCATATCGACGGCGAGATCACCGGCTTCGAGGCGCTCGTGCGCTGGCACCACCCGCGTCAGGGGATGGTCTCGCCCGGCACCTTCATTCCGCTCGCCGAGGAGAGCGGGATCATCATCGAACTCGGCGAATGGATTCTGCGCACCGCCTGCCGCGAGGCGGCGTCCTGGCCGTGGCCGCTGCACATCGCCATCAATCTGTCGCCGGTGCAGTTCCAGCACGGCGATTTGCCGAAGCTGGTGCACCAGGTGCTGCTGGAAACCGGCCTCTCGCCGGCGCGCCTCGAGCTTGAGATCACCGAGGGCGTGCTGATCGGCGATTTCAACCGGGCGGTCGCGATCCTGCGCCGGCTGAAGAACCTCGGCGTGCGCATCGCCATGGACGATTTCGGCACCGGCTATTCGTCGCTGTCGTATTTGCAGTCGTTTCCGTTCGACAAGATCAAGATCGACCGGTCCTTCATCGCCAATCTCGGCCGCAGCCAGCAGGCGGCCACCATCGTGCGCGCGGTGATCGCGCTCGGCCGCGGGCTCGCTCTGCCGGTGGTGGCGGAGGGCGTGGAGACCGAAGAACAGCTCAAGTTCCTCGCCAGCGAATCCTGCAACGAGATCCAGGGCTATTTCGTCGGCCGGCCGAAACCGATCGCGGACTATGCGGCGTTGGTCGGGCGTCGGGATGCGCCGAAGCAGAAGGCGCTCGCGGCCACCGGCTGAACGATCGGGGCCGGCGCGCGGGACACAGGCTCAGGTAATGCGTAGCGCGGCACGGCCCGTCACTTTTCCGTTTTCCACCAACGCATGCAATTCTTCGGCCTGCTCCATCGGCCGAATTTCACTGACCAAGGGCCAGACTTCGCCACGCGCGACAAGCTCAAGCGATTCGATCACTTCAATACGGGTGACATAACGACTGCCGAGAATCTGTTGTTCCTTGTGCAGAAGATCCATGGCGGAGAGCTGGAATGGCTTTCCCGCACCGCCGAGTGTCACCAGCCGGCCGCGCTTGCCGAGCGCCTTGGCGCCAGCCTCCAGCGTCGCCGTCGATGAGACATAGTCCACTGCGACGTCCACGCCGCGTCCGCCGGTCAGATCTTTCAGGGCCTCGACCACATTATCTTTCGAAGCGTCGACGATCTCGTGCGCCCCGGCTTTACGGCAGGCCGCAAATTTGTCCTTGGCGATATCGACGGCGATGACACGGGCGCCGGCCCACTTCGCCATCATCACCTGATGGATGCCGAGCCCACCGCCGGCGCCAAACACCGCGACGCTTTCCCCGGCCCGGATGCGTGCGCGCTTGAGCACTTTGTAAGGCGTCGCGAGCGCGTCGGTGACGACGCCGATTTCCGCCGGGTGCGCTTTGTAATCAAGCCCCTCGGGAAGGCAGATGAAGTTGCGGGCCGGAAGTTTTATGTATTGCGCATAGCCGCCATCGCATTCCTTGCCGACGAGGCCGTTGAGGTTGTCGCAAAGCGGTTCGAGATTGGACAGACAATATCGGCAATGGCCGCAATTGAGATAATAGTAGGCCGTCACCGGATCGCCCACCTTAAGGCTCGTGACGCCGGCGCCGATCTCAACGATCTCGCCGGTGATCTCATGACCGATGATGCGCGGGAAGGCGAGCCGCGTACGCCCGGCCTTATAGTGCTGGATGGTAAGCCCGCAGCCGCATGCCAACACGCGCGCCACCGCTTCGCCGGGACCGGCGATCGGATCCGGCATGTCAACGAGTTCGAATGGCGTATTGGCGGCTCTCAGCACCAATGCCCGCATGGCGGACTCCTCAGTTGAACATGAAATTGGCGGCCTTCAGGAACAGCGTGCGGTTGACACCGTCCGAATGCAGGAAGGCGGCGGCGTCCCGCACCAGCTTCTCGACGCCAACTTCCTTCATGTAGCCACTGCCGCCGTGAATCTCGAGCGTCCAGGTGGCAATCTTCCAAGCCGCCTGCGACGCCATCACCTTGGGCAGGGCTCCCAGCGTTTTGTCCCAGCCTTGATCCTGGTGATCGGCCAGCCAGCAGGCGCGATGAATGTAGGAACGCGACGCGTCGATCAACATCTTCATCTCTACGAGCTGGGCGCGGATGCCGTCATGCTCGATCAGCGGTTTGCCGCCTTGCACGCGCAGCTTGGCCCACTGCACCGCCTTGCGATACAGCGCGACCGCGACGCCAAGAATGCTCGCCGCCGCGTAGGAATTGCTTGACGGAAAAAAGCGGGCGAGCACCTCAAAACCCTTGCCGACTTCGCCAACAACATTCTCTTCGGGAAAGAAACAGTCCTGGAAGATCAGCTCGGCGTTGTTGGCGAGCCGCTCGCCCATCTTGTCGTGCACGCGGCCGATGCTGAAGCCCTGCCGCCCGCGCTCGAGCAGGAAGCAAGTCATGCCATCGGCCATCGGCTTGTTCTTCTCGGTCTGGATGAACACCAGGTAGAAGCTGGCGCGATTGCCGTTCGAGATGAAGTGCTTCATGCCGTTCACGATCCAGCCGCCCTTGGTTCTCTCGCCGAAGGTGCGCATCGGCGTTGGAAAGGGAAGGAAATAATTCGATGCATTGTCCGGCTCGGTAATGCCGATCGCCAGCACGCCCTTCGGATCCTTGGCGAAGATCGCGAGCGAGCGTTTCTGCTGCTCTGCGTTGAGCGCCTGTTCCATGATATGCGCGAGCTTCAAGGTCTGCGCCATGACCACCGATGTGCCGAGGTCGCCGATCGCCAGTTCCTCCACCACCATCGCGGTGGTGATCGAATCGGTGCCGAGGCCGCCATACTTCTCGGATAGCGTCATGGTGCGGATGCCGACGGCATCGGCGGCGGTGACGATTTCCTCGGAATAGCCGGCCGCCGGATCGGTCATGGCATCGAGCGCCGGCGCCTTTGGCGTCACCACCTCTGCGACGAAACGTCTGACGGTTTCAAGAATCGCCCGCTGCTCATCGGATTGAATGAACATCTCTTCCATCGAAAATCTCCCATTTATTGTCAGTAACTCTATCACGCCGGCACATGGCGATGCAGCCGCGTGCGGGCGGCCATCCCGGCTGTTTCGACGATGGCCGATTATTGATCCTCCAAGGCTCGATTGATGTTAGGAATGCTCGGCTGCGGATGAGCGGTCGGATCATCGGACGGTCGATGGGGCGCGGTGCAATGCAGGTAGCAATTCTCGAACAACCCAGAAAATTCGTCGTGCGTGAGCGCCCGGTTCCGCGCGCCGAAGCGGGCGAAGTGGTCGTGCGCATCGCCGCCACCGCGGTTTGTCACACCGATCTCGATATGTATCTGGGCCATCATCCCGGCGTTCGGTATCCCGTTGTGCTCGGACACGAAGCGACCGGTACGATCGCGACGGTGGGAGCGGACGTGAGCGGGTTGCAGCCGGGTCAGAACGTCATCATCAACCCGGTGATCAGTTGCGGGCGCTGCGATTGTTGCCGGCGAGGCGACGAACATCTGTGCCGCAATGCCGGAATTATCGGGCGTGAATTTGAAGGCTCACTCAGCCAGTATATTCGCCTGGCGGCGCGTTACGTCCATCCGCTGCCCGCGCACTTGCCGCTGGCCGAAGCAACGCTCATCGAGACGCTGGCGACCGTACGGCACGCGCAGGTGCGCGCCGGCATCGCGGCCGATGAGTCCGTCGTCGTTCTGGGACAGGGAACGACAGGTCTCCTGCATACGCGCCTGGCAGTCCTCACCGGCGCCAAACAGGTGATTGCGATCTCCCGCACGCAGTGGAAAATCGACTTGGCGACGCGCATGGGCGCTCGCCATACCGTGCGAGCCAGCGTGGACGAAGCGGTCGACAAGGTTCAACGGCTGACCGACGGTGTCGGCGCTGACGTGGTTATTGATACGGTTGGTGACGCAGGCACGTTGCGCGCCGGGATCGACATGCTGCGGCCGGGCGGGCGCTTCGTTTCATTTTCTTTGGGCCATGCGGATTTTTCCGGACTGAATGCTTTCGGGCTGTATTTCAAGGAAATCAGCATCATTGGGACGCGCGCCCTGACGCATGTCGACATGGCGCCCTCAATCGAACTGGCCGCATCCGGCAAGATCGACATGTCGGTTTTCGTCACCGCGCGCTATCCACTTGATCAAGTCGCCGCGGCTTTCGAAGAATACGAATGCAACCCGAGCCGGATCTTGCGTATCGTCATCGATGCGGGCGCCGATTAGCTGTCAGCTCAATTCAACAGCGTCACGTCCGCGGCTGTGTCAGTCCCGAGGCGGCATGCATCACCGGCGGCCCGCCCGCTCTGGACGGCGAGCTGACGGCAGATTAGCGGGTTTTTTGGTCGGCCTTGCGCTGCGCGGTGTGTTGCTCGACGCCTTGCCGGCCTTCGTCAGTCTCGGCCTTCCAGATGTTCTGGTGAGCCTTGTACTTGCCCTCGTCCCATTCATGCGCAACGCCTTCACCCATGAACACGACGAAGACCTCGCAGCCATCGGGATACTCGTAGGGGCCGTGCAATTCGTTCCAGCCGAACACGTAGTCGCCGGGACGCAGATCCTTGCCGGCCACGCACATGCGCCCCTTGAGCACGACAATGGAGTGCCAGCTCTTGTGGGCATGCTCGGGCTCGACATAGCCGGGGGGAAATTTGACCTTCATGTCGATCCGTCCCATCGCCTTGTCATGGGCGAAGATCTTGACCTGCACGCCGTCCGGCAGCTTCAGAACGGATTTTGATCCTTCCTGCCACGGAATTTCATCGTCGTGGATGGCACGAAAGGTATGGTCGTAGTTCGCTTGCTGATTGGGCTTCATCGTCCGTTCTTGGAAACTAACCATGCTCTCGCTCCCCCCATTGCCCAGATGAACTTTGGAACGGCGTAGACGATAGCAGAACGGTTTGGTTCAAATAGCACGTCAGGTCGGCGACACGCGGCCGGTCACTGATTTCGTGTTTGCAAGCAGCGTTGATCTGGCGAAGGTCGCTGGTGCTGCCGCACAGGATTGAACTGTGGACCTCCCCCTTACCAAGGGGGTGCTCTACCACTGAGCTACGGCAGCAAAAGTCGCGCAATTAACATCGGCCGGCGCGAACGCGGCGGAAACTGCCATACCGGCCCCCATTGGCGCAAGGTAAAGCCTCAACTTGCGAAGCCGCGTGGCAGGCGGATAATGCCGCCATGACGCGCGCGCGCGAAGACGACAGGAAAGCTAAGAAAACCGGACGCCTGGCCGCCGCGCTGCGGGAAAACCTGCGCCGGCGCAAGGCGCAGGAACGGACGCGCCACGCGCCGCAGGCGCCGGAATCCCGCTCCCCGGCGCCGCGCGATGACAAAGGCCGCTGAATAGGCAGGGCGGACAGGGGTCGGACTTTCGCCGCATTTACCCGGCGAAGGTGGTAATCTTCCGACATATGAGGGACTAGGCGGGGCGAAAATGGATCGGATACGCATCATCGGCGGAGCGCGTCTCAACGGCACGATCCCGATATCGGGCGCCAAGAACGCCACGCTGCCGCTCATGATCGCCAGCCTGCTCACCGAGGATACCCTGATCCTCGACAACGCGCCGCGGCTGGCCGACGTCGAACTGCTGCAGCGCATCCTCGGCAATCACGGCGTCGATGTCATGATCGCCGGCAAGCGCCCGGGCGATGATCCCAATGCCGGCCGCACTTTGCACATCTCGGCCAAGAACATCATCGACACCACCGCGCCCTACGAGCTGGTCTCCAAAATGCGGGCGAGCTTTTGGGTGGTGGCGCCGCTGCTGGCGCGCATGGGCGAGGCCAAGGTGTCGATGCCGGGCGGCTGCGCCATCGGCACGCGGCCGGTCGATTTGCTGATTATGGCGCTGGAGCGGCTCGGCGCCGAGATCGAGATCGAAGGCGGCTATGTGATCGCGCGCGCGCGCAAAGGTCTGCGCGGCGGCGACATCGTGTTTCCCAAGGTGACCGTCGGCGGCACCCACACCGCGCTGATGGCGGCCGCGCTCGCCCACGGCACCACGGTGATCGAGAACGCCGCGCGCGAGCCGGAAATCGGCGACGTCGCCGACTGCTTGAACAAAATGGGCGCCAGGATTTCCGGCGCCGGCACGTCGCGCATCGTGGTGGACGGCGTGGCGAGACTCCATGGCGCGCGCCACGCGGTGCTGCCCGACCGCATCGAGACCGGCACTTACGCCATGGCGGTGGCGATGACCGGCGGCGACGTGCTGCTGCAAAACGCGCGCCCCGAATTATTGCAGAGCGCGCTCGACGTGCTGGCGCAAGCCGGCGTCACGGTGACGCCGACCAATGAAGGCATCCGCGTCGCCCGCAACGGCGCCGACTTGGCGCCGGTCGAGGTGACGACCGCGCCGTTCCCCGGCTTCCCCACCGATTTGCAGGCACAACTGATGGCGCTGATGACGCGCGCCGGCGGCACCTCGCGTATCACCGAGACCATCTTCGAGAACCGCTTCATGCACGTGCAGGAGTTGGTGCGGCTCGGCGCGCATATTCATCTCGACGGCGAAACCGCCACCATCGAAGGCGTCGAGCGCCTGCAGGGCGCGCCGGTTATGGCCACGGATTTGCGCGCTTCGGTGTCGCTGGTGATTGCTGGCTTAGCCGCCGAGGGCGAGACCATGGTCAACCGCGTCTATCACCTCGACCGCGGCTTCGAGCGGGTCGAGGACAAGCTCGCCCGCTGCGGGGCCATGATCGAGCGGATTAGCGCGTAGCGGCAAACCTCATTCGGCCGCACTAAACATGCCGATCTCGGGTAAACCCGAGATCGGTGGGCCGCCTTATCCTTCGAGACGGGCGGCATCGCAGCCAAGTGTACGCAGGCTGCGCCTGCTATGGCGCCCGCCGCAGGATGAGGCGGGGCAGGATATTTCCTTCCGCGACTTGAGGTCGTGGGTCAGTTTGGATTTGCGTCCTAAACTTTAGCCTAGCGGGGGCGTCCATACAGGCCCATAATTGCCTTGTGGCAGCCGTCATCCGCATAATGCTTTCTAGCGCCGTCGCTTTGGCGATCATTCTTACCGTGATCTACTTCAGTTATTCACACTGACCAGGCAAGACCACCGCCAACGCCCGCGCGATGGCGACTCCGCATTTGCTTTGATGTGCGATCTGCGCGAGCGACCTAGATCCATTTTTGGCAGTTTGTGAATTTATACGAGCCGAGATTCAAGGATTTAGGGCTGCATTTCGCCGCCCCGGTGATTCCATATTGCACGAAAATATGCTCAACCAATACGTCGTCAGAACTTGGCTGTTCTTCAACTTCCTCAGACCAAAGTACCGAAGCGGTAGGTTGGGGTTGAGCGAGCGAAACCAATCATCTCGTCGGCGCGATGGGCTCGTTAACGCTCAACCCATCCTACGGCCCCTATAAAGCCTGTCCCGGCCTCATGGTGAGACGCCCGCCTTCGCTACATTTCGGCGGTCTCCTCAGGATGAGGCGGATCGAGCACCTACCGTTCACCGCCCCCGGCCACCTTTTTTCACCTTCACAGGCTCGAAGCTGATCTTGAGCCGGTGTCCGGTCGCCTTGGCGAAACGCGAGAGCGTGCGCGTCGACGGCTTGCCGCGCCCGCTTTCCAGCCGCGCGATCGTGCTCTGCGTCGTGTTCATGCGCTTGGCGAGTTCGGCCTGGCTCAAACCGGCGCGCAGGCGCGCCTTGGCGACCTCGGCGATCAGCGCGAACTCCTCCTCCAGCGCATCGTATTCCTTCCGGTACTCCGGATCCTTCATCCACTTCTTGTGCAACGTGCTCAATTTCATCGCCTGGCCCCGTTTGCCGGACTTTGCGACGGGGACGGCCGGCGTTCAACCCAAGAGCGAATACTAGGACCATATTCCTGCCATAATTATAGGATCAAATCCCTACATCCCGCCCTCGCTACCGAGGGGCGTCTGATCAAGCGTCTTCTGACGCGAGGCGGGGAGCGGTGGCCGGTTGGGGGCGCTGGAGATGCGGCGCCGATCACCCAACCGGCGGTCCAAGCCGCCTCGTCTCGGCGCGCCAGCCGCGCGTCGCCGGGCCCCGTGATGGCGGGAACGGCACCGGTCACAGGCTCGCCGGACCCGACCTGGGCCCACAGCGGTGGATAGGCGGCCTTCCAATTCGAGAGGAGAGGCGGGTCGCCTGAAACGGGAAGTCCACCGGGGGCGAGGCGGAGCAAACCTCAAAACACCGCGCGCGGGACGCCTTGGAAACGGCGGACTTGCGGTTATTCGGACTTCAGCACGCCTCGATGCTGCGAGGTGTCGAGGTCCGCGGGTCCGTCAGGACCCTGGCGTCCCGCGCGCCCTCGGTTCTTTTTCGGGGCGGCGCGGCAGCAAAATGGAGACGGCCTGCCCGGGGCCGTAAAGAATACGGGCGATGACGCATGTCTGAATTCGATGCGACACGCGCGCCAAACATTCGGCGTCATGCCCGGGCTTGACCCGGGCATCCATGATGAACTTCGGCACTTGAGGGCCTTACGTAGTTTAGTGTTTGCTGCGCATCATCATGGATTGCCGGGTCAAGCCCGGCAATGACAACAAAGAGGATAGCTTCGTGTCCACCATCAAAGTTCTGAGCGCCGGCGCCGTGCAGTCGATGGTGGAGGCCCTCGGCCAGGATTTCGAGCGCGCCAGCGGCAACAAACTCGATCTCGTCTTCAATACCGCCGGCTCGCTGCGCGACCGCGTCAAGAGCGGCGAGGCCGCGGACCTTGTCATCCTGTCGGAATCCATCATCGCCTCGCTCGACAAGTCCGGCATGTTCGTGCCCGGCAGCATCATCAATCTCGGCCGCACCGTCACCGGCGTGGCGGTGCGCGAGGGCTCACTTGTACCGGACATTTCCACGCCGGCGGCGTTCAAGCAGGCGCTGCTCAAGGCCAAGACGGTGGCCTATACCGACCCAAAAGCGGGCGGCTCCGGCGGCATCATGTTCGCCGCAATGTTGGAGCGGCTTGGCATCGCCGACGAGGTCAACAAGAAGGCCGTGCTCGGCAAGCGCGGCAGCGAGGTGGCGCGCTCGATCGCCGAGGGCCGGGCGGAGATCGGCACCACTTTCTTCAGTGAAGTTCTGCCGGTGAAGGGCGTCAAAGTCATCGGCCCGCTGCCGGGCGAGCTGCACACCGCCAACACCTATACGGCGGCCATTCCGGCCGGCAGTGCGTCGCGTGCCGCGGCGACGGCCTTGCTGCGCGCACTCACCGATCCCGCCACCCGCGCACGCTGGACCGCGGCCGGCCTGGAGCCGGCGTTTTAGCGCATGATCCCGAAAAGCTTGTCCTCGACTTGATCGGGGATGGATACCGGTTTTCGGACAAGATCATGCGCCAATAAAACAAGCCATCTTGCGCCGTCGCGCCGCCTTGCCTAGTTACGCAGGGACCGGGAGCCCTGATGTCCATGCACCAGCTCAAATTCATCGTCCTCGACGAGGAGGACCTTGAGGTGGTCTCGACCCACCTGCAGGACGCCGTGGCCAAGGTGGCCGATGTGCTGTGGCGGCCGCAGGAAAAGCGCCTGGTGCTGGCGGTCAACCGCTTCGACTGGGAAGGCGCGCAATCCGCCACGCCGGAATACCGCCGGCACCGGGCGGCGCTGCGTTTCGAGCGGGTGCTGTCGTGCAAATGCCGGGACGTGAATCCGGCCGGCAAGGATGCCGTGCTCAACCTGCTGGCGGTCGAGTTTTCCGAGACCGATGCGCCGTCCGGCGTGGTGACGCTCACCTTTTCGGGCGGCGCGACGCTACGGCTGGAGGTCGAGTGCCTGGAAGCCGAATTGGCCGATCTCGGACCGTCCTGGACCACGGCGGCCTGCCCGGTGCACGCGGTCGCCGAAAACGGTTCGCCGAATTCCGGCCGCCGCTAGCGGCGTCCGACTTCGTCCCAAGACCCATAATTCCCGGTTCAGAACCCCGCGCGCGACGCCCGCGGGACGGCGTCTCCCTTGATATTCTGTGGTTGCGGTGGCGTAGTGACGGCGTTTCGTAAATTGGGGGACTATCCTATGCGCAAAATCGTCATTCTCGCGGGGCTGCTGATGGGCGCCGCGCTGTTCACGGGCACGCCGGCCAAGGCCGAACTCGGCTGCCAATGCGTCAAGCTCGGCGCGCCCTCGATCTGCACCGCCGGTGTGGGCGAGTGTTTAAACTATGGCGGCGTCTGTCTCGTTCCCTGCGACTACCAGGCGCCGAAAATGCACAGGCACCGGCATCACAAGAAGACTAAGAAGTAAGCGGTCGCAACGTTCTGCGGTAAAGGCTCCGCCGCCGGGCGGAGCCTTTTGTTTTTGGGTCAGGCCGCAAGCCGCGCGAAAGGGTTGACGCGACCCTGCGCATCACCCATTGACCTGTCATCCGGGCGAGCGCGTGATCCCGAAAAGTGGGAACCGGTTTTCGGAAAAGATCACGCGCCAGAAAAAATGTTAGGTAGGGATCCGGTTTAGCCATTGCCGGTTAGATTTCAGGCCATGCCGCTTCGATTGGATAGTCAAAGCGCCGACTTCTCGACGCGTTTCCGCGCCTTCCTCGCCGTCAAACGCGAGGCGGCGCAGGACGTGGAACAGAGCGTGCGCCGCATCCTCGCCGAGGTGAAGGCCCATGGCGACCGCGCGCTTTTGCAGCTGACGCTGGAATTCGATCGCCTCGATCTATCCAAGGTCAGCATGCGCGTGAGCGCCGACGAGATCGAAGCTGCGGCGAAGTCCTGTGAGCCGCAAGCGCTGGCAGCGCTCAAGCTCGCGCGCGAGCGCATCGAAGCCTATCACCGGCGTCAGAAACCCGCCGACGAACGCTTCACCGACGCGCTCGGTGTCGAGATGGGTTCGCGCTGGACCGCGATCGAAGCCGTCGGTCTCTATGTGCCGGGCGGCACCGCGGCCTATCCGTCGTCGGTGCTGATGAACGCGGTGCCGGCCAAGGTCGCCGGCTGTGCGCGGCTGGTGATGGTGGTGCCGGCGCCGGACGGCAAGCTCTCACCCTTGGTGCTGGCGGCGGCCAAGCTCGCCGGCGTCGATGAGATCTATCGCATCGGCGGCGCGCAGGCGATCGCCGCGCTCGCCTACGGCACCGAGACCATTACGCCGGTTGCCAAGATTGTCGGACCCGGCAATGCCTATGTGGCGGCCGCCAAGCGTCTGGTGTTCGGCCAGGTCGGCATCGACATGATCGCCGGTCCGTCCGAGGTGCTCATCCTCGCCGACAAGACGGGAAACCCCGATTGGATCGCCGCCGACCTGCTGGCGCAGGCCGAGCACGACGCCAGCGCGCAGTCGATTCTGATCACCGACGACGCCGCGCTCGCCGATCAAGTCGAGAAGGCGGTGGAGTCGCAGCTCAAGACACTGCCGCGCGCCAAAGTCGCCGGCGCGTCGTGGCGCGATTTCGGCGCCATCATCACCGTTGCGAAACTTGCCGACGCGATTACGCTGGTCGATCAACTGGCGCCCGAGCATCTGGAGATCTTCGCCGAGAACGCCGAGACGCTGGTTTCGAAAATCCGCAATGCCGGCGCGATCTTTATCGGCGCGCACACGCCGGAAGCGATCGGCGACTACATCGCCGGCTCCAACCACGTGCTGCCGACGGCGCGCTCGGCGCGCTTCTCCTCGGGCCTCGGCGTGCTCGATTTCATGAAGCGCACCTCGCTGCTCAAATGCGGGCCCGAACAGTTGCGCGCGCTCGGCCCCGCCGCGATCGCGCTCGGCGAGGCGGAGGGCTTGACCGCCCACGCCCGCTCGGTGGCGATCCGCCTCAATCAGCGATGAGCCCGGCGAAATCAAAGCCCGCCGCGGGCAAGCAGCGCCTGGTCTCCGTCACCCTCGACGAGGCATCGATCGGCCGCTCTAATGAAGACGTCGAGCACGAGCGCGAGGTCGCGATCTACGATCTGCTTGAGCAGAACACCTTCGCGCCGGTCGGGCATGACGGCGGCCCCTACGCGCTGCATCTGAGCATCAACAGCAACCGGCTGGTGTTCGACATCCGCCTGCAAGACGGCACGCCGGTGATGGCGCATCTGTTCTCGCTCTCGCCGCTGCGCCGCATCGTCAAGGACTACTACCTGATCTGCGACAGCTATTATCAGGCGATCCGCACCGCGACGCCCGACAAGATCGAGGCCATCGACATGGGGCGGCGCGCCATCCACAACGACGGCTCGCACATCCTGATGGAGCGGCTCAAGGACAAGGTGACGGTCGATCTCGACACCGCGCGCCGGCTGTTCACCCTGATCTGCGTGTTGCACTGGAAGGGTTAGCGCATGATCCCGAAAAGTGGGTACCGGTTTTCGGACAAGATCATGCGCAAACGGAAATAAGCCGATGGTTACGTCAGAGCGCCGCTCGCGCCCCCAGGCGGTGCTGTTCGCGTGCGGCATGAACGCGGTGCGCTCGCCGATGGCCGCCGGCCTGTTCCAGCAGTTGTTCGGAAAATCGATTTATGTCGGCTCCGCCGGCGTGCAGAAGGGCGAGCTCGATCCGTTCGCGGTCGCCGTTATGGAGGAGATCGGCATCGATATCACGCGGCACAAGCCGGTCACCTTCGAGGACGTGGAAGACCTGGAAGGGCTCAATTTCGATCTGATCGTGACGCTGTCGCCGCCCGCGCATCACAAGGCGCTGGAGCTGACCCGCACCCATGCGGCGGAGGTCGAATATTGGCCGACCATCGACCCGACCGGCGTGGAGGGTAGCCGCGAGCAGCGGCTCGACGCCTATCGTAGCGTTCGCGATGAGTTGATGACGCGGATACGGGAGCGCTTCGGGAGCAGGACAGGCGGCGGCAATGAATGAGTTGTGAAACCAGCCCCGTTCCGCTAGTTTCCGCGCGCATTCGCAACGGTTTAACCCTCCTATCGGCGCCGCAATACAAATGATCGGCCGGCCCAAATTCGTGCTCGCTTCCGGTTCGCCGCGACGGCTCGCGTTGATCAATCAGGCCGGCATCGAGCCGGACGCGCTCAAGCCCGCGGATATCGACGAAAGCCCGCATCGCGGCGAGATCCCGCGCGCCCATGCCAACCGGCTGGCGCGCGCCAAGGCGGAAGTGGCGCTGGCCAACGTGAAGCTCGACGACGAGCTGCGCGGCGCCTTCATCCTGGCCGCCGACACCGTGGTGGCGGTGGGCCGGCGCATCCTGCCGAAGGCCGAGCTGCTCGACGAGGCGGCGCAGTGCCTGCGCCTGCTGTCGGGGCGCAATCACCGCGTCCATACCTCGATCTGCCTGGTGACGCCGAAGGAGGCGTTCCGCCAGCGCCTGGTGGAAACGCGCGTGCGCTTCAAGCGGCTGTCGGACGAGGACATCGAATCGTATCTCGCCTCGGGCGAATGGCGCGGCAAGGCCGGCGGCTACGCGGCGCAGGGCATTGCCGGCACCTTCATCGTGAAGATCGTCGGCTCCTACAGCAACATCGTCGGCCTGCCGCTGTACGAGACCATGAGCCTGCTCGGCGGCGAAGGCTACCCGATCCGTTTCGGCTGGCTCAACGCGACGTGAATTTCGCGTAACGGCGGCGCATGATCCCGAAAAAGCCTGTCCTCGACTGATCGGGGATGGGAACCGGTTTTCGGAAAAGATCAGGCGCAAAGAAAATAACGTGTCATGAACGAAATCGACCGCAAAACTTCCCTCCCGCGCTGCCCGCTCTGCGGCAAGGCGACCGAGCCGGCGTTCAAACCGTTCTGCTCGAAACGTTGCGCCGACATCGATCTCAATCGCTGGCTGTCCGGCGTCTATGCGGTGCCGGTAAAGGAAGACGAAGACGAGGACGGCGAGCGCCCGGCCGAATGCGACGCGGGTGAGAAATCATGAGCGCGCCAGCCGATTGGCCGGACCGGCTGTTCGCCACGCTCAAGCGCGCCGACATTCGCCAGGTCGGTTATGTGCCCGATGCCGGCCATGCCCGGCTGATCGATCGCTGCCGCGCCGATCCGCACATTCGCGACGTCGTGCTCACCACTGAGGAGGAGGGCGTCGCGCTGGCCGCCGGCGCCTGGCTCGGCGGCGAACGCGCCGCGCTGCTGATGCAATCGAGCGGGCTCGGCAATTGCGTCAACATGCTTTCTCTTGCAAGGACCTGCCGGTTTCCGCTGCTGATGCTGATCACCATGCGCGGCGAATGGGAGGAGTTCAATCCCTGGCAAGTGCCGATGGGATCGATCGTCGATCCGGTGCTCAAGCTGTGCGAGGCGGAAGTCTATCGCGTGCGCAACGCAGACGAGGTCGAAGGCGCGGCCGAGCGCGCCGTGCAGCACGTGTTCGGCGACGAGCGCATCGCCGCCGTGTTGCTGTCGCAGCAGCTGATCGGCAAAAAAGTTTGGACAAAATGAAGGTGTGGACCAAATGAGATTGGAGCGTCGCGCCGCCATGGCCACGCTACTCGCCGATCGCGGCGACGATCTGCTGGTGGTGCCCGGCCTCGGCTCGACCACCTGGGATCTGGCCGCGCTCGGCGACGACGACCGTAATTTCTATCTGTGGGGCGCCATGGGCGGCGCCGCCATGATCGGTCTCGGCCTGGCGCTGGCGCAGCCGAAGCGGCGCGTCGCGGTCATCACCGGCGACGGCGAAATGCTGATGGGCATGGGCTCGCTCGCCACCATCGGCATCCAGCGGCCGGGCAATCTCGCGATCGTCGTGTTCGACAACGGCGTCTATGGCGAGACCGGCATGCAGCCGAGCCACACCCAGAGCGGCGTCGATCTGCTCGCCGTCGCCGGCGCCTGCGGCATCGGGCCTTGCCTCGACGTGCGCGACGAGGCGGCCTTGCGCGATCTGGCCGTGCGCCTGAAAGGCCTGCGCGAGACCCTGTTCGCGCGCGTGCTGATCGCCGCGGACGAGCCGCCGCGGGTGCTGCCGCTGCGCGACGGCGTCGCGCTGAAAGACCGGTTCCGCGCGGCCATTGGCCTCAGACCATGAGCTTTGCGTGAGGCTGGCGCTGTTCTGGACAGTGCGGAATCGAGCCTCTATAACGCCCGCGCTTCTGTTGCCCGCTCACTTTGAGCGGATTTGGCGCCCAGGTAGCTCAGTTGGTAGAGCATGCGATTGAAAATCGCAGTGTCGGTGGTTCGATTCCGCCCCTGGGCACCATTAAATATTCAATAAATACAGGATGTTAGTGAGGCTCGTCATAATTAGGCATGGCGATAGAATCCCCTTTGGGGGCACGCTAGGGGCACAATCAATTTGTCGAAAAAGACCATTGAGGCGGGGTCAATGTTTTCGAGAGAGACGCCATGGTTCTGGACACTCACGGAACGGGTGCCGAAGTCAACAAGCTGATCGCGGCTAATCGAAACACCCAAATAATTAATCGACACGGCAAAAGAATCGTGACGCGTATTCTCTAGCACCGCCATTGATCATCTTCCTGCGCGACCGCACTTGGCTGTCTTCACACGAAGGCGGAGGCGCGGTTAAACGGAGGAGATGAGCCATGCAAGACCCAATAATCGAACCACCTTGCGTAATCGGCATTGATTGCCCACCCGGTGAGCCTAGGCCGGACTTTTTTTTCCCAAAGGTTCTTCGCCGCTCGGGCCTGCGCGTATCGGATTTCTCGCTGACCTCCATGTTTTACGGTGCTTGGACGTGGGAGATGAAATCATCACCCGAGTTGCGCGAAATTTTCTTGCTCCAACGGCCTTTGTTAAGAAGCCGATTGGTAGCCCTTGTCCAAAAAACAGTAGTTCGCGGGGTGATAATAGAACCGAAGATCGCCGAGCCCGACTGAATTTGCGCATGCTCTAAAACCAGAGACGGGGCTGAGAAATGTCGGCTCCGTCTCTCATATTGGCACCCCAAATTCACAGCGCGATTCAATGCCGTATTCGGTAACTTGTGGTAGACTCAAAGCACCTACACCCGATATGGCGAAGCAATTAAAACTGGACGTGCAAAGAAAGTCGGCGATACCGCGCTCGCCGAGGCCAAGCCCTGATCCTCTAAAATCATTATTGATTTCATAAATAGTTTTGCTAATGGATCTTCGCCTCAGCCGACCCTGGATTTTCTAGCTGAATGCGTCTACTTCCTAGTCTTTAAATGAAGCCAATTTAACGTGTCGAATAACGCGGCCTCTTAATAAGAAATTCAAATACGTTTCCGCTGATTATTATTTTCCGAGCGCCAAGCCGCTATCACGAAACTCGTGGCATTTCTGTAACTTTACCATCAGTCACGGCCCTGGCCAGGAAATCGGCGAACCCACCTTATGGACCTAGGCGTAACCCAGCGCTACGCCGTTGGTTCAAAGCGACCTGTGAACAGCGTGGGATCGCCGATCACGTCGCCCGGCGCACGAAGCTCGGATTGAGCTCCTTCACCGAATGCACGCCACATTGCTGCATGGCGGCGCGGGTTTCTGTCCGCAGCAGATCGAGCACGCGCTCGACGCCTTCCTGGCCGAACGCGCCGAGACCCCACAGATAAGGTCGCCCGACGCCGACCGCCTGCGCACCCATGGCGAGCGCCTTGATCACGTCGGTGCCACGGCGGAATCCGCTGTCGACGATCACCGGTATGCGGCCATTCACAGCCGCGATGATTTCCGGCAGCGCGTCGATGGTAGAGCGGCCATTGTCCTCGCCGCGCCCGCCGTGATTGGAGACGAGAATTCCGTCGATCCCGTTCTGCACGGCCAACTCCGCGTCTTCGGGCGTGACGATGCCCTTGAGCACGATCTTCATGTGGGTGATGTCGCGCATCCGTTTGATGGTGTTCCAGCTCAAATTGGAAGACTCGCCACTGCCGGTAATGCTTGAAAGATCGATGCCGTCGTAATTGTGCCGGCGGACCACTCGTTTCGCGAAGCTGCTGCGATCATGGCAGGTGTTGCATTCATGGGTGTCGCTACGCCTCAGGCGGAACAGGGTTTCCTGATTTCGCCCGCCGACACGATCGACCGTCACCGCGAGCACCGGACATCCGGCGGCTTCGGCGCGCTTGATCAGCGCCTGCGCGATTTCCCATTGCGGCGAGGCATAGAGCTGGAACCAGATCGGCGCCCCGCGCGCCTTGGTGACGTCGTCCACGGAATCGTTCGACGACGTCGACAGGATTTGCAGATGGTTGCCAACGCGCGCGGCCCTGGCGACGGCGGACTCCCCGTCCGGGTGGAAGAATTTGTTGCCGCCGGTCGGGCTGATGAAGATCGGCGAATCGTATTTGGTGCCGAACAATTCCACGCTCATGTCGACTTTCGAAACGTCGTTTAGCCGGCGCGGCCGTAGCTGGAACTTCAGGAATCCCTCGCGGTTCGCACGCAGGGTGACCTCGTCGTCGATGCCCGACGCCATGTAGCCGAAATGCGCGGGCGGAACGTTCTTACGCGCCACCGGCTCGAAATCGAACACGTTGATGGCGTCCTTCGGCGACTTGATCAGCTCGTCGGTCGCCGGCGCCCATATCATCGGATCGGGCAGCTTGGAGGGAGTTTCCGCGGCGTAAGCCGAGATCGCGCCCGAGGCGAACAGCGGGCTTCCTGCCAGGAACTGCAGAAAGCGTCGGCGGCTGGTGGCGTGAACGATGGACGGCGTCATGGCTGAATTTCTCCCGCGGCAACCGCTGTTCTGATTGATCGACCGGAGCAGGCGGTCGCGATCTTAGCCGAGATTCCCAAGATGACTCCTAATCTAACGTGAATATTCGCGTCTTTTCGACCTTCCTGCAAGACAGACGCGAGGTGCCGACGGCTACCATCTAGATCGGTCATCCAACTAGATCGCGGATCAGCCCAATTTTTTACGTTTCCCGCTCGGTCTAGTGGCGGCAATAATTTCAAAATTGACTCTCCGTTCAATTGCTTTTCCGGGAAACCGACAAAAT
>Ga0097691_1000725_pt1 | contig 27030 bp, 20 predicted proteins | sample NGESurdeep072012_8_FD_72858 | JGI IMG/M metagenome (GOLD analysis project Ga0097691, IMG submission 72858) | Arctic peat soil microbial communities from Barrow, Alaska - NGEE Surface sample 210-1 deep-072012 | ecosystem: Environmental > Terrestrial > Soil > Wetlands > Peat ... | reverse complement strand
CGTATCCGCATCTTCTTCGTCAGCCCGCCCGAGATGCAGATGAAGCCGGACATCCTGGAGTATCTCGACCGTCACGGTGTGCAATATGAACTCGCCGGTGATTTCGATCGCGTGATCGGCGAAGTGGACGTCGTTTACCAGACCCGCATCCGCCCCGAGCGCGTCGCCGATGCGCCCGCACTCCGCAAGTTTGCCATCGACTCCACCGTGCTCGGGAAAATGAAAAGCGATGCCCTCATCCTCCACCCCCTCCCGCGCACCGTCGAACTCGACAAGACGGTGGATTCCGACCCGCGCGCACTTTACTTCCGCCAGGCCGCGAACGGCCTCTATGTGCGCATGGCTTTGCTGACGATGCTGCTTGATTCGTAGCCGGTAGTCCGTAGTCAGTAGTCCGGAGGAGGTTTTATGGAAGGCCATCGAGATCTCATCGCATGGCAAAAGGCGATGGATCTGGTAACTGAGATTTACCGTGTCACGCGCAGCTTCCCTAAAGATGAACTCTATGGACTTGTGAGCCAACTTCGGCGGGCTGCGGTATCAGTCCCAAGCAACATTGCCGAAGGCTATGGTCGAAACTCGCGCAAAGACTTTCATCGAATTCTTGGGCAGGCTCTCGGCTCGCTGCTTGAAGTCGAAACGCAAGTCGAAATCGCGCGCAACCTCCATTACTTATCAGAACCTCAAACCAATGACTTATTGCAGCGAATCCGCCGAGTCGCACAGCTGCTCAACGGGCTGAAGGGTTGGTGCGAGAGCCCGGTTGGCGACGAGCAACCCTCGACGGTGGGTACCTAGCGTCGGGTCTTGCGCCGGGCTACGGACTACCGACTACGGACTACGGAATACGAATTGAGAGGCAATCATGACCACGACGACAGAATTTCCTAAGACTGAAGAACTCATCCACCTGGAAGACGAATTTGGAGCGCACAACTATCATCCACTCGACGTCGTTATCAAAAGGGCCGAGGGCGTGTGGGTCTATGACGTCGACAACAACCGTTACCTCGATTGTCTGGCCGCCTACTCGGCGGTCAATCAAGGGCACTGTCATACGAAAATTCTGCACGCTCTCATTGACCAGGCCGACCGTGTCACCCTGACCTCGCGCGCCTTTCGCAACGACCAACTCCCGCTCCTCTATAAACAGCTCCACGACCTGACCGGCTTCGACATGGCGCTGCCCATGAACTCCGGCGCCGAGGCGGTCGAGACCGCCGTCAAGATGGCGCGCAAGTGGGGCTATACCGTCAAGGGCATTCCCGACGGCCAGGCGGAGATCATCGTTTGCGCCAACAACTTCCACGGACGCACCGTTACCGCGGTCAGCTTCTCCACCGACGAGCAGTACCGGCAGGGCTTCGGTCCCTTCACGCCCGGCTTCAAAGTCATTCCCTTCGGTGACGCGAAAGCGCTGCGCGACGCGGTCACGCCCAACACCTGTGCCTTTCTTGTCGAGCCCATCCAGGGCGAAGCCGGCATCCTGATCCCGCCCGACGGATTCCTCCGCGAAGCCGCTGAAATCTGCCACTCCGGCAACGTCCTCCTCATGTGCGACGAGATCCAGTCCGGCCTCGGCCGCACCGGGAAACTCTTCGCCTACATGCACGACGGCATCCGTCCCGACGTGCTCATCATCGGCAAAGCTCTCTCCGGCGGCTTCTATCCCGTCTCGGCCGTGCTCTCGTCGCGCGAAGTTCTCGGCGTCTTCAAACCCGGCGACCACGGCTCGACCTTCGGGGGCAATCCGCTCGCCTGCGCCGTTGCCTGCGCCGCCTTGCGCGTCCTGGTCGAAGAGAAGATGGTGGAGCGTTCGGCCGAGCTCGGCGCCTACTTCCTCGACAAGCTGAAAACGCTCCGTTCGCCGCACCTGAAAGAAGTGCGCGGACGCGGCCTCTGGATCGGCGTGGAACTCAACGTTCCCGCGCGCCCCTACTGCGAAGCGCTGAAAGAGCAGGGAATCCTCTGCAAGGAGACGCACGATAGAGTGGTCCGCATCGCTCCGCCGCTAGTTATCACCCGCGACGAGATCGACTGGGCCTTCGAGCGGATTAAGAAGGTGATCGAAGCGTAGCACCGGCGTCTCGCCGGTCACGCTGAACGTTGTTGTCTGTCATGCAGAGCGCAGTCGAGGCACCTTTTGTTTGCCTTCGTGCCTCTTTATGTGTTTTGTTGTGAAGTTTTTCCTTCGCGGATAAACCTTACGGCATCAGCCAGATGCGGTGAGCCGGAACCGGACTGATAACGTTTTAGACTTTTGAATCCCGGCATCTTCTGTTACCATCCAACTTCCAGCAAAATAGCTCTACCCCGAGCAACTTTGCTGAGCGGGTCGGGCATCGTAGGGATGTCAGGCCCAAGCCCGCCAGAAATGTCTCCGTAAATCGTTGAGACTAGATCGCTTAGAAGCCTAAGCATTTCAGCCGGGCACACTTTAAAACTTAAGGAGTTCCCCCATGCGGTCGGACTTGGTTTTCGAGGCTGTACACACTCTTCGCAACCGTTATTTGCTTTGCCAGCTCGCGTCCAAGGCGACGCGCAAGTTCCATCGTCCCACTACCCGTATTCAACAGACGATGAACAATGTGCTGGAAAAGATTTCCACCGCCGACCGCGACGATATCCTGCGCGAACCGGAAGTTGTTGCAGAACAGCAGCGTCGCGCTGCATAATAGTTCTTCCCGGCGCGCCGCTCCGGTCGGCGCGCCCAGTTTCTCTCCTGAATACCCCCTTTAAAAATCCCCGATAGGTGACCATGACCATCGCTGAACTGAAAGAAAAAAATATCACCGAGCTTACCCGTATTGCTCGGGAGCTCGAGCTGCCGGGAGCCAGCGGGCTCCGCAAGCAGGACCTCATCTTTAAAATCCTGCAGGCCCAGAGCGAAAAAGAAGGACACATCTTCGCTGAAGGTGTCCTTGAAATCCTCCCTGACGGCTACGGCTTCCTCCGCTCGCCGGATTACAATTACTTGCCCGGGCCGGACGACATTTACGTCTCGCCGTCGCAGATCCGCAAGTTCGACCTCAAGACCGGCGACACCATCAGCGGGCAGGTCCGTCCGCCGCATGAAGGCGAAAAGTATTTCGCGCTGGTCAAGATCGAGGCGGTCAATTTCGAGTCGCCCGAGGAAGCGCGCAACAAGATCCTGTTCGACAACCTGACGCCGCTCTACCCGCAGGAGCGCTGCAAGCTGGAGACTGTCAAGGACAATATCTCCGCCCGCGTCATGGACCTGCTGACCCCGATCGGCAAGGGACAGCGCGGCCTCATCGTGAGCCCGCCGCGCGCCGGCAAGACCATGGTCTTGCAGAACATTGCCAATTCCATCACCACCAACCATCCGGAAGTCGTGCTCATCGTGCTGCTCATCGACGAGCGCCCGGAAGAAGTCACCGACATGCAGCGCTCGGTCAAGGGCGAAGTCATCAGCTCCACCTTCGACGAGCCCGCCGCACGTCACGTGCAGGTGGCCGAGATGGTGATCGAGAAGGCCAAGCGCCTGGTCGAGCACAAGCGCGACGTCGTCATCCTGCTCGACTCGATTACCCGTCTGGCGCGCGCCTACAACACCATCGTGCCCCCGAGCGGCAAGGTGCTGTCCGGCGGCGTGGATTCGAATGCGTTGCAGCGTCCGAAGCGCTTCTTCGGCGCGGCGCGCAACATCGAAGAGGGCGGCTCGCTGACCATCATCGCCACCGCGCTCATCGACACCGGCTCGCGCATGGACGACGTGATCTTTGAAGAGTTCAAGGGCACGGGCAACTGCGAAATTATTTTGGACCGCAAGCTGTCCGACAAGCGCGTCTTCCCGGCCATCGACATCCAGCGCTCCGGCACCCGCAAGGAAGAGCTCATCATCCCCAAGGAAGACCTGCAGCGCATCTGGGTGCTCCGCAAGGTGCTCAACCCGCTGTCGCCGGTCGAAGCGATGGAACTGCTCATCGACAAGCTCAGCAAAACGCCGAATAACGGCACGTTCCTGTCGAACATGAGCAGTCTCTAGGCGTAAGGCGCAAGGAAAAAGCCCGGTCCTCGCGACCGGGCTTTGCTTTTCCGCTGACATCCCGAACGGAACTACGCGACTGCCTTGCCCGCCTTCGTCTTCGGGATAAAGTAAACGTCCGTGGGCTTGAACTGTGCCAGGCGGCGGAACTTCGCCCGCACCGGCATGCCCACCTTGATCTCCTTTTCGGTGAGCCCGACCAGGCGCGTCAGCAGCAGGGTATTGACGCCATCGAACTCGATCAGCGCCAGGTTGAACGGCGTTTCCTTCAAGAAGCTTTCCGAGCCGAAGTAGCACGTTGTCCAGGTGTGGACGCGCCCTTCGAGGGGCAGTTCGTACCAGCGCGTCTCGGCGCCGCACTCCATGCAGTAAGCGCGCGGCGTAGCGAAGCGATATCCGCACCTCTTGCACTCGCTGCCCATCAGCTTGCCTTGGGCCAGCCCGGTGAAAAAGGGTGTGTCTTCCGCATAGCTGTTGAGGTAGTCGACGGTGTAGCGCTCCTTGACCAGCAGCGGGTCGGTACAGAACACCACTGCGCCCGTGTCAACCTCCGGCAAGCGGATCTTGTCGTAGACCGGCTTCGTACCGGCCGGCGACTTCGCGGTTGGCTTCGCCGCGACCTTTTTCTTTGTGACTGCTGCTCTGCTCATCGTGCCCTCCGGGCCTTGGACGCCGGGCCGTTGGTGGACGTACTTTCGAGAATGCTCACGGTGACGTAAGTCCCCGTACCCGCGTGGCTGTGTATTGCGCCCCGCATGCCGCGTTTGCCCCGCCCGCGTTTCTGCTTCACTTGTATGGTGGCATCGCCGGCGTTGTGCTTGGCGATGGCGCCTTGGAGCTGCCAGAACGCAAAGACTGCCTGCATCAGCCCGGTGGCGCCCACGGGATGGCCGCAGGCCAGCAGGCCCCCCGACGGATTGACCGGGATCTTCCCCGTCAGATCGGCATGGCCCTGCTCGACGAATTTACCGCCGTCACCGTAGCGGCAGAGGCCCATGTCCTCGTACGTCTGGATCTCGCTCGAGGTGTAGGCATCGTGCAGTTCGACGAAGTCCACGTCCTCGCGCGGATCTTCGATGCCCGCTCGCTCATACGCCATCTTCGACGCCATGCGTCCGGCGCGGAAGCTATGCACGCCCGGGTACTTCAGGCCCTTGTACCAGCTTGCGTCTTCGTGCTTGAGCAGGGGCACCGCGCCGTGCGGCCGGTCGGACATGCGCATCGCGTCGGAACCCTGGCCCACGCCGATCACCTTGACCGGGTTGTCACAGACCTTCTCCGCCACTTTCTCGCTGGCCAGGATGCAGACGGCAGCGCCGTCGGACATGGTGCAGATGTCGAGCATCGTCAGCGGATACGCAACCATCGGAGAGCGGAGCACGTCCTCCACGGTGAGGTCGTAGTGGTGCTGCGCCCACCTGTTATTCAGGGCATTGCGGTGGTTCTTGACGCTGACCTGCGCCAACTGCTTCGGCGTGGTGCCGAACTCATGCATGTGCCGGACCACCATCATGGCGTAGTAGCCGCTGTAAAAACCGCCCACCGGAAAATCGAAGTTGGTGTCGCTGGCCAGGGCGATGAACTCATTCCCCTTCCAGGTGTTTACCCGCGACATGGTTTCAAAACCGATGGCGACCACGCAGTCCAGCCAGCCGGACGCGATGTGCCGCCACGCTTCCTGGAAGCAGAGCCCGCCGGTGGCGCCGCCTCCTTCCACCCGAATCGTGGGCTTGGGCACCAGCCCGCACATGTCCACGGCCATGATTCCGGCCATCAACTGGCGGGTGAAGTGATCGCTGAAGTAGCTGACCACCGATCCATCGATCCTATCCTTGGTCAGCCGCGGGCAGTCGTTCATCGAGTAATCGAATGCCTCTTTCACCATCTTGCGAAATGATTTTCGCGGGTCGGCCTTGGTGAACTTGGTGATGCCACCCGAGATCATGTAGACAGGACGCATGCGCACCTCCGTGCGGGTGTGGGCTGCAACCGGCATCACTTGTCTGGGCGATGCCTCTTGCGGCAAACCGGATAGCCTGCGCCTTGGCCGGGAAAAGTCCTGTGACCAGAGTCACTGGTTCCGGTGATATTTCGCCCGCACCTCCGCTTGGCTGCCATTCCCATTTTGGGCGGCGTGCTGATTTTCTCTGCTTCAGGGAGTAGCAGTTGGAGAATACTGGTGCCGGAGGCGGGCCATGGCTGTCGAAACCAGGGCGATGATTCAGGCGCGCATCCACGAGATCGATGAACGCCTGCGGGACCTGGAAGCCTGTGAGCTGACCGAGGGCTGGGTGTCTTCCGGACCGGAGACCGCCGAACTCACGCAACTTAACCAGGAACGAGAGCAGTTGCTGCAAGCGCTAACCAACGCTGCGTAGATCTCCGGGTGAATTCGGGGCAGCGCAAGCGAGGCGGAGCGTAGCCGAGGGATTTCTTGCTTTTCCTTACGCCTTGCGCCATGCGCCTTGGTCTTGCTGACAACTGACAACTGCTTTCAGTGCTCAACGTCAAAGTAGATTTTGGTGGTCGCGCGGAATTGCGTAACTTTCTTGCCGTCGAGTTCCATCTCGAGTTCGGCGACGCGCGCCCACTTGAGACCATGGACCGTCTTTCCCGCTTGGGCAACCGCGTTCTCCGCCGCCTTGGCGAAGCTCTCCTTGGAAACGCCCACCACTTCGATCACTTTCTGTGCCATAGCGTCCTCCTTGCGTCAGATTCTGACGCGGCATGATACAACGCGCGCTGTCATCCCGAGCGGAGTCGAGGGACCTTTTGTTTTGGTTTTGCTGACAACTGGCAACTGCCAACTGACAACTGCCTTGGAAATTCCCACCCCTCGCCAAAAGCTGGCGAAAGGGTGGGCGACCCGCCCACCTCTGTCGCTTAGCACGGGATGTGGCGGAACTCGTAGACTGGTGCATCCTTCAGGAGAAAAACTTCCAAGGTACCGGCACCGTCTCGGGCCGACGATCTTGGTCACACTATGAAGCGATACTGGTTAGAATGCATTGAGAAGCCAATCACGATACGGTAACTTGTTGCGTCCGCGAACGGGGTCGATATGATTATCTCGGTGTCCGACGCAGAGCGCATATATCTAGTCACGTGGATTGGAGCGGCGGCCTTAGTTCTTATCGGGTTGCTCCCTTTGCCCTACAGCTTTTATGTCCTGCTCCGCCTAGTTGTTTGTATCTGCGCCGTCGCCGGAGCAGTTTGGGCGCGTGCGCTCCACCGGAACGCATGGACATCGACATATATTATCGTCGCTCTGATACGCGTAACACGGATGAGCAGCTCCAGATTTTTGATCCCTACTGCGACTATTGCCAACATAGAGCTACCTCCTCAGTTGCGGCCGCTGTTTCGTGCTTCTTCGTCTTGATACTCGATTTTGCGGCCGCTCCTCGCTTCCAGCGTCGCCAGCGTTGCACGCACAACGTCTTTGCCGAGTTCGAGTACTACGGTCTGCTGCTTATCGTTTTGGTCGGTGTACCCGATGGTCAGAAAGTGCTTCCGTTTCTTTGACAGGAGAAACAGCGGATTGACCATAACTGCCAAACCTATTCGCCGCCCAACCTTTTGCCCATATTCCAGGCTATCCATGCGCTCGTAGGGAATCGCGAGGCTTTCCGTAAACGTCCAGGTCCCTGGCTGAGACCACCTTTCCTTATCTGTTTTGATCGTGTACTCAAATAGGAAGGTCTTCTCGTCATTTGTGAACGACTTTCCCTCAGTGCCTTGCTTGATGTCCACGGTTCCGCCAACATACATCGTGTCGTGGCTTCCCACCCCGGCCCAACAAAACTGAACGGTCGCCGCGAAGAGCAGGCTCAGAAGGAGCATTGAACCAGCTTTGGTCGTCATTCCATTTCTCCAGCGGCCCAATTATAGGCCCTCTCCGGGTGTAAGCCCTTCCGCTGATTTCTGCGCGGCCTGCTGCCTGAGCCTACATGGCTCGGAAGGCACATAAAGACTGGAGAAATCGCGAAATCAGCATCCAACATTGCGGCTGCTTGAGAATTACACAAGTTGCGCTATTGTGCCTCAGACGGGTTCTTGCCATGGCCGGGAACGTCCGATTCACGAGTGCGGCACGCAAGGCGAGCACGTTGAGCAAGCTCGGCGTCTCTCCCGAGCAGATTGCCAGCGCGCCGCAGATCACGCAGCCTTTGAAGGGCGTCAAACCTCCAGCAGTCGTTAGCTCCCTTTCAAGAGGCAAAGCTGGTGATTGAGCAACTGTCATCCGAGGACAAGAGGAAGCTGTTGAGCTGGCTGCAGAGCCTTCAATCTGGTGAACCTGCGGCCTGACCACGGCGGGTGGCCCGCCTAAGCGCTGCTTGGACAAACCCAAGTTTGGGTGCCCCATTCAAGCCCGGGTTTGGCTTGAGTGGGAATACGAAATGTCAGAGCACTAGCGGAGCGGGTACCGTCGCCGTGCGGGGCAAAAGCAGATTCTTCGACTCCGGCGCGGCAAGCGTCACCAACATCGGGTGACGCTTATGGCCGCGCTGCCGCTCAGAATGACAATTTGAAAGAGGGCGCGAGGCACAAGGCACACGGCGTCAGGCAGATGAAGTCTTCGGCGCAAACGTCCTTCGAGTAACGAGCGCCGAATAACAAGAACAAGGCCGAGTCCAGAACGGACTGGACGAAAGTCGGGCGCGAGAATTTCTGCGGCGCCAGGTCAGCCGAGTTTATTTTTCTTGCAGCGATTCAATGTGCTTGGCCAGGTTCACGACGCGGAGCTGCACATAGGACTTGGAAAAGCTTCCGCTCGAGAAGACCGGGCCCCAGACGGGCATTTCCTTGGAGCCATGCGCCATCAGGGAGGTATCGCCCAGGATGGACTGCTGGACCTTGTCCATCGGGAAAGTCCCGTTGTTTGACTTGGAGAGCTTGGTCAGGTTGGTGGGCGCCTGTTTGAGCGCTCCCGCCGCCGGACCACGGCCGGTGCCGTCGAGGCCATGGCAGGAAGCGCAGTAGGCTAGGTACATCTCCTTGCCGGACGTGGGCGACGTCGGCTTTGCGGGCGCGACGTTGATCTTGGGCTTTTCCTGTGCCCACGCAGCCGACATCAAGCCCAGCACGATTACGAGTATGAATTTTCCACGCATTGTCTTCCTCCCGCCAAGGTTTGGAACGTGACTATACATCCCAAGTTCCGCACCCCCAATGATTTATTTTGCACTCGGTCCCGCGCGCGATGCAGTAACCCCCATCACACATGACGGGTTTTCGGTGGGACGCCCCGCCGCGCGTTTTCATCCGTGCCTCCGATCCGGCAAGGGTCCTCCCGTGGTTGCGGGCCGGCATTGCTGGGCGTATACAGGGTGCGTTCATCCGCGACGCATGTTCATGCTCGCCCCAGGAGGTAATTATGAAACAGCGGAATCCATTTCTTGCCGGGGTTGCTGTCGTCGTACTGTCGCTGCTCGTTGCCGGTTTCTTGTACGCGCAAAGCAGCCAGCCCACAACCAGGATCGCACAGGAAGCGCAGAAGGCCGGTATCCCCCTGCGCGGCAACAGCAGCTATCTATCGGTAAACGAGGATGACTTCGCTGCCGTCATGCAGAAGATGGAGCGGGCCAAGCCGGAAGTGATGCGCCGGCAGATGGCGCTGCTGGAGCAGCGCTACGATCTCGGCAATCACCCGGCGCCGGGCGCTACCATGTCGCGCGGCAAGCCCATTCAGCAGGGGGTGCGCGTGAAACTTCCCGCGAGGGTCACGTGGGACCAGCTCGCGGCCATGACGCCCGACGAGGTACGCGCGAAGAACGTTTTTCCGCCGGGATTCATGCCGCTGCCCCACCCGAACCATCCGGAAGGCGGCATGGTATTCCCGCAGTTCAACATCGACGAGGTGAAGAAGCAGACGGGACGCGACCTGACGCGCTTTGACCTCGACTACGACATTCCCGACCACTTCCTGCCGGAGTTCCCGCCGCCCATGTACCTGACGACCCGTCCGGACTTGGGCGACGTCTCGCAGGGTAAGCTAATTACCAGCGACAACTTCTACGAGCTGTTCAACGGAATCCTCAACCCCAAGCAGATCGATGGATTGCGGCTGCTGGTCACTCCGTTCCCGCAACAGCAATTCAATCTCACGGCGGACCGGCGCTCCGCGCGTCCGAGCCTGGGGGTCGCCTGCTTCGACTGTCATGCCAACGGGCACACCAACGAAGCCACGCACCTGGTGGGTGACATCCGCCCGGAGGAGTTTCGCCACCGCATCAACACGCCGTCGCTGCGCGGGCTGAACGTGCAGCAGATATTCGGGTCACAGCGGGCTTTGCACACGGTCGAAGACTTCACCGAATTCGAACAGCGCGCCGCCTACTTTGACGGTGATCCGGTGATCGCCTCGAAGAAAGGGCAGAATATCCTGGAGCGCGGCAGCCAGATCCATGACATGGCGGAATTCCAGGCGTTGCTGAACTTTCCACCCGCTCCCAAGCTCAACGTCTTCGGTACGCTGGACGAGGGCAAAGCGACGCCCGCGGAGTTGCGCGGTCAAGCCGTGTTCTTCGGCAAAGGGAAGTGCGCTGCCTGTCACCAGGCTCCGTACTATACCGACAACACCATGCACGATCTGCAGGTGGAGCGCTTCTACACCGCGCACCTGATCAATGGGATGGCCGCCGCCGCCGACGGACCGATCAAGACCTTTCCGCTGCGCGGCATCAAGGACTCACCGCCCTACTTGCCGACGGCCGCCTGCTCACGCTGGAAGATACCGTCGAGTTCTTCAACGTCGTGCTGGGACTCAAACTGGACCCGCAGGAGAAGAGCGACCTGGTCGCGTTCCTGCGCGCCTTGTAAGCCGAACGGTCTACCAGCCGAATCAGCGAGCCACTCTTGATGAGGACTCCTGGCCGTGGGAAAACCGTGCCTGATACCGCTGACGACGGGCAGCCGAGGAAGAGAGGACCGTAGTCACAGCGGTTTTCGAACCCTGAGGTTACTGGGCCGCATCTGTTCTGTTGGGCCGAACCCTGGAGGCGAGTGGAAGGATGTTGGCGGGGGAATCGGGACCCCGTCCAGGTCATCAAGTCAGGAGAAACAAAGATTTGCGTTGCGCGGCGACGCGCAATTATCGAGAATCCAAATAACGGCGAGTCACTCGGGCGTATTCCGCACAGTTGGCGCTCGAATCTTCCAATCAACAACAGTACACGGCCACGGATGCGGGTAAACGATTGATCCTGCTCGAAGACCTAACACGCTTTGTCTTATGGTTGTTGTTCACCATTCTCACGGTGAACATGCTGTTCCTCACCTTTGTTATGTATCGCCGGTTGGCGCGAAAGCGTTACTACGCGGTGAAGGACTCCGCGCGCGATCGGTATCAACATGTAATCGCAAAGTTCCTGCGCGGGGAGCTTGAAGTGTCGCAAACAGCTTCACTGCTGGAGGAAGCGACGTCGCAACCCGAACAGGACGCGCTGGAAGAGATGCTGTTGAACGCTCCGCCGGAACAGCGGGCGCGGATATCCGAGCTGTTATTCGCGCTCGGGAACGTGGAGCGTTGGGCGCGCACGGCCTTCGGTTATCGGCGCGGAAGAACTTTCGTGCAGAGAGCTTTCCGGGGAGACGCTCCGCTGGGTACGGGACCCGCGAACCGGTGGAATCCGATACTGCGCCTGCGCTTCTTTTCGGTGCCGAGGGCGATCGCAATCGAGCGCCTGGGTTCGCTCACACCGCTACTGGCAACGTATTTCTCGACCGAAGCACTGGCCGACCCGGCATTCGAGGTGCAGCGCACGGCCATTGGCGTGCTCGGCAGGCATCGAGTTCCGGCGGCGATTCCACAACTGGTGAAAGAGCTGCAAAGGGCGGTGGAGCAGGCGAGCGACCTATCGCTGCGGTCGGTGAAGGCCGCGCTGGTGAGTTACCAGATCGACGATCTGCCGTGGTTCCTGCCAGTGCTGGCGCATCCGAACTCGCGGGTACGTTTCTTCCTGGTGGACGCGATCCGGGAAATCTGCCTGCACGCAGCACGCACGTTGCCGCTCAACAAGAATGACTTTTCGCAGCCCTTCTACGAGATCTTTCTCGACCAGATGTCAGCCGACACGTCGGCGGACGTACGGGCACGCAGCGCGGCGGTGATCGGGTATTTCCGGGACCAGCGGGCCGCCCAAGTGCTGCGCCGATTGCTGACAGACGAAAACGAATTCGTCCGGCTGCACGCGACGCGGGCATGCGCTGACCGCTTGTTCGCGACGCTGGTGCCGGATTTACTGCGCCGGCTGGAAGACCCGAAGTGGAGGGTGCGGGAGTCGGCCGCCCGGGCGCTGCGGGCGATGGACCGCGACGGCTTCGATGAACTGCTGCGGTTGTTTATCGCGACGACCGATCGCTACACGGCCGATCAAATCATCGATGAGATTCAGCGCAGCGGCACGGTGGAAGACGTGGTCAGCTCGCTGGTCCCCGGCAACGCCGATTTTGCACTGGCGGAAGCGGTGTGCCGGAAGATGGTGCAAATGGGCAAGACGTCGCTGCTGCTCAACGCGCTGGCGTCCTCGGGAGTGCCCGACGAAGCGCGCGCGGTCATGATGGATGCGATCGCGCTGGCGCCTCCGCCGGAGTTCTACCCGCTGTTACAGGCGCTGTCGCAGCACGAGAGCGCACTTGGATTCAAGGCGGCATCGGTAATGAGCGCGTCCGCAGTCCGAAGGGCTGCGGTTGGAGGAGTCGATGCATAGTTTCCTCCTCCAGATATTCGATTACCTGAACACGATCATCCTGATCTATTTTGTAATCACCAACGGCACCTACACGGTGCTCATGGTGCTATCGCTGTACACAGTAACACTGCACTCGCGGTACGCGTCGCGGCGGTCGTATTACGCGCAACTGGCCGAATCGCCGGTCACGCCGCCTGTCGCTCTCGTGGTTCCTGCATTCAACGAGCAGGACGCCATCGTGGCGACCGTGCTGTCGCTGATGGACCTGCAGTATCCGGAGAAGGAAATTATCGTCGTCGACGATGGTTCCACCGACTCCACCGTGCAGCGCCTGATCGAACAGTTCGGATTATTGAAGATGGACCTCATCTACCGGCCGGTGCTGGCGGCAAAGCCGGTCACGGCGTTCTATCACAACCCGCGATATCCGGAATTGATCGTGCTCTCCAAGGAGAACGGCGGAAAACCGGATGCCGTGAATGTCGGCATCAACATGGCGCGGAGCAGCTATTTCTGCACCGTGGACGCGGATTCGATCATCGAGCGCGAGGCGCTCCTGCGGCTCATCGCGCCCGTCCTGCAATCGAACGTCAACACGGTGGTGAGCGGCGGAGTGGTGCGCATTGCGAACGGTTGCACGATTCAGGACGGGCGGATCACCGAGGTGGACCTGCCGAGCTCCTGGCTGGAACGTTGCCAGGTAATCGAGTACATACGAACGTTCCTGTTCGGGCGTCCCGCCTGGAGCTTGTTGAATGCGACATTTATCACTTCGGGGGCATTCTGCCTGCTGCATAAGGAAACCGTGATCGCGGCGGGCGGGCTGAGCACCGACACCGTCACGGAAGACATAGACCTGGTCGCGACCCTGCATAAGTACCTGCGCACGAATAAGCGGAAATACCGGATGGTGTTCACCACCGACCCGATCTGCTGGACGGAGTGTCCGCGCACGATCGGCATGTTTGCCCGGCAGAGGCGGCGCTGGCAGTTGGGCTTGATGCAGACGGTGATGAAGCACAACGAGATGATCTTCAACCCGCGCTACGGCGGGCTGGGCATGTTGAGCATTCCGTTCCACGCTTATATCGAGGCGATCGGTTGCCTGGTGGAAGCGATGGGAACGATCCTGGTGCCGTTCTCCTTCCTGATCGGCGCCATGCCGCTGGCACTGTTCATCCTGATTATGACTTTGGCGGTCGGATACGGCACGCTGCTTTCCCTGGGCTCGGTCTTGCTGGAGGAAACCACGTTACGGCGCTACCCGGGAATGCGGCACCTGCTGATCCTGATCGCGTTTGCAGTCATCGAAAACTTCGGATACCGGCAAATGGTCTCGTTCTTTCGCGCGCAGGGAGTGTTGCGCTACATAACCGGGCTGCGCAAATGGGAGACGGTTGTGCACAAGGGCGTCGGCGGAAGCATGGCGTTGGCGGAACATGAATCGTAAGTTCTGGTTCACAAACCGCGTGATCATCGGAGTAGCGGTGTTCATGGTGCTGGTCGGTTTCTGGGAATTCAAATGGAAGCCGCAGTACCGCCCGCACTACGAGGCTGGTGTCGCTGCCTACCAGAAAGGCGCCTATATCCTGGCGCTGGGTTACTTTGTCCGCGCCTACGAGATCGCGCCCAACTCCACGGACACGGTCATGATGCTGGGCTGGACCAACTTGAAGCTGCATCGCTTCGAGGAGGCCCGTTTTTACTTTGACCGCGTGCTGCGCATCGATCCGGGCATTGAAGAAGCACAGATGGGGTCGTCGTTCGTGGCGCTGGAAACCGGGCGCGGCAAGATCAACCCGAAATTCCTCGGCGAAATGCTGGCTGCCCGCGGCGGCGATGCCAACGTTCGCATTCTCGCCGCTGGTGCGCTTATCCAGCAGGGCAAGAACTTCGAGGCGGCGGATATCTACCGCGGTATGCTGCACGACCGCGACTACGGCACCGCCGCGCAGCTTGCGCTGGCAAATCTGTACGGCAATGCCGGTTATGACGATCCCGTTCCCCCGATCCTGCCCGAGCCTGCGAAACCGACAGGCGTCGAACTGCGTTTTCGCGCGGGCGACGGCGCCATGTGGCGGATGGGCAAGGCCGGCTGGGAAAAATTCTATGTGACGGGCGTGAACCTTGGTCCGGGAGCGCCCGGGTACTACGCAAGTTCCCCTCCGACTGAAGGGAAGAAATACGCCGACTGGCTCAACGCGGCCGAACAAATGCGGGCGCGGGTAATACGCGCCTACACGCTGCTGCCTCCGGGGTTCTACCGGGCGTACCACCACTTCAAGGCGAATGGCGGACGGCTCACTCTCTACCAGCAGATTTGGATCGACGATCCCCCGGGACGCGATCTGTTCGATTCGGCGTTCTTCGAACAGACGAAAGCTGAAATCCGCGATGCCATCGATGCGATTCACGGCCACGCGAGCGTACCGCCACGTCGCGCGCGCGGCAGCGGAATTTACAATCTTGACGTTGCGGAGCACGTGGGCGCCATCCTCGTCGGACGCGAACTGGAACCGTCGGTGGCCCAGCGCACGAACATTATTAATGCCGGCAAGACGAGGTATTCCGGCAAATACGTCAGCGTCGAAGGCGCGAATCCGACCGAGGTCTGGTTCGCCGAGATGCTCGATTACGTGGTGCAGTACGAGACCGAGACCTACGGTTGGCAGCACCCGGTGGCGCTTGTGAACTGGCCTCCCACCGATCCATTGACGCATCCGACCGAGTCCACGACGGCGGACGAGGTGCGCTTCCGCATCCGCCATGGCGAAGCGCTATCGATGCCGACCGAGGACCAGGACGACAACGACGTGGTCGCCATCGACGAGGCGAAGTACCGGGCGGGCCCCGCATTCCAGGCAGGGTTGTTCGCGTCCTACCACGTCTATCCTTACTATCCGGACTTCCTGCTGCAGGACACGAACTACCTCGGCGTGCGCGACAGCGTGGGACCGAATCCGATGCTGGCCTATTTGCGCGAACTGCGCGCCCACATCCCGTACCCGCTGGTGGTCACCGAGTACGGCATGCCCGACTCGCTGGGTATTTCGCATTTCCACCCGCTCGGCTGGAACCACGGCGGGCACACCGAGGCCGAGCAGGCGCAGTTGCTGGATCGGATGTCGGACGCGGTCAAGGAGAGTGGCGCCGCGGGAGGCCTCATCTTCGAATTGTTCGACGAGTGGTACAAGCATAACTGGCTCACCGTGGATTTCGAACACCCCCTGGACCGCGCGGCACTATGGCTCAACGAACTCGACCCTGAAAAGCATTACGGCATGATCGGCTGGCGAACTTCGAAGTGGAAGTTGTTCGCCGGAGATGAAGCGGAGTGGAACAAGTCCACGATGCTATACGAAGGCCACAATGCGCCCATTCCAGTGGGAGACGGTTACGACGGCGCGCGCAACGTACGCGAGGTGAAGGCAGCGTCCGACGAGGCATATGTTTATCTGCGCCTGCGGCTGGACTGCCTGGACTGCAAGAAGCTCGGCAAGCCGGATTTCGGCAAGGCGGCCTATGCAATTGCGCTGAACACACTGCCCGGGTTGAGCGGATTCAAGCAGTTGCCGTTGGGGGGATATCGCTTGAGTGGCGGCGCCAACTTCATCCTGGACCTGAGCGATCCGGGCTCGGCCAAGCTGCTCATCGCGGAAGACTACTATCCGTACCGCACCATTCCGAAGCCGAATAATCCGCAAGAGAATGACCTGATTTACCGGCGCAGCTTCAATCCGATTCTGCAAGGCGAGGGCGGGTTCGTCGATTACATAGTAGAGACCAACCGACGGCGCTACGCGCGCAATGGCTCTGTGTTTCAGCCCATACGTTACAGCCGCAGCACCATGCGGTACGGAAACGGTAATCCAGACGCACCGGATTTCGATTCGCTCGGTGAGTGGTACGCGGACACGAAGAAGAGCACGATTTATGTGCGGCTGGCATGGGGCAAGCTGCTGGTGACCGATCCGTCGAGCCGGCAGGCATTTTTCGGGTTCGACGATCGAGCGACCCTGCGTTCCATCACCTCAAGCGGCGTGGACGTTGCCGTGTTTACCCTCCGTCCCGGCCCGCAAAAGGGCCTCCGTTCGGCAACCGTGGCGGGAGTTTTCCCCGCGGCAGTCAACGGGGATGTGGCGGCCCCATTCCGGATCACGTGGAGAGGCTGGGAGGCGGTAGCGCCGGAACCGTATTTCAAGAAGTCGTTTCTAACACTCCAACAGCGGTTCACGGCACAGGACAAGGCTGACGGGATTACCGTCCCGGCGGACAAGAATCCGAAGCGCGCTTCCGGCAATGGGAAACCGGCGGGAGGAGTGCAATGACGCGCCTGGTTTGCAGCATCGCACTGCTGCTGGCGATGTCAACCGCAGCGCAGAATGTTCCGGAACCTCCCGAAGTGAAGGGAGAGATCGAGCGCGCGCAATCCTTTTTGGCCAACGGCGATCCCAACGCGGCAATTTATCTGCTGCGCCAGACGCTGGAGAAGCGCAAAAGCCCGCGGGCCGCCAAGCTCATTGCGAACTACTACGAGAAGGTCGGGGATTACCGCCAGGCCGCCGATTACCTGCGGACCGCCGTTTCTCTCGCCCCTGCCGATAACGCCGCCCGGCTCGACTATGCGCGCCTGCTGGCATGGACGGGCGCCCAGAAGGAAGCGGTTGCGGAATACCAGAAGGTGCTCGCCGCGAGTCCCAACAACGAAGATGCTCTCCTCGGAGCGGCCCGCGCACAGAGCTGGCAAAGGTCTTTCGACGATTCCATCGCAAACTACCGGAAGCTGATCGTGATTAGTCCGGCGCGGACGGACGCACGCATCGAACTGGGCCGCGTGCTTGGCTGGGCGGGGAAAATGGACCTGGCCGCCAAAGAACTCATGGCGGTGTTGCGCATGGACCCGAAGAACGCCGACGCTCAACTCGGCCTGGCCCACGTGCGCGCGTGGCAGGGCAAGCTGCCGGAAGCAATACGAGGCTTTGACACCGTTCTAGCCCTGAAGCCGCGCTTTCCGGAAGCCTTGATCGGCAAAGCCCAGGCCCAACTCTGGATGGGCCAACTGGAAGAGGCGAAACGTTCCCTGGCTGGCTTGACCAGCAAGGATGCCGCCTCTGGGGACGCGATCTCGGTCAAGAAGGCTATCGCAAAAGCGGAAAGCGATCGAGCTTCCGCGGCGTCAAGAACCCCGGCTGCGGCGCCCGGTACGCCACAGCAAGGCACGCTGCCGGTTGTCGCGGAAGTGTCACCGCTGCAAAAGGAACTGGCGACCGCTCAGCAACTGGCGTGGGCGGCGAAGTTTGCTGAAGCTCAGTCCGCCTACGAGGAAATCCTGTCTTCGCATCCCGACAACGCGGAAGCGCTGGCGGGACTTGCGCGGGTATACGAGTGGTCGCGGCATTTCGTCGACGCGGTGGAAATTGACCGCAAGCTATTGGCGCGCGACCCGCAGAACGTCTCCATCAGCCTCGATATCGCGAAGCTGCTGGCGTGGAGCGGAAAGTTCGACGAGTCCACGCGCGCGTACGAGGAAGTGCTCAAAATAAACCCTGAGTCCCTGGATGCGGCGCTGGGACTCGCGCGCGTCGCGGCATGGTCGAGTCAATTCGACCTGGCGGTACAGCGCTTCCAGGACGTATTAGCGAAACACCCGCAGAGCGTGGATGCGGACATCGGCATCGGCCAAGTGTGGTTGTGGAAAGGCGACCTGGAAAAAGCTCGCAGCGCGCTCGAGACACTGCGGAAGAAATATCCGTCGCGCACGGAGGTGGAAGCCTTCGGCAAATCGGTGGATGAGTTGGAAAAGTCCCGCGCGGCTCAAGTCTCTGTCGCGCGCGCCGCCCCGGTTAGCGCGGAGGCGGAGATTGCTGCGTTGAAAATAAAGCTGGAAGCCGATCCGGATGACGTTGACGCACTCCGCCGTGTGGGCGATTCCTACCAGGTGGGAGGCAAACTCCCGGAAGCGATCACACTCTACGAGCGGCTGGTGAAGCTGAGCGGCGCACGCGACTCGGACCGCCTCACGCTGGCCAAGTATTACAGCTGGAACAAGCAACTGGCGCTGGCGATTCCCATTTATCAGGTACACCTCGCGTCGCATCCCGAGGATGACGCGATACGGCTTGAGTTGGCGCGCGTACTGAGCTGGAGCGGAAGAAACAACGAGTCGGAAGGCGAATACCAGAAGTTGCTGGAGAAAAACGCAAAGGACGTCCGTCTTGGCTACGCGCGCGTGTTGAGCTGGGACAAGAAGTATCCAGAGTCGCTGAAACAGTATGCCGCCCTGCGCGAGCAATTTCCGAAGGAGCGGGACATCGCGATGGAGCAGGCACGGGTAACCGCCTGGAACGGCAGGTTCCCGCAAGCGATCGCGTTGTTCGATGCCGTGCTCGCGGAAGATCCGCACAACCGCGAAGCTCTGCTGGCGAAGGCGCAGGTGCTGACCTGGAGCGGCCGCGCCGCGGAGGCTGAGAAGATACTGGGGCCCCTGGCGCAAGAAGCGGGGAAGAAAGCCGACGTCGGCGTAGCCTGGGCCAGCGTCCAGCAATCGCTGGGACGTCCCGACCTTGCCTTGGCCACGCTCGATCAACTGGACCTGGTGGATCCCGACAACCGGGAAGTGCGCGGCTTGCGCGAGGTGGTCCAGGGAGCGATGCGTCCCGAACTGTCGCTGAACTTCTGGTCAGGACTGGATTCGAGCCAACTCCACGTGTTTGTGACCAAGGCCACGTACTCGTTCAACACTGGGCCGAGGGTGCGCTCCTTCGTCAGCCTGGCGGTGATTCCGTCCTCCGCCCCGTTTGCGGGTTCGCCCAAGGCGCAGGAATTTGAATACGGACTGTCCTATCGCGCCAACCGCTATGTGCAACTTCGTGGCGACAGTGGCATGTCGCACATGTCCACGGGCGCGGTGGACTTCATCGGCGGCGCCGGATTCACGGTGTTTGCCACCAGCAAGCTGAATCTGGACTTCGATTTGCAGCGGCGAGTGATCAACGGCATCCCGACCGCGGTGCCGTTCGATGTTGCCAAGTGGGGTCCGTCGGTGGGCATTCGTTTTCGTCCCGACTCCAAGACGACGATCGTGCTGAACGGCTTTCACTGGGAATACAGCGACCACAATGCGGAGAATGGCGGGGGCGCATCGATCATGCGGCGCGTCCTGGGCGGCGAGGGCAATGCTCTCTCCCTCGGATACCTCTTCTCCTTTTCAGGTTTTACCGACGAGATTTCCAGCGGCTTCTTTACGCCCCGCCGCTTAGTGCGTCACGCAGGACAGCTCGCGTACAACCGGAACTTCGGCCGCAAGTTCCACTACAGCTTCCATGGAACGCTCGGCAAGGAGTATTTCATCCTCTCCACCACGCCGGTGAACCAGCTTGGTTTCCATCGCGATGGCTCTGCCACCACCGGGGTCAGCTACGACCTTTCCCCGAAGACCAGTTTCGGAGTCAGCTATTCGTACCTGAACCTAGCGATTTCGGGCGCCAGCGGGGCGTTCCGCACCAACGCGATCAGCGCCTTCAGCCGATTCCGGTTCTGAGCGCAGCGGCACCGGGATGCTGTAAGCGTAGATGGTGACGTCGGGAAATTCCTTCACCTTGCGGAACTCCAGGCGGTGGTCGAGCCAATCTTGGTTCGGCTCCTTGCCAAATCCTTTGTAGAACACCAGATACCCATCGCGCTTCATGTTCTTGGGGTATTCGGCGTAGAACTCGTCCGTCCAGGGCCAGAGCGCGACCGTGTTGGCCTTGCTGTACCAGGCGACGATCGGGTAAAGGCTGCTGGTGTACACGACGTCCGTCGCATGCAATTGTGGGCGGAGGAAGTCGGCTGCCTCGCGGGTGCGTTCGGAGTACGCCAGCAATTGCGGCTCGCCCAGCTCCTGCATTCCCCGGAAATACTGCAGATGTGCGACCTGGTAGCCGCACGCAATGAGAGCGATTGCCGTCGCCGCGATCGCAACATGCCTTCGAGTGCACCGCGCATACCCCGCGCCGGCGTAAAGGAAGAGTACGGGAACCGCCGGAATCAGGTAACGAGTCTCCTGTTGCTGCGAGAGGCTAAGGCAGACGAACAAAACGCCGAACCACAACAGGAGGGGGATGTCGCGGCCGACATTGTCTCCCCTTCGTCGTCCCATGCCGGGAGCGAGATAGAACGCGATTCCGGCGAGCACGACGGGACCGGCAATCATGAAGAGCGCGACGAAGTAATACAGTGGGTCCGCGACCTTCTCGCTTCCGCCCTCTCCGAACATCGCTGCCGCGAACGGTTTCCAAGCGCCGCCTTGCCGGATCTGCGCCCATAGCAAATACGGCGCCAGCGTTGCGAGCGCCGCACCGGCGGCGATCAGTACCGGGCGGAACGCGACGCGGTTGAGCAACACCAGGTACACCGGCACGACAAAAAGCGTCCCCAGCACAAACCGCATCAGGACCGCGGCCGCAAGCAACACGCCGGCGGCAATCGCGGTAATCCGGCGAGGCTCCTCGTCCTCTTCTCCGGCCAGCTCGAAAAAACACAGCATCGAAGCGGCCGCCAGCACCGCCGCCGGCACGTCGGTCATGACCTTGTGCGAGAAGTGCAGGAGGAAAGGACAAGCCGCCATCAGCACCGCCGAAATCAGGCCGGCTGTCCGATTGAAAAGTCTTCTGCCCAGCAGATACATGACGAGAACGCCTGCCGCGATGAACGCAGCGGACAGAAGATGTCCGAAGGTGTCGATGCGCATCACGCTTCCGCCGAGGCGCAACAGGAGGGGTAAGAGTGGAGGCCGATGGGAGATCTCCGAGTAATAAGGCGCGGCTTTGCCCAGATTTTCGGCGGTCGAAAGATAAACGGCTTCGTCCCAGAGCAACGCCTTGGGGATGGGAAACAGGGCCGCGAAGAACGCCAACAGAATCAGCCCCGCAATCCAGGGCACGACCCTGCGTTCCTCCGGCGGGATATGGAAGTGGACGCCCAATGCGCGATTCCGCTGAATTCAGGCGCGATTATACCCTCTGATTCCCACTCTCCTCTGCTATACTCCCCGCCAATTCCGTTTCCAGTCCAGGCACTACCGTGGGAAGCTCGATGGAAAAATTCGGGAATTATCGTATCGACCAGAAGCTCGGCGAGGGTGGTATGGGTGTGGTGTACCTCGCCACCGATCTCGAACTGGAACGCCGTGTAGCGTTGAAAACGCTGATTTCCGGCGCCGAGGAGGACGAAGAACGCCTGGCGCGTTTTCTGCGCGAAGCCAAGGCCGTTTCGCGCCTGCAGCACCCGTCCATCGTCACCATGTATCACTTCGGTGTGGAAGGCAGCACCCGCTACCTGGTGATGGAGTACATCGAAGGCAAGACGCTGCGCAAGATGATCAGCGGCCAACCGCTGCCCATCAGCCAGATGCTCGATTATGCCATCCAAATCGCCGACGGCTTGTCGCTCGCGCACGAGCGCGGCGTGATTCACCGCGACCTCAAAGCGGAAAACGTGATGGTCACGCCCCGCGGCCAGGTAAAAATCCTGGACTTTGGACTGGCGAAACTGAAAGAGACCAAGACGCAGTCAGGAGACGATGAAACCGCATTCCGCACCGAATTCGGCATGGTCGTGGGAACGGTAAGCACCATGTCGCCTGAGCAGGCGATGGGACGCGAGGTAGATGCTCGCAGCGATATCTTTTCGCTGGGCGTGATTTTCTACCAGATGGCAACCGGCAAATTGCCGTTCGAAGGTCCGACGCCGCAAGCGACACTCGCCCTGATTCTGAACCAGGAAGCACCGCCCGTCACCGACCTGAACCCCGAAGTGCCACCGGAACTCGCGCGGCTGATCCAGCAATGCATGCAGAAGAGCCACGTGTTCCGCCCCTCGGCAACAGACCTGGTGCTGCGCCTGAAGAACATCCAGGCACAACTGGGTTCCGGCAAGCTGGCTGCTTCGGACATCCGCCCGTCGGCCGGCGCGCCGTCCATGGACTCAAGATCGGTGACGAGTCTCTCGACAACTGCCTCGGTACCGGCTATGACGCAACCGGGCAGCGGCAAGACCTCGTCGGTGAAGACGCCGGCGATATCGTTGACGACGCCCTCGGCGACGGCGATGCAGGCCGCGGAGGCGGGGAACGTCGCCTCATTGAAGGGGACCTATTATGCGATCCGCATCGCGCGCATCGCGTTCTCCATCCTCACCTTGACAGTGCCCCTGTCGTACCTCCTCATGTTCATTATTGGCGGCGGACTCATCCGCTCCCAGGTGATAGAGGGCACGATGCTGATGCGTTACATCCAGGCAGTGGTGACGCCGGCACTGTCGCTCGTGGATCGCATTTTCACCTTCCGCATGGTTTCGAACGGCTGGAACTTCATGCTGCTGATCCTGGCCGTGGCCGCCTTCGTCGCACGCCACCTGATCATGCTTCCGGCGGAAGCCGGGGAGCATTGGGCGAAATCGCGGCTCTTGAAAGCGCGGGCTTCCGCGCCCCAAACGGCGGCAATGTCGGTCAGCGACCGCAGCGGATCGGGTTCCCGCCTCGCGCTGCTCCGCAAATATAATGAGAGCAAGAAGGTCCTTTTCCAGGAGAAAAAGCCGCTCGCTTTCATGTCGATTGACGTGGTTGGCTCAACGCAAATGAAACGCGGCGAAGACAAGTTGACCGTGGAGCATGCCTTCGTTGAGTTCAAGAAGTTCGTGGAGCGAATCCTCAACAGCAACAACTGTTGGAAATCCGCGTGGACACCCGACGGCGTCATGTGCGCTTTCCGCGGCACACCGGAGGCGGTGACAGCCGGTCAGGAAGTATTAAGCGGCCTCGGATGGTTCAACAGTGGAGTGCACAACCTGCGTACTCCATTCGCCGTGCGCGCGGGCGTGCACTACGGCGAAGTAGTTTTCCCCGACGACAAAGACATGGTCGAGGTAAGCGACTTCACCATTGACGTGGCCGGCCACCTGCAAAAGCACGGGGCACAAAATACGCTGTGGGTATCGAAGGAAGCCGTGGGTATGCTTTCCGATACCAGCGGCTTCAAAATGATCGAGCAGCAGGTCGACAGCCACGGCGTCTTTGAGTGGGCGCCGTCGGTGGAGAAGGCTGCGGCTCAGTAAAAACGCAGATGACCCGTTCGCTATCCCATCAGCCCTTAATTGAATAGCTCTCGCGTGCTCGCATCTTCTTGCGGATTCAACATAGCAATCTCCAGAGATCGATCAGTAACAATCTCAATGATGCGGTGCAGCCCCGAATGGCGGGGCATTGCTCCTCCTATATTGGGCGCAGACGCAGTTTTGGCGCTGTAAAGGCGCCCACGAGCAGTACAATTCGGTGCGAGTTAGGGCTGAAAAAGGAGATTCCTAATAAATCATGCGACGCCACATTTTTCTCTTACTCAGCATTCTTACCGTTTCCATGGCGGTCCTGGGAGCGGACGAGTTCAAGTTTCCTCTCAAGTCCGGTTCCGTCCTCTTTGCCGTGGTTGGAGACATGGGTTCGGGCGACCAACCCCAGTACGAGACAGCTCAACAAATAGTCAACGCGCGCCAGACTTTCCCTTTCGATTTTGTGATCACGACGGGCGACAATCTTCTCGGTGGCAGCAAACCGGCCGATTTTGACAAGAAATTTGCGGTGCCCTATAAGCCGCTCACGGATGCCGGCGTAAAGTTTTACGTGTCGCTGGGGAACCACGACGATACCAATGAACGCTTCTACAAACCCTTCAACATGAACGGGGAGAGCTATTACACCTACAAAAAGGGCAACGTACGCTTCTTTGTCTTGAACACCAATTACATGGACCCGAAACAGTCCGCCTGGCTGGAGACGCAGCTAAAAGATGCCGGCAATGGCGACTGGAAGATCTGCTACTTCCATCATCCCCTCTATTCGTCGGGAAAATTTCATGGTCCGTCCCTCGATGTGCGGAAATCTCTGGAGCCGCTGTTCATCAAGTACGGCGTGGACGCCGTGTTCTCAGGACACGAGCACGTGTACGAGCGGGTCCATCCCCAGAATGGAATCTACTATTTTACGGAAGGGGCTTCTGGAATGTTGCGTTCCAATAACCTCGGACGTTCTACGATTACAGACAAGGGATTTGATACCGACCGCTCCTTCATGCTGATCGAAATCGCAGGCGATGAGATGTATTTTCAGACGATCTCGCGCACCGGCGTCACCGTCGACTCCGGAGTGATTCACCGAACCATTCGGTGAAGTGCAATGGAGGCGGGCAAAAACAGCCCACCACTTCCGCGCGCGCGGTGCCAGGGAATGCGAGAGAACCGAGTGCAGAAGGAGCTGCCATGGAAAAGCTATAGCCGGAACTACACCGCCTTCTTTCGGTTTCCCTTCATTTTTCCGCTCGCCCACCGGGCCTTCATCGCCTTCGAGATGCGTGCACGGGCAGCCGCACTCATGCGACGACGGCGGCGGGTTGGGAATGAGTTGCCGGCGGAAGAACGACGCCCGCGTTTTCCGGCTGAGCCTTCCAGCGCAGCAATGGCAGTGTTGAGGCGGTCGCGCTCGGCGCGAAGTTCATTGAGAATCGATTGAGTGTCCATGGATGTCTCGCATCGTAGCAGCAACACAATTACGAAAGCAATCGGCTGATGCGAAGCGCCAGGCCACTGCTCTAACGGTAAGCTCCCGCACTAAGGCAATAGGATTTTGTCGGCTGCATTCGGCGAGCGTTTGGGGAAATCTTTGGGGAAATGCGACGGGCGCTCTCTAGTGAGCGCCCGTTACAGGTTGAATCGATTGGTTGCGGGGGCAGGATTTGAACCTGCGACCTTTGGGTTATGAGGGCAGTGTGTGTCGTAAAATCAATAACTTGGCATGGCACGGGTGGTCGACACACCTCGTCACTCACGATCACTCCTGAAACTCCTGGGAGCTAACGGGAGCGCGTTTGCAGCGCGGTTCGGGCTGCTCGCAGCTCCGCACAATCGGCGTCTCACGTCGAAAGGAATGGTCATGTCCGAAAAAGAAGAAAACCACTCGTGCGAACACTGCGAGGCGCTATTGGATTCCATCCAAGCGGCGGAATTGCTTCGCATCGACGACAAAACCCTGCAGAGAATGGCTTGCAAGCGCGAGATACCGGCCATCAAAGTAGGTCGGCTCTGGCGTTTTCGCGGCAGCGAACTTGACACTTGGGTGCGGTCGCGGTTCACGCCTGAGAAGCAACGAAGCCGCTAATCGCGGGGTGGGCACTGTGACCAAGTGCCCACCCATTTCTTCTGGACTGACCGCATACACGACGCAATGTCCAACGCGTGCTCTTTGGGCTGGTAGACCAAGAAGGAGTTCTTCTGGACGACTACGGGAATGAGGGGATTTCCCGCCAACTAACGATGGCCCGGCCCTCAGTTTCCGGCCAGCCGACTACTCGGAAAAGTGACCGGTGCCGCGTGGCCTCCAAGTGGTGCAACGGGCGGCCCTCGGCGAACAAAAAGCGCACACTTGCGATAAGTGGATTTCACACCAACTATTCGCGCTCATGCCGTTATCATGGAGTCGGCATGCTGACCAACGGCAAATACGACGACCTCACAGCAATGGGCTCGACCGAAGCCCGTCAACGGCGCGGTCGGAGGCATCGAGCGCTGGCTTACGTCTTTGCGCTGTTGAGCGTCGCGTTTTTGTCAATCTATGCTTTCAATGAACGTGACGGGGCTTATTTGTTCTGTTCTGGCGTGTTCGCTTTGTTAGCGGCTTCGCACTTATCGCTAAGTAGGACTTCAGAGTCGTCGTAAGCGCGTGAGCAGCATTATGCTCCGGCTCCAACGAGTGATAACAGCGCTTATCGTAAGCAATGCAGCTAAACGACGGGTTGTGTACGCAGCGGTTCACACACCCACTTGCGAAGCTCTCGCCAGTAAAAACCGAGTCCTTGCGCGGAATCGCCGTCGAACATCCACATCCCTACCCAAAGCGCGAGAACGTAGAGCAGCAACGGAATGGGTGCGAGAAAGGCCGCGATGATGAAGCGAAAACCGACGTTGAGCCACTTCGACATTGGCAAGGCTAAGTGTAGGCCGTGTCGGAAGTCTGATGCCACGCGAAACTCTCGCTGTCGCGTTGATTGGTGATAACAGCCCATATCGTAAGTATGCGCTTTTCCTTCGCCCCTGATAGACCTCCTGCTACACTGACGTCTCTTTCCCCGGAGGGGTGTAAGGACGAACACGCTTTCGGATGCAGGAACAGGAAGAGGCTCTCGACATGAACGTTAAGTTTAAGTGTGTTCTTTTTTGAACAGACTTTTCAAGCCTCGACATGTCAGGCTCTTCAAAGAGCCTGGGGTTTGAAAATGGAATTCTGGCTCAGGAGGAGCAGTC
>Ga0097691_1000724_pt1 | contig 27041 bp, 28 predicted proteins | sample NGESurdeep072012_8_FD_72858 | JGI IMG/M metagenome (GOLD analysis project Ga0097691, IMG submission 72858) | Arctic peat soil microbial communities from Barrow, Alaska - NGEE Surface sample 210-1 deep-072012 | ecosystem: Environmental > Terrestrial > Soil > Wetlands > Peat ... | reverse complement strand
CTCACTGGTCCCTGTCTCTCCAGCGGCAACATGATTCAGACGGGTCCGTGCTTCCAGTTCTCGGCGAACCCGAAGGTCGACCCCAAGTTCGATCCCAGGGTCAAGGTGGGAATCTGCGAGCCGGTGAAGGCGACGGACCCGATTCCGGGAGCTATTCCGGCCCTCGGCCACGAAGATGGGACGGGGACTGAAAAGCAAACGAATATCGCGGCTCCCGTCGTGGGGCCATATCCCGCCTGCCTTGACCTCGCATCGGCAGGATCGTGGACGGGCGGCCTGGGCGATATCGCAACGAAACTCGCCTCGATCGCCGGCCGGGTTGTCGGCGTCACGCCGGCCTACGCCGCACATGGCGGTCTCGGCGGCGTGTCCGAGGAGTTCAGTCCGTTCGGAGCGGTCGATCTGTTGCTGTTCAAGGCCACGTTCACAAACGACGGTCCGCCCCATCCTCCAAAGGCCGATCCTCCCCTGGGGCCGCCGGACGTCGGCAGCTGGTTCTTTGATTTCAAGAAACCCAGCGAGATCAAGGTCGAGAAGAGGTTCGGCGATCTCCTCGACATGCCGGTCACTCTGGACTACAAACCTGAAGACAAGAAATGCGGCGGGTGTGTCGGTCTGACGCTGCGCGGAATCGTCACTAACGGCAACACGGCGGGCAACGGCCGGTACCAGGTCACCTGGTGGTCGCTGTCAAATGGGCCTGACGAGGATGCCGCTGCCATCGTGCTCCGCGATTCCGGTCTGCTGGAAATCGCCAGACTCTCTTATGCCAGCACGAAGAAGCCCAAGGCCGACATACTCCAGTACAACGGAGCCAATGTCGGGACCTGGAGCAAGGGTGATAAGCAGCAATTCGACATCATCGTCGATCTCGATGCGAGAACCACTTCGCTGAGCATCAACGGTGTTCAAGTGGGATCGGCGCAAGGCGTTGGGTTCGTGAACGGCGAAGTAATTAATCTGGCCTCGATCGCCGCTGAGTTCGGCGGTGACACAAAGAAAATCGGCTGGGACGACATCACCATCGTTCGACTGCCGGACGAATAAGAACCTGATTCGAACCCGGAGGGAGCGCCGCAAGGTGCCCCCTCCGGGTTTTTCATTTCCGGTCGAGCCACCCTGGGACGCGCTCATGTGCTGCGTGTACAGTCCGCCGCTCGCTTGCTGGGTCCTATGGCGGCGTCTAACTTCATAGGCTGCAACGCACATCCTTCCAGCCTACCGAATGCCCAACTACAAACTTTCGACAGTCCCACGTCCAGGCGAGCCGATTTCGTTCGCCGGCGGGAAGCTGTCTGTTCCGAATACACCGATCATTCCCTTCATCGAAGGCGACGGCACGGGGCCCGACATCTGGCGGGCCTCGGTCCGCGTGTTCGACGCCGCCGTCGAAAAAGCATACGGCGGCGAGCGACGAATCGCGTGGATGGAAGTGTACGCCGGTGAAAAAGCGCACAAGCAATTCAACGACTGGCTGCCGCAGGAAACCGTCGATGCGATGAAGGAGTTTCGCGTTTCGATCAAGGGCCCGCTCACAACTCCCATCGGCGGCGGCATTCGATCCCTGAACGTGACGCTGCGCCAGGTTCTCGACCTGTATGCCTGCATCCGGCCGGTGCGCTATTTCGAGGGCGTCGGTGCGCCAGTGAAGGAGCCGGGGAAAGTCAACATCGTGATTTTCCGCGAAAACATCGAAGACGTTTACGCGGGCATCGAATGGAAGGCGGGCTCGGCCGAAGCAACGAAGCTCCGAAAATTTCTCCACGACGAATTCGGCACGGAGATTCGCGAGAACTCGGCGATCGGAATCAAGCCGATGTCTGCGTTCGGTTCGAAGCGGCTCGTCGAAATGGCGATCAGCTACGCCATTGCCAAGAGCCGCAAATCGGTGACCCTGGTGCACAAGGGCAACATCATGAAGTTCACCGAGGGCGCTTTCCGCGACTGGGGATACGAGGTCGCCAGAGAGAAATTCGGCGGAGCGACCGTTACCGAAGCAGACGTCACGAAAAGCGGCAAGGACGTGCGGGCGGACGCGGTCGTCATCCGCGACCGCATTGCCGATTCGATGTTTCAGCAACTGCTGCTGCGGCCCTCCGAGTACTCGGTGATCGCAACGCCCAATCTCAATGGCGACTATCTGTCCGACGCGGCAGCAGCGCAGGTCGGCGGACTGGGAATTGCGCCGGGAGGAAACGTCGGCGACGGGGTAGCGGTGTTCGAGGCCACTCACGGTACTGCGCCAAAGTATGCGAATCTCGACAAGATCAATCCCGGCAGCGTGATCCTCTCCGGTGTGATGATGCTGGAGTACATGGGATGGAATGAAGCGGCCCAGTTGATCGTCAGGGGTGTCGAGAACGCTATCAAGAACAAGCGCGTTACCTACGATCTTGCGCGGCAGATGAAGGGAGCGACGGAAGTGTCCACCTCAGCTTTTGGTGACGCGGTAATCGCCGGGATGAGTCAATAGTGGCGCTCGAACTCAAGCTCGCGTCGGAGGGAGTCGCCGGTTTTCGCACCCCTCTTCTCGCCATCGCCATGGACGACAAGCCGGGGGCCGCGACTTTGCCGGAGCTCGACCGCGCGCTTGGTGGCGCGCTTCAACGGGCGGTAGAATCACATGAGTTTCGTGGCGCGCGTGACGAGATACTGCATTTTTCGGGAACGACAAGCGGCCCTGGGCGGGTCGTTCTGATCGGAATGGGCAAAACCGTCGATCGTCCGGGCGCGCTGCGCCGTGCTGCGGCTCTCGCCGCACGCCAGGCGAGGAAGATTGGATCGGGAGAGCTTGCCTTTCACGGCGGCGCACTCGGCGAAAAGGACCTCGAGGCTGTCACCGTCGGGCTGATCGCGGGGGCATGGGAGTACAAGGACCTCCAGACTCCGCCGCCTGAAGATGAGCGCCGGGCGTCACTCACTAGAGCGACGATCCTTTCAGCGGACAGCGACGACGCGCGACGCGGGCTGGCGGCGGGTGAGGCGATCGGTGCAGGACATGCCCTCGCCCGGACGCTTGCAATGATGCCGGGAAATCTCTGCACGCCAGATTTCCTCGCGAGCACCGCCCGCGAAATCGCCGACAGGCACGGCATGAAGCTGACAGTGCTGGGTCGCGCGGAGATGGCAGAAGAAGGAATGGGTTCGTTCCTGAGTGTTGCGCAGGGAACACCGCAGGATCCCAAGCTGATCGCAATCGAATACGCCGGCGGAAAGGCGGGTGACAAGCCGGTGACTCTTGTTGGGAAAGGTCTTTGTTTCGACAGTGGCGGGATTTCCATCAAGCCTGCCCTGTCGATGGAAGACATGAAATTCGATATGTGCGGCGCCGCCGGCGTTCTCGGCGCGCTCGACGCAATCGGGCGCATGAAGCTGCCCATCAATGTGGTGGGCCTCGTCGGCGCGACAACGAACATGCCGTCCGGGACTGCGGCGAATCCCGGAGACGTGGTGCGAAGTCACCTCGGCAAGTACATCGAGATCATCAACACCGACGCAGAAGGCCGGCTCGTGCTTGCTGATCTTCTGTCCTACGCCCGCCGGTTCAATCCTGCAGTCGTCATCGACGCGGCAACGCTGACCGGTGCGTGCGTGATCGCCCTCGGCCACACAGCAACCGGCGTGTTTGGAATCGACGACACACTGATTGGCGAAGTGATTGCGGCGGGCAAGAGAGCGGGAGAGCCCGGCTGGCCGATGCCTCTCTGGGATGAGTACCGCGAGCTGATCAAATCGGACGTAGCGGACATCAAGAACTCCGGGGGACGTCCAGCCGGCGCAATCACGGCGGCAATGTTCCTCAAGGAGTTCACCGAGGCTTATCCGTGGGTCCACCTGGACGTCGCGGGAACAGCGTACTCGGAGACTGATCTCGTAGCCCTCCCAAAAGGGCCGACGGGAATTCCCACCGGCACCTTCATCGAATTCGTGAGGGGACGAATCACTTGATGGCTCGAGGGGGTGTTTGGTGGGGTCGTGTTCGCCTCGGCCTGCTGGCCGGGGCTTTTTTCATGGGGATGACTGCGGTTTTGCCGGCGCAGGTGGTTCAGCCGCCGCCCAGTGAAGTTCCAATACCTCCGAGACCGAAGACAGACAGCACCGCGCCAAAGCCGGACACCATCAAGGCACGGTTTGGCCGGGCTTCGGGCGCCGGCACGTCCGACGTCGGACCACAGTATTCGTGGAATCGCGATGAGCTTTTTGCCACCGGGGCGCTGAGTCTGGCCGACTTGCTCGAGCGCATTCCGGGTGTCACGTCATTTCGCAGCGGATGGATGGCGTCGCCGAAATTTGCCGCAGTCAACGGCGACCTGGGCCGGATTCGCGTCTACTACGACGGCATATCCGTAGACAATCTCGACGCCCGGACCGGAGGACTGCTCGATCTCAACACCATTCAACTCTGGACTCTCGAGAGCGTCAGCGTGGAGCGGCTTGGTGGCGAGCTCCGGGTGAACCTCATGAGCTGGCAGCCGGATCGCACGACGCCCTATACCCGCACCGACGTCTACACCGGCAACGAAGACACGAACTTCTATCGCGGTTACTACGGAAAGCGGTACGGCAATGGCGCAGGACTTCAGGTCGCCGGGCAGCAGTTCAACACGGTTTCAAATCGTCTTGGCGGAGGAGGGGACGCCCTCTCGCTGCTTTTGCGAACTGGCGTAGCGAAGAAACTCTGGAGCGTGGACGTGTTCGCGAACCGCGTGATTTCTTCCCGATCAGTTCAGCCGACTTTCGGAACTGGCCTTGCGCTACCCGACTACAGCTCGACTTCGACGTTCGCGTATTTTCGGGCTGCCGTCGGCCGGGTGGATGACGGTCCGTGGCTGCAGGCGATGGCGTCGTCCAGCAAGCTGGAAGAAGACAGCAAGCATTCGACGGGGAACACGAGCGCAGGATTTCGAGCGATATCCGACACTACGGACACGACGACAAGTCGCCCCCAATACCTGTTGTCCGCTGGATTTACTCGCGGACCTTTGCGTGCTTCGGTCAGCGATCGCATCCGCTCGGCGTCGGGAGTGACGAGCCAGGCCCCCGGCGGCAGATTCATTTTCGACACCCCGTACGCTTTTCTGAGCGTGTTTGGCGAGAAGGACGATTTCTTCAAGGAATCCCGAATCGACGCGACGGCGCGACTTGCACCTGTCCCGTTCGTGGCCGTTGCGGGCTCGGTCTCGCGGGTCTCGTCCACTCTGACGGGAGCCGGGAAGCTGCCCGACTTTACTGCCGGACGGCTTGAAGTGGGCCTGCGACTTATCGGTCCATGGCTGATCGGCGGATACGTGAGAGGGGATACTGCAGTCCTCCCACCGCTTCGTGTATTTGACTCGGCCTATGTTTCGCGTATCGTCGGCCGGCGATCCGGCGCCTATGTGGGTCTTCGCGGAAAAATCTATAAGGATCTTGGGAGCGACATCGTCGCAACACGGTGGGATTCAGCCGATGCTTACCGCCCCCGCTATCAGACCCGTTCCGAGCTCAATTTGGACACAAAGTGGCTATCGCGGTTTCCAAGCGGCAACTTTGGTCTGCGGGTTGTCGCGGTACACGAATACCGCGGCGATGTCTCGTTTCCGGTGACGGACGGGGTAAGGACAACCGCATTCAATAATGTATTTTCAGGACTCATCGAAATTAGAATGCTTCATGGCGTCGTTTCCTACCAGGTTCGCAACATGGCGGGCGAGACTTATCAGGTCATCCCCGATTTTTACATGCCCCGTGCAGTCAGCATCTACGGTATGCGTTGGGAGTTTTGGAATTGACAATGTTGTTGCCCTATCATAACTTAAGCCCCCTCATATGATATCCAGCATGACGGGGTTCGGGTCCGCCGAAGGGAAGGTTGGTTCCGTTCGCGTCAGCATTGAGCTGAGAACGGTCAATCACCGTTTCTTCAATCCGAGCATCAAGCTCCCGGGAAGCTTTACGAAGTGGGAGGCAGATGTTCGCGAGCTGCTTCGGCAGCGGATTGCTCGAGGGCATGTGGCGCTCACGGCCCGTATCGATCGCGATGCGACGGTGGGAGCAGGAATCAACGAGGAGAGGTTTGCCGAGTACGTGGCGGTGCTTCGGGCGCTTCAGGAACGGTACGGGCTGAGTGCGACGCTCGATGCCTCGACCGTGCTTTCACTGCCCGACGTTGTCGATGGGCTTTCCCAAGATGCGGAAGACGGCTCCGCGGATGAGCTGCTTGCTGTCGTCGAGAAGGCCCTCCGGGCGCTGCGGGTGATGCGGTGCGACGAAGGCGCCAGGCTTTACGGTTTCGTGAATGAGCGAATCGATCTCGTCGCTGAGAGCGTAGACCGTGTGGCCGAGCGAGCGCCTGTGCGGCTCGCCGACCATGGATCGCGGCTGCGAAAATCGGTTCGCGAGCTGGCTGGGGCGACCAATGTCGATCCACAGCGGCTGGCGCAGGAGGTGGCGATACTCGCGGATCGAATGGACATCTCGGAGGAAATCGATCGCTTTCGAGCGCACATCGACGCCTTCCGCAAGACTCTTCTGGGAAGCGAACATGACGCGGTGGGGAAGCGTCTCGGATTTCTCCTTCAGGAAATGGTCCGGGAAGCGAACACCATGGGCAGCAAAGCCGGCGACGCCCCTATCCTCAGCGAGGTGGTTGCGATCAAGGAGGAGCTGGAAAGGATTCGCGAGCAGGTCGAGAACGTGGAGTGAGCAGTTTCCCGCTCATCCTTTCCGCTCCCTCCGGGGGAGGAAAGACCACCATCGGCCGCGAGTTGCTGCGGCGGCGGAGCGATCTGGGCTACTCGGTTTCCTGCACCACGCGGGCGCCGAGACCGGGCGAGCGGGATGGAACCGATTACTATTTCCTTACGCGCGACGAATTCATTGCGGCTCGCGAAAGGGGCGAGTTCGCCGAATCTGCCGTTGTCCATGACGACCTCTACGGAACGCTGCGAAGCGAGGTTGACAAGGTGCTCGGCAGCGGCAGGCACGTTGTGATGGACATCGACGTTCAGGGAGCCAGGCAGTTCATCGATGTCTATCCGGAATCGGTTCTGGTATTCGTGCTTCCGCCTGACAGCACGGTGCTTCTGGAGCGGCTTAAAGCCCGTGGGACGGAGAACAGCAAAGGATTCGATCGCCGTTTGAGAAGCGCGGTGGCAGAACTCGGGGCCGTTCCGATGTATCATTATATAGTGGTCAACGAACAGCTCGACCGTGCGGTCGACGACGTATCGAAGATCCTGGACGCGGAACAGATGCGAACGTCGAGGGTTGACCGGCTGGACGAGCGGATCAACGAGCTCGTGGCCGGACTCGAAAGCGCAACTGGAAACAATCAAAGGAGCAATTAGAAATGCAGGTTTTCATACCTACCGATATCGCCGAACACGCGACCAACAAATACCTCGGCGTTCTCGTGGCCGCGAAATTCGCACGCGTGATCAACGAATTTCCGCGCGACCGCTCAGCAAGTGGAGAGAAGAAGCTGACCACACGCGCTCTCGAGGAGCTCTCGCGCGGCGACATCGAGTACCGCGTCATCCCGCGGCGCCGCACGGAGTAGACGCTTGCGGCCATTTGATGGCCGCCGCATTCTCCTCGGCGTAACGGGGGGAATCGCCAGCTACAAAACTGTGGCGCTGGCGCGCCTGCTCACCCAGGCGGGCGCCCAGGTTGACGTGATAATGACGCGTGCGGCGCAGGAGTTCGTTGGCGCCATCACGTTCGAGGCGGTAACGGGACGGCGCACATACACCGACATTTTCGGTTCGGGAAACGCGCTCGATCACATTCGCCTGGCCCGCGAGGCCGAGATTCTTGTCGTGGCGCCGGCCACCGCCGACTTCCTTGCGCGCGCGGCGCATGGCCATGCCGACGACCTGCTGGCAGCTGCTCTCCTGGCCAACGTATCGCCGGTTCTGCTCGTACCCGCGATGAACGATCGCATGTGGGCCAACGCCCAGACGGCGCGCAACGTGTCGCATCTTCGTGGTCTGGGCTACACGGTCCTCGACCCCGATGAGGGCCCTCTCGCCGCGGGCGAGGGCAGTGGCCCGGGACGCATGCCGGAGCCGGAAACCATTTTCGCTCACATCGCCAGGCGACTCGATTCCGACGATGCTTTGGCCGGCAGGCACATCGTTGTGACGGCTGGCGCGACGCGTGAAGCGGTCGATCCCGTCCGGTTCATCTCCAATCGCAGCAGTGGAAAAATGGGCATCGCAATCGCCGCGGCGGCCTGGCGGCGCGGCGCAGAAGTGACACTGATTGTCGGACACGTGGACGCACCGATGGGTGCCGGTCCCCACGTCGTTCACGCCGAAAGCGTCGACCAGATGGCGGCAGCGGTGGGACAAGCGCTGCCTAAGGCGGACGCCCTGATAATGGCTGCTGCTCCCGCCGATTTCCGGCCGGCACACAAGGCCCAGCGAAAAATCAGCAAGCGCGAAGAGGTTCAGGGCATGGCAATCGACATGGCGCCGACCACGGACATTCTGCGGGCAACTCTTCCGTTTCGTCCGCCTGGCGCGATCATAGTCGGATTCGCGCTCGAGACCGGCGACGCACTGTCCAGGGGCGCCGCCAAGCTCAAGGAGAAAGCTCTCGACATGATCGTCGTCAACGACGCACTGGAAGACGGCGCCGGGTTCGGCGTCGACACCAACCGCGTCTCAATCCTGACGCCGGACGGGGTGCAGGAAAGTCTTCCGCTCATGTCCAAAGCCGCTGTGGCAGACGCCATTCTCGACCGCGTGGGACCGCTGCTCAGTGGACGCTAGAGAGCGACTGCGCCGCTATCTGGAGCAGCGGCGCGACATGGGTGAGACGGAGCTGCTTCTCGACAGCATGACCGTCGAAGATGTAATGCGCGCCATCGGCGCTCACGGCGCGGCGCCGGCGCTCTCCGGCGAAAGCACGGCGGCGATGCCCGGTGCAGTCGATGACTGGCGACAGATGCTCAAAGAGGAATTGCCGGTGGCTGAAGGGCTCGCCGCGCGCGCTGACGCCACCGGCCTCTTCGACGATGACATCATGCGTCTCGATTCGCTGGGAACCATCGCGGGGGCAGTGAAGCGGTGTTCCCGCTGCACGCTGTACAAGACCGCGACAAACCCTGTTCCCGGCGAGGGCAGTCCAACGGCTCGTCTTGTTTGCGTTGGTGAAGCCCCCGGCGCCAACGAGGACGAAAGCGGCCGCCCATTCGTTGGAGCAGCCGGTCAGCTCCTGACAAAGATTCTCGCCGCCGTTGAGCTTGCCCGCGAGGACGTGTTCATCTGCAACGTGCTCAAGCATCGGCCCCCGGGCAACCGGAATCCATTGCCCGAGGAGGTGGCCGCATGCAGTCCCTATCTGGTACGCCAGCTGGAGCTCATCAAGCCGAAAGTAATCGTTGCGTTCGGGACGTTCGCCGCGCAAACTCTTCTCGAGACAAAGCTGACGATCGGAAAGCTGCGTGGGCTGGTTCACCAGTACCACGGCATTCCGCTCGTCGTTACCTATCATCCTGCAGCGCTGCTCCGGAATCCGGCATGGAAACGTCCCGCCTGGGAAGATGTCAAGCTCGCCCGTAGAATACTCGATAGCCCCGACCGGGCGTGACCCGTATTCGGAGCGACGTCCTCCATACTCCGAGGACGCCGAGCAGGCGGTGCTTTCCGCCATGCTCATGGACCAGGACGCAATCCTGCGCGCCACGGAGTTCCTCGACGACACGATGTTCTACCGCGAGGGCAATCGGCGGATCTTTCGCGCGATGCTCTCGCTCAATGGGCGTGGCGATGTAATCGACCCGCTGACGCTGACGGAGGAGTTGAGTCGCACCGGCGAGCTCGACGCGAGCGGAGGCCGGGAGTACGTCAGCTTCCTTGTGGATGCGGTCCCCACTTCGGCGAACATCGAGTATCACGCGAAGATCGTTCGTGAGAAGGCATTGCGACGCCGCCTCATCGAAGTCTCGACGGCAATCGTCACCGAGGCGTTCGAGTCGGCTGCCCCCGCCACGGAGTTGCTGGACGCGGCCGAGCACAAGATCTTTGAGGTCAACCAGAGCCGGGGCGCTGAGGGCTTCACGCGGATCAAGGAGCTGCTCTGGCCGACGATGGAGCGAATCGAGCTGCTCCAGCGCGGCGGCGAATCGATTACCGGTGTCGCCAGCGGATTCAAGGACCTGGACGAGATCACTGCAGGTTTCCAGCCTTCGGACCTTGTCATCGTCGCCGGCAGACCGTCCATGGGAAAAACCGCCTTCATCCTGAACATCGCCCAGAACGCTGCACTCGACACCGAAGTGCCCGTCGCCTTCTTCTCGCTCGAGATGAGCAAGGAGCAGCTGGTGCAGCGTCTGCTCACCTCGGAAGGTCGCGTTGACGCGCAGCGGCTCCGCAAAGGCAAGCTTCACGACGATGAGTTCGTTCGACTCGGGCGCGCCGCCGGAATCCTGAGTCACGCGCCCATCTGGATCGACGATAGTCCAGGGATGGGTCTCCTCGAGATGCGCTCAAAGGCGCGGCGCCTGAAGATTGACAACAACATCGGAATGATCGTCATCGATTACCTCCAGCTCATGCAGGGCCCGACGAACACCGAGAGCCGCCAGCAGGAGATCAGCTACATATCGCGGTCGCTCAAGTCGCTGGCGCGCGAGCTCAAGGTTCCGGTCGTAGCGCTGTCGCAGCTCTCCCGCGCGCCCGAGCAGCGCACCGGAGAGAACAAGCGCCCCCAGCTTTCGGATCTCCGCGAATCGGGCGCAATCGAGCAGGACGCCGATCTGGTGATGTTCATTTACCGGCAGGAGGTCTACGATGGGCCCCTTGACAAGGACGGCAACTCGCTCGAAGGTCGCGCCGAGATAATTGTCGGTAAACAGCGCAACGGTCCCACGGGCCTGGTGAACCTCTACTTCAACAAGACTTTCACCCGCTTCGAGAACTACACGGCTCGTCCAACTCTGGTGTGACCCCAAAGGCCAGATCGCTTTACCGCTGCACCGGCTGCGGCGCTGATCATCCAAGATGGGCCGGGCGCTGCGATGTCTGCGGTGAATGGAATACGCTCGTCGAAGAGTCGATTCCGAGATCTGCATCGGCAGCGTCTGCGGGGCGGGGCGCCGCCAGGCGCATCGCTGGTGCCGCGTCGCTTGGCGAGGGAGGCCGCGTCGCCATACCACACCGGCTCGGCGACGTCGTCGGCGCCGCCGAGCCAAGGTGGAAGACCGGACTCGATGAATTCGACTTCGTCCTTGGCGGCGGAATCGTGGCCGGATCAATGGTGCTCGTCGGCGGCGAGCCTGGCATCGGTAAGTCGACCATTCTCCTTCAGGTCGCCGCGCGTCTACAGACAGGTGGCCATAAAACGCTGTATGTCTCGGGTGAGGAATCAGCGCTCCAGGTGAAGCTTCGCGCCGAGAGACTCTCCGACAACGCCGAGGACGTGCTCATCCTCGGGGAGACCCTTCTCGAGACGATCATTGCCACAGCCACGAGGCTCGCTCCGGCAGTGCTCATCGTCGACTCCATCCAGACGGTTTTCACCGGCGACCTGGAGAGTGCGCCGGGCAGCGTCGGTCAGGTGCGGGAATGCGCTGCGCGACTGATGCGATTCGCCAAGGAAACAGGAACGACGGTGTTCGTCGTCGGGCACGTGACGCGCGAAGGTGGCATTGCCGGTCCCAAGACGCTCGAACACATCGTCGATACCGTGCTGTACTTCGAGGGCGAAGGCACGCTCGATCACCGGATTCTCCGTGCGATCAAGAATCGCTTTGGGAGCGTGGATGAGATCGGCGTATTCCGGATGACCGCCAACGGGCTCGATCCGGTTGCCAATCCATCGGAGCTCTTTCTGGGCGATCGGCTAAACCACGCTTCAGGCAGCGCGGTCACCGCGCTTCTCGAGGGAAGCCGGCCCGTGCTCATCGAGGTACAGGGGCTCGCCGCAAAGTCGGGCTTTGGAACTCCGCAGCGGGTTGCCACGGGATACGACAGCCGGCGATTGGCCCTCCTGCTTGCCGTGCTCGACAAGCGCGCCGGCCTTTCGTTCGCACAGCTCGATGTCTTTCTGAACGTCGTCGGCGGAGTGCGTCTTCAGGAGCCGGCCGGCGACCTCGCCGTCGCCACCGCACTGGCCTCGAGTGTGCACGACCGACCCGTCCCTTCCAGCTCGATCTTTCTTGGCGAGGTGGGTCTCGGCGGAGAAATTCGTCCGGTGTCGCAGTCGGAGCGGCGGCTCGCCGAAGCGGCAAAGATGGGGATGACCACCGCCTGGATGGCAGAGCGTGGCATTCCCGCCCGGCTGCCAAAGGGAATCCGTCCAGTGGGAGTGCGCACGGTAAGCGATCTCTTCGCGCACCTCTTCCGGTGAGCGAACGCGACGTCGGTGTGGTCATCGTCGCCGGCGGATCGAGCAGCCGCACCGAGGGTGACGAGCTGAAGCAATTCCGCTGGATCGCGGGAAAGCCGATGCTGCTTCACAGCGTTCAGCAATTTCAACGGAGGGAAGACGTGGCAATGGTCGTCGTCGTCCTCCCGAAGAAATTCGCGGGAGATCCTCCGCCGTGGCTGTTTCAATGCGACCTCGAGCGCATGCTCGTTTCTGTCGGCGGACGTGCGCGAAGCGACTCCGTGAGAAACGGGCTCGAAGACCTCGGGAGTGCCGTACGCATCGTTGCTGTCCACGACGCAGCGCGGCCATTTGCGACGGAAGCCATGATCGATCGCGTCATCGGCGAAGCACGGAAAGGTCATGGAGCAGCCCCCGGAATACCTGTTGTCGACACACTCAAGCGGGCCGATGATCACAACAGAATCACGGAGACGGTGAGTCGGGCCGGACTCTGGAGAATACAGACTCCGCAGGCATTTCCACGCGATCTCATCGAGCGCGCGCATGCCGATGCCCAGGCTGCGGGAATCGATGCCACCGATGACGCATCGCTTTGCGAACGACTTGGAATGCCGGTTGTAATCGTTCCCGGCAGCGAGCGCGCGATGAAAATCACGAGCGAAGCGGATTTCGCCACCGCCGAGGCGCTGAGTATCTTGCCGGAATGACATCGGATGCGCGCGCTGTGCCGTTCTGGTCGGACGAAGAGATCGAGTCAGCGTTGGGTGGGGCCATAGCTTTTATCCGGAAGCATCGGGTTCTCGCTTATCCAACCGAGACCGTGTACGGTTTTGGAGGTGCGGTGGACAGCGAATCGGTGCAGCAGCTGATCGCGCTCAAGGGACGTCCGCCGAATAAACCGTTTCTCCTGATCGTTGCCTCGAGTGATATGATCGGTCGCCTCGGACTTCATCTCACGAGCTACGCGTCGCAGCTTGCGGCGAGGTTCTGGCCGGGACCGCTTACACTCGTTCTTCCCGGTGGCGAGAAGCGTGTTCCCGATCAGCTTCGCGGGCCGGAAGGAGGAGTTGCTGTTCGGTGGACGCCGCATCGCGGCCTGAGCCGCCTGGTTCAGGCTTACGGCGAGCCGATTACTTCCACCAGCGCGAACCGCCCGGGAGTGCCTGCAGCGACCAACGCCGGGCTGATCGTCGACCAATGGAGCGACGCAATCGGCCGCGGAATGCTGCACGTGCTGGATGGCGGCCAGCTTTCCCCGTCGCCTCCGTCCACGGTGGTCGATTGCACCGGTCGCCGCCCGCGCGTCATCCGGCCCGGAGCAATCACCGCCGCCGCCCTGCGCGAAAGCGTGCCCGACCTCGTGGGCGACAACTGACCATGCGAATTCTTTTTGTCTGCACCGGCAACACCTGCCGCAGCCCGATGGCCGAGGCAATCGCCAGGCGGATTGCATCAGACTCGGGGCAGGGGAAATTTGTATTCGAAAGCGCCGGCACGCAGGCGTGGGAAGGGTCTCCCGCCTCGGATGCTGCGCTGCTCGTAGGAGTCGAGCGGAATCTCGACCTGTCGGGCCACCGCTCGCGACAGCTTACACCAGCGATCGCTCGAGCCAGCGATCTCGTTCTCGCGATGTCGCCGGCGCATGTCGCGCAGGTGCGCGAACTGCATCCGGACGCAAACGTTCATCTGCTCGGCGGCTATGGTGAAGCAGGCCGTGGCCGCCCGATTGCCGATCCCTTCGGCGGTGACCTGAACGATTACCGCGCGACGGCGGATGAGCTCGAGAAAGAGCTGGCGGGGATTCTGGCACGAATCTCGGCCGCGTGAGGGTCCCAAGCCGCCTGGTCCTCCTCGGACATCCAGTCGCTCACTCTTTTTCGCCGGCGATGCAGAACGCCGCGCTCGCATCCGCCGGAATTCCGGCGAGCTACTCGGCGGAGGATGTCGAGCCCGGGCGGCTGCAGGCGACCCTGGCAGCGCTGGCACTCGAAGGAGCTGCCGGGAACATCACGATTCCCCATAAAGAAAGGGCAAACCGCTTGGTGGGGCGCTTGTCGCCGATAGCGAGCAGGGTTGGAGCGACCAACACTTTCTTCACGGCGGAAGAGGGGGAGCTGGTTGGCCACAACACAGATGTCGCGGGCTTCGCCGAGCTCGTCCAGTCCACAACCGGCAGCACACCGTCGGCGGCGCGCTTCGCAGTGATTGGCGCTGGTGGATCAGCGGCAGCGGTTCTCGCCGCGATTGAAATGTGGGACGGGTGCAGTGCGATCGTTTACGCCCGGAATGCGGCGCGCGCGGCGAGCCTCGCCTCGCGGTTCGCCGCTGTCACGCGCACCCAATCGATGACGGACGGCCAGTGGCTGGACGGTGACATTGTCGTAAATGCGACTCCTGTGGGTCTCAATAACGACGAATTCCCGGCGCCATTGTCCAGCATTTCCATCGACGCGATCGTTCTCGACCTGGTTTGCCGGTCCGGCGATACGCCCTGGGTTCGCGCCGCGCGCGACAGCGGACGGGTTGCCAGCGGTGGCTTTCCCATGCTCGTCGGCCAGGGAGCTGCTGCCTTCGAGGCGTGGTTCGGCGTCCAGCCGGACCGCGAGGCAATGTGGCGGGGGCTGAAGCTGGCGATGGATATCGCGTAGAGAGACATTGGTCCGCTGGAGTCGCCCTCGCGTCGGCAGGACGTGCGCTCACTGACCTTTTTCTCCCTGTCTGCTGCGTATCGTGCGAGCGCCTTCTGCCAACCGGTGAGAGCGGGATCGTCTGCGGTCATTGCTGGTCGCGCGTGCGGGAGCTGCCTCACCCCCGGTGTGAGCGGTGCGGTCATATGCTTGGGGCCGGCGGGTGCCAGTGGTGCGCCTGTCTTCCGCCGTATGTTCGTGCCGCGAGGTCGTATTGCTGGGTGTCGCCGGGCGTCGGCGGAAAAATCGTCCACGCGCTCAAGTATGCCGGCTGGCGAGACGTGTCGGCGGCGATGGCCGACCGCATCGCCAGGCTTCAGTGGCCGGCGGATGTCGTCGAGGAGAGGACAGCTCTCGTTCCAGTTCCCCTGGCGACGACCCGCGAGCGGGAGCGGGGCTACAATCAGAGTGAACTGATCGCGTCGGCCCTTGCGCGGCGTTGGCTCATTCCTGTCTGGAGCGGGGTGATCGAGCGCACCCGACAAACGCGAACTCAGACGGAGTTGACTCCAGGGGAGCGACTAGGCAATGTTGCCGGAGCGTTTCGCGTCCGCAACTCCACGCGGGCGACGCTTCGCGGAGCGCATGTCGTCCTGGTGGATGACGTCGTGACAACCGGCGCGACTCTCGGCGCCTGTGCCTTCGCGCTATTCGAAGCAGGTTCGCGCATCATCAGTTACGTGACATTCGGCCGGGCTGCCGCCGCGGGCGACCGGCTGCAACAATAGGAAAGGTGAGAATGGCAACAAGAGTCGGCATCAACGGCTTCGGGCGGATCGGGCGACAGGTTCTTCGCGCCGCCAAGGAACAGGGCATCAACGATCTCGATTTTGTCGCGATCAACGACCTCACTGATACGCGCACGCTCGCGCACCTGTTCAAGTACGACTCGGTGCACGGAACATATGCCGGCGACGTGGCGATCAGCGGAGACTGTCTGTCCGTCGATGGCGACGACATCCAGGTGCTGACTCACAAGGATCCGACAGCGCTGCCATGGAAGGACCTCGGCGTCCAGATCGTCCTGGAAGCAACCGGGCGGTTCACGAGTGCCGCCGAAGCAGGGAAGCATATCGCCGCGGGCGCGCGGAAGGTTCTCATCTCGGCTCCGGCGAAAGGCGAGGACATCACCATCGTCATGGGCGTCAACAGCGACCGGTATAATCCGGCAGAGCATCATATCGTGTCGAACGCGTCGTGCACGACCAATTGCCTCGCGCCCATGGTTCAGGTCATCCGGAACAAGTTTGGCTTTCGTCACGCCGCGATGCTCACGGTTCACAGCTATACGAACGACCAGCAGATTCTCGATCTCCCGCACAAGGACCTGCGGCGGGCGCGTGCCGCTGCGCTGTCGATGATTCCAACAACCACCGGGGCGGCGAAGGCCACGGGCCTGGTCATACCGGAAGTGAAGGGGAAGATCGACGGACTCGCCATTCGTGTTCCGACGCCTGATGTGTCGTTCACCGATCTCACGGTCGAAGTCGAGCGCGCAACAACTGTGGCCGAAGTCAACGCGGCATTCCGGGAAGCTGCGGCGGGCCCTCTCGAGGGAATTCTGCAGTACACGGAAGAAGAGCTCGTGTCGTCCGACTATATCGGAAATCCGTATTCGTGCATCCTCGACTCCAAGACGACCATCGTTGTCGATGGAACCCTGGTGAAGGTTTCGGGATGGTATGACAATGAGTGGGGCTACGCGTCACGCTGCGTCGACATGCTGCGCTTCATGGGCGCCCGTCTCTAAGGCAGAAGCGTGAGAAAGAAGACCGTTCGCGACCTGAGCGACGAGCAGCTCCGCGGCAAGCGCGCTCTTGTGCGCACAGATTTCAATGTGCCGCTGGACGAAAATTGCGACATCACTGATGACACGAGGATCCGTGCGGCGCTGCCGACCCTCAATTTCCTGCTCGAGCATGGCGCGCGACCCGTGGTGCTGTCCCACCTTGGGCGGCCGAAGGGAAAGGCCACTCTCAAGTATTCGCTCCAGCCGGTGGCAAAGCGTCTCGCTGATCTCGTCAAGGCGAAGGTGCTGTTCGTCGAATCGACTGATACCGACGAGGCGATGAAGGCGTCCGCCGAGCTGGGTGAAAACGAAATTCTTCTGCTCGAAAACACGCGCTTTCTTGGCGGGGAGGAGACGAACGACCCGCGTCTCGCGCGAGCCCTCGCGGAGCTGGGCGATTTCTTCGTCAATGATGCGTTCGGCGCAGCGCACCGGGCTCACGCCTCGACAGCAGGCGTCGCCGGGCATCTTCACCCGGCCGTTGCCGGACTCCTGATGGAGCGCGAGCTCGATTTCCTCGGAAATGCTCTCGCCAATCCCAAACGGCCGTTCGTGTCGATCCTCGGAGGGGCCAAGATTTCGGGAAAGATCGATGTCATACAGCAGCTCATCGAGAAGGTCGATGCGCTGCTCATCGGCGGGGCAATGGCATGCACCTTCTTTCGCGCGATGGGTCTCGAGACCGGCCGTTCTCTGGTGGAGGAAGACAAGGTCGAGATGGCGCGCGGGCTGCTCGACCGCGCCGGCACGAGAATCATCCTTCCCCACGATGCGACGGTCGCTCCTTCGCTTGAGGACGCGGCCAAGGCACACGCAGTTTCCCGGAACGGCATTCCGGCCGATGAAGCAATGTTCGACGTCGGGCCACAGACCGCGGAGTCGTATGGCCGCGCAGTCGCGTCCGCGAAAACCGTGCTGTGGAACGGCCCCATGGGAGTCTTCGAGACGCCGCCCTTCGACAAGGGAACGCTGGCCGTAGCCAAGGCGATGGCCGAAGCGACAGGGCTGGGTGCCACCACCATCGTCGGCGGCGGCGACTCGGCGGCGGCGGTCACGCAAGCCGGCCTCGCGGACAAGATGAGCCACGTGTCCACCGGCGGCGGTGCCTCGCTTGAGTTTCTCGAAGGCAAGAAACTGCCGGGTGTGGAAGCGCTCGACGACCTGGCGGCCGCGTGATCCCGCCAATCTTTGCCGCCAACTGGAAGATGAACAACGGGCCGACCACGGCTCGCGAGTTCATGCTGTCTTTCTGCGCGCAGTATCCACGGCAGAACGACAGGACGATCATCTTTTTCCCGCCGGCACTTTCGTTTCACGCCGTATCCGCGGTGCTTGGCGATCGTCGCGACATCCTCCTCGGCGTTCAGAATGTTCACTGGCAGGATCAGGGAGCATTCACCGGAGAACAGTCCGTGCCGATTGCCCGCGACGCGGGAGCACGCCTTGTGCTGGTTGGCCACTCCGAGCGGCGGCAGGTGTTCGGCGAAACCGACGAGGAGTGCGCAAAGAAATGCGCGGCCGTCGAGCGTGGAGGTTTGATCCCGATGCTTTGCGTCGGTGAGACACTCGCCCAGCGTGAAGCCGGCGAGGCGGCTGCGGAGGCTACGGTCACCGCCCAGTTGAGGGTCGGATTGTCGAAGATGACCCAGCTCCAGCACAAGCCGTTTGCGATAGCGTACGAGCCGGTGTGGGCTATCGGCACCGGCCGCAACGCGACGCCCGACGATGCCGCCGCAATGCACGAAGTTATTCGTAACGAGCTCGAGGAGCTGTGTGGCGACCGCTCCCGCACCACCAGCATTCTTTACGGCGGCAGCGTGAATCCCGGCAACGCTCCCGCACTTCTCGCCGCGCCGGGCGTCGATGGACTTCTCGTCGGCGGGGCGAGCCTCGATCCGGGGACATGGCTCGCCATCGCGCGAGCGTAACAAACCCCTCCGGTCTTGTCGGTCTTCTTCCCCGTAACCGTTTCGGGTAATAGTAGTTTGAGGACGGAGTGATATATTGCATTGTTGCTCTAACCTCAAAAACCCCTGAATGCTTTACAAATTTCTTCTCGTAATCCTCGTCATTGACGCGTTCGTTCTCATTGCCACGATCCTGCTGCAGTCGGGCAAGGGAAGCGGGCTTGCCGCCAATTTCGGCGGCGCCAGCTCGTCGCCCGATGCTTTCATCGGCATTCGCCAGGCGGGAACGATTCTCACCAAGGGAACGTGGTGGAGCGCGGGCATCTTCCTCGCGCTGGCCTTCGTTCTTCAGATAATGTCCACGCAGACTGCTGCACCGAAGTCGGTTCTCGAGAAGACCTTCACGAATCAGCCGGCGCCGGCGGCACCTCCCATAACCACAAATCCGGCAGTTCCGCTCACGCCGGTGAACGGTGGGACTACTGCGCCGGCCACGACTGGCGCGGCCAAAACTGGAGCTGTTCCGCTCACACCGGCAGCGCCTCCTTCAACCCCCGCGACAAAACGGTAGCGGCGAAAAGTTGACCCGTCCCAAGAGCCAGCCAGGGTTCCTCCTCCTCGAGGACGGAACCCTTTTTCACGGCCGACTGCGAGCACCGCCGGGCGGAAGTCTTTCCGACGCTCTTGCTGTGGCCGAAGTGGTATTCACCACGAACATGACCGGCTATCAGGAGGTCTTTACCGATCCGTCCTACAGCGGCCAGATCGTCGTCATGACCGCCCCGGAGATTGGCAACTACGGGATCAACACCGAAGATCCGGAATCGGCCCGGCCCCAGGTTGCCGGTGTCGTTGTACGTGACCTTTCGCGGAGCTACTCCAACTGGCGCGCCACGGGAGATCTCGAGAGCTGGCTGGCGACAGCGAAGGTTCCCGTGCTTCAAGATGTTGATACGCGGCGCTTAACGCGTCACTTGAGGTCTTCAGGAGTAATGCGCGGCGTGATCGGCACTGGAGAAGCTCCGGCGCAGGCGGCGACAGACGCGCTGGCCGCGTGTCCGTCGATGGAAGGTCTCGACCTGGCGAGCAGAGTCACTACGCGGAAGGCGTACACATGGGGTGATCTGCGCGCCAGCCGCCACATTGTCGCCTACGACTACGGCATCAAGCGTAACATCCTGCGCCTGTTTGCCGACCATGACTGCCGGGTGACGGTCGTACCGGCCGACACGTCCACTGAGGCCGCGCTCGCCCTTCGCCCTGACGGAGTCTTCCTCTCCAACGGCCCGGGCGATCCCGATGCCATTGATTATGCGCCTGACTCGGTTCGCGAACTGGCGACGAGCGGCACTCCGGTCTTCGGGATTTGCCTCGGGCATCAGCTTCTTGGATTGTCCTTTGGTGGCGCGACAATCAAGCTCCCGTACGGACATCGGGGAGGGAATCACCCGGTGAGGGAGATGCGTACCGGGCGTGTTCTCATCACTTCTCAGAATCACGGGTTCGCGGTTGAGGGCGACGTGAGCGGCGTAACCGGGGCGAGCGCACTCGAAGTGACTCACGTGAACCTCAACGACGGCACCATCGAAGGGCTCCGGCACCGGGAGTTTCCGGTTTTCGGCGTTCAATACCATCCCGAGGCCGCCCCCGGCCCTCACGACGCCGTTCCCCATTTCGATGAGTTTCTGGCGGCCATACGGGATCGCTAGCTGGCTCCGCCAACCCGGGCGGCATCTTCGGGAACGCTTGACACGATTTTAGTAAAGCCATACTTTGAAACGAGTTACGCTACATCGTGGGCGTCACCCTTGAGGCAATTCAATGACGAAAGCGGACCTGGTCGAGCGTGTCACGGCCCAGATCTCCCGCACCGCTGGCCCGATGATATCCAAGAAGGATTGCGCCCGCGTCGTGGATGCATTTCTTGAGGCGGTGAAGGAGTCACTCCAGCACCAGGAAAACATCGAGGTGCGGGGCTTCGGAACTTTCAAGATTCGCCGCCGAAAAACACGGATGGCACGCAACCCGCGCACCGGATCGCCAGTCGAGGTGTCTGCGCGTCCGGTCCCGGTCTTCAAGCCCTCCAAGGAATTGAGGGCCATCGTTGCGGCGGTCGAGTTTGACGAATCCGCGGAACGGGAACTGTCCGGCGCCGATTAGCCGGGAGGCGGTGCTTCGATGCTCATCACCGTCCGGTTTTTCGCGTCGTACGCCGATAGCCTCGGACTGGATCAGACACAGCTGACTCTCGACGCCGGCTCGAGTGTGACAGACGTTCTGGCCTCGGTTGCGCAAATGCCGGGCGCGCACGCCCTTCACGCCCGGCCACTCGTTGCCGTAAACCATGTTTACGCCGATCCGGCAACTCTTCTTGGCCCGGGCGACGAAGTTGCGGTGATCCCCCCCGTCGCTGGTGGGTGAGTGCGCGCTGCTCTGGTTACCCATCCGCTGGACGCAAACGCGCTGTTGCGTGAAGTCGGTGGACCCGGTCACGGCGCGACCGCGGTTTTCGTCGGCACGGTTAGATCGACGAATGACGGCAGGGACGTAAAGGCAATTGAATACACCGCCTATGAAGAAATGGCCCAGCGTGAGATGGCCGGAATTCTCGACGAAGCGGGGCAGCGTTACAGCGGAGTCATACTCGTCGCTGAGCACCGGCTGGGCCTTCTGGAAGTAGGTGATGCCAGCATCGCGATCGCGGCTGCGCATGCGCACCGCGGCGCTGCCCTCGATGCCCTTCGGTATGCGATAGACGAAATCAAGCACCGCGTTCCGGTGTGGAAACGCGAGCTGTACGCGGACGGAAGTCAGTCATGGGTGGATCCGACCCGGGTTATGCCCACGTGACCGAAACGTCGCGCGACCAGTTCGGACGGCAGATTGAATACCTGAGGATTTCGGTTACGGACAAGTGCAACTTTCGTTGCCTCTACTGCATGCCCCCCGAGGGACTTGAGTGGCTGCCACGCACGGAGATTCTCGACTACGAGGAGATCGTGGAGATCGTGCGGCAGCTTTCGCCACTCGGGCTCAGGCGGCTGAGGATCACCGGAGGAGAGCCGACGATTCGCCCGCAGCTCGAGATTCTGATTGCGGGCCTTCGCGCCATCGACGGCATCGACGACATCTCGCTCTCAACGAACGGCGTGCGACTCGGCGAGCTGGCCGGGAGGTTTCGTGCGGCGGGTCTCGACCGCGTGAACATCAGCGCCGATTCACTGCGACCCGACCGCATTCGCAGCATCTCCCGTCGTGATTTGAATTTTGATCCCCGCAGAGCGGCGCATGCCGCCGCGAGCGCAGGTCTCTCGCCGGTGAAGATCAACGTCGTGCTGATGAAAGGAATCAACAGCGACGAGGTCGAGGACTTTGCGCGCCTCACCTTCGAGCAGCCGTGGCACGTGCGGTTCATAGAGCTGATGCCGGTTGGCGGCATGCGCGAGCTCACCTGGGAGCATGTGGTTCCCTCCGATGAAGTCATCGCGCGAATTTCGGCTCTGGGCACGCTCAGAAGTGTTGCTGGTCCCTCGCGCGGTAACGGACCTGCCGTCTACTACCAGCTTGACGGCGCGCTCGGCAGCATCGGCGTCATCACTCCCATGTCGCACACGTACTGCGGCTCCTGCAACCGCGTCCGCCTGACGGCAGATGGGAGGCTCAGGACGTGTCTGTTCGGCGATCACTCGGTGAATCTCCGCGACCCATTGCGCGCCGGCCACCCGATGGCGCCGCTCTTCCGCGCCGCGCTGGCCGAAAAACCGCTCGAGCACCAGTTGCTGCGGATGAAGGTGGGCGGACTTCGGGCGCTCTCCCAGGTTGGTGGATGAACGAGCGCCGCGGAGCGGCACCCATGGCTCTGACTCTCCGCTTCGCGTAGCTTTACCGTTCAACTCAACAACTGAAACGACAAAAAATGGTCAATAAGATTACGGTCGTCGGCGCGGGAAATGTCGGCGCGACGACCGCGCAGCGCCTCGCAGAGAAGGAGCTCGCCCGCCGTGTCGTGCTGGTCGACATCATGGAAGGCATTCCGCAGGGAAAGGGATTGGACCAGTGGGAGTCGGCACCCATCGAAGGCTTCGACTCGCGAGTGATCGGCACCAATACATACGAAGAGACCGCGGGCTCCGACATCGTCATCATCACGGCCGGCATCGCGCGCAAGCCCGGAATGTCGCGTGACGATCTCCTCAATACGAACGCCGGCATCGTAAAGCAGGTGTCGGAGAACGTTCGCGACACGTCGCCGGACGCGATCATCATCATGGTGTCGAATCCACTCGACGTGATGTCGTATGTCGCCAAGCAGGTCACCGGGTTTCCCCGCGAGCGCGTGCTGGGAATGGCGGGTGTTCTCGATACCGCACGATACCGATCTTTCATCGCCGAGGCCCTCGATGTCTCGGTGCGCGACATCCAGGCGATGGTCCTCGGCGGTCACGGCGACACGATGGTTCCCCTCATCTCCTACACAAGCGTCAGCGGGATCCCGGTGACGCAGCTGATGTCCGCCGAGAAACTTCAGGCGATCGTCGACCGCACTCGAAATGGCGGCGCCGAGATCGTGAAACTCCTCAAGACCGGGTCGGCCTATTATGCGCCCTCTTCCGCCGCGGTCCAGATGTGCGAGGCAATCGTACGTGACCAGAAGCGCATCCTTCCCTGTGCTGCGTGGCTTGAAGGCGAGTATGGCATGAACGGGTTGTTCCTCGGTGTTCCTTGCAAACTGGGACGTGGCGGCCTCGAGCGGATTCTCGAAGTCGAGCTGACGGCCGGGGAGCGAGAGGCCCTCGCCAGGAGCGCTGACGCCGTGCGCGAGCCGATGGCTGCGGTGCGATTGTAGTTCCGGGATGAATCGGGCGAGTCGCTTTTACAGGTCGGCTATCGGGAAGAAAGTCGTAATGGCAGTGACGGGGCTGATTGGAATTGCCTTTCTCGTCGGCCACGTCCTGGGCAATCTGCTGACATTTCGCGGCGCGGAGGCTCTGAACGCCTATTCAGCGTTTCTCAAGAGCACCGGCGAGCTCTTATGGATCGTCCGTGCGGTGCTGATTGCGGCGGTGGTGCTCCACGTCGTTGCCGCCTACCAACTGACGATGCAGAATCGCGCGGCGCGACCAATTGGCTACGTGCGTCGTGAGCCGCAGGTGTCGACGCTTGCTTCGCGCACCATGCGATGGGGCGGAGTGCTGCTTCTGGTTTTCATCGTCGTCCATATCCTGCATTTCACCACCGGCACGATCCGGCCGACCGGGCTATTCAGTCCGGCCGATGTTTACGGGAACATTGTTGGGAGCTTTCGCATCTGGTGGGTTGCACTTTTCTACGTCGTGGCCATGATCGCACTTGGCGCTCACATTTATCACGGGGCGTGGAGCTCGGTTCGCACCATCGGCTTCGCTCAGCCTTCGCCTGACCCACTGCACCGCAGGGTCGCGCTGGTTCTCGCGCTGTTGCTCTGGCTCGGGTTCACCGCGATTCCCGTCGCCGTTTTCCTCAGGATCATCACGTGACAATTCGGCTCGACTCACGAATTCCGTCCGGCCCACTCGAGAAGAAGTGGGACAAGCACCGGTTTGAAATGAAGCTGGTGAGCCCGGCGAACAAGCGAAAATACGACATCATCATCGTCGGTTCGGGGCTCGCCGGCGGAGCTGCGGCAGCAACGCTGGGCGAGCTCGGCTACAAAGTAAAATGTTTCTGCTTCCAGGACTCGCCACGCCGGGCGCACAGCATTGCCGCCCAGGGCGGCATCAACGCCGCCAAGAATTACCAGAATGATGGCGACAGTGTCCACCGGCTTTTTTACGACACTATCAAGGGCGGCGACTTCCGCTCTCGTGAGGCGAATGTCTACCGGCTGGCCCAGATAAGCCTGAACATCATCGACCAGTGCGTTGCGCAGGGCGTTCCATTTGCACGGGAGTACGGCGGGCTTCTCGCCAATCGGTCATTCGGCGGCGCGCAGGTGTCGCGAACGTTCTATGCGCGCGGACAGACGGGCCAGCAGCTGCTCCTTGGCGCCTACCAGGCGCTTGAGCGACAGATCGCCGCCGGAAACGTCACCATGTATCCGCGCACCGAAATGCTCGACCTTGTCGTCATCGATGGCAAGGCTCGAGGAATTGTCACGCGTGATCTGGTAACAGGTGAGATCGAGTCGCACGCCGCGCACGCGGTGGTGCTGGGGACGGGTGGCTACGCAAACGTCTTCTATCTATCCACGAACGCAAAGGGAAGCAACGCGACCGCAATCTGGCGCGCCTACAAGCGCGGCGCCGCGTTCGCCAATCCCTGCTTCACACAGATACATCCCACGTGCATTCCGGTGAGCGGGGAGTATCAGTCGAAGCTGACCCTGATGAGCGAGTCGCTGCGCAATGATGGACGTGTGTGGGTCCCGCTGAAGCAGGGCGACAAGAGGCCGCCCAACGATATTCCGGAGAACGAGCGCGACTACTATCTCGAGCGGAAATACCCGAGCTTTGGAAACCTTGCACCCCGCGACATCGCATCGCGCGGTGCGAAGGAGGTTTGCGATGAGGGGCGCGGGGTAGGAGAGAGCGGACTGGGCGTGTATCTGGATTTCGCCGACTCGATTCGGCGTCAGGGCGAAGAGACGATCCGGGAGCGGTACGGAAATCTGTTCGAGATGTACCAGCGAATAACGGATGAGAATCCCTACAACGTTCCGATGCGCATCTATCCGGCAGCGCACTACACGATGGGCGGGCTCTGGGTGGACTACAACCTGATGAGCACCATCCCCGGGCTCCACGTCACGGGCGAGGCCAACTTCTCAGATCACGGCGCCAACAGACTCGGTGCCAGCGCGTTGATGCAGGGACTTGCCGACGGATATTTCGTCATTCCGAACACGATCGGCGACTACCTCGCCTCTGGCCGCTTCGACAAAGTGGATGCGAAGCATCCCGCGTTTCGCGACGCGGAAGCCCAGGTTGCCGAGCGCACGAAAAAGCTTTTGTCGATCGACGGCACCAGGACGGTCGACTCGTTTCACCGCGAGCTCGGCAAACTGATGTGGGATTATTGCGGCATGTCTCGCAACGAGGCGGGCTTGCGCAAGGCGCTCGAGCGGATACCGGAGCTGCGCCGGGAATACTGGACCAATGTCAATGTTCCAGGAAGCGACGAACACCTCAACCAGGCTCTCGAAAAAGCGGGAAGGGTTGCCGACTTCTTCGAGCTCGCCGAGCTGATTTGTCTCGATGCGCTTCAGCGCATGGAATCGTGCGGCGGCCACTTCCGGGAGGAGAGTCAGACGCCTGATGGAGAAGCGTTGCGCGACGACGAACACTTTGCCTATGTCGCAGCGTGGGAGTACGCCGGACCCGACGCGCAGCCCGTATTGAACAAGGAGCCGCTTGTGTTCGAGAATGTGAAGCTGTCCCAGAGGAGCTACAAGTAAATGAAGTTTCAGCTGCGTGTGTGGCGTCAGGCGAACTCCACGTCTCCGGGCTCGATGGTGGCTTACGAAGCAGCCGGCATAAGCCCGGACATGTCGTTCCTCGAAATGCTGGACGTCGTCAACGAAGGATTGACGGAGAGTGGGGAAGAACCAATTGCCTTCGATCACGACTGCCGTGAAGGCATCTGCGGTTCGTGCTCGCTGATGATCAACGGCGCCGCGCATGGCCCGATGAAGGGCACAGCCACATGCCAGCTGCACATGCGAAGCTTCAGTGATGGCCAGACCATCAACATAGAGCCCTGGCGCGCACGCGCGTTTCCGGTCATCAGGGATCTCGTGGTAGACAGAGGCGCGCTCGACAGGATCATTCAGGCGGGTGGCTTCATCAGTGCGTCGACAGGCGGAGCGCAGGACGCCAACGCCATTCTGGTTCCCAAAGAAGAGGCCGATGCTGCCATGGACGCGGCGGCGTGTATCGGTTGCGGCGCGTGCGTCGCAGCATGCCCCAACGCGTCGGCATCGCTCTTCACTTCTTCGAAAATCAGTCACCTCGGACACCTGCCCCAGGGTCAGTCCGAGCGCTACCGGCGCGCCCTCTCTATGGTCGCGCAGATGGATCTCGAGAGCTTCGGCGGCTGCACGCTCTTCGGCGAGTGCCAGGAAGCGTGCCCCAAAGAGATCAGCATCGACACGATCTCGCGCATGAACCGCGATTTCATAGCAGCCGGACTGCGGTCGAAGTAGCTGGAACCCTTCACTGAGTTACAAATCAGGCGTCCGATAGTCTCACACGGACGCTAACCAAGGCCGAAGACTGGGACTTTCGATGAAAGCCCGTTCTTTCTGTTCGGCGCCCCGTTCTTCCTTTAATGGTCAGGGCCTTTGTTACCGGCTGCCTTATCAGT
>Ga0097691_1000723_pt1 | contig 27046 bp, 28 predicted proteins | sample NGESurdeep072012_8_FD_72858 | JGI IMG/M metagenome (GOLD analysis project Ga0097691, IMG submission 72858) | Arctic peat soil microbial communities from Barrow, Alaska - NGEE Surface sample 210-1 deep-072012 | ecosystem: Environmental > Terrestrial > Soil > Wetlands > Peat ... | reverse complement strand
CATGGGAGCCTTAGCCGAGAACTTCAATGCCCTGCTGGACGGTGGCGTGCTCTACTACGGCTCCAGCGTCCAGGTCGGCCCGCCCGATGGCGAGTCGGCGTCGCTGCTGCCGCTCACCAAGATCGACGAGCTCAAGCAGGTCGAGGGGGTCGCCGCCGCCTTCCCGACCTACGGCTTCTCGGCCAAGCCCGGCAGCGTGTCGGTGGTCAGCTTCGGAGTCCCGGACACGATCGTGGCCGGCGACCCGGCGGAGAACAACTGGAGCAGCCTGAAGACGACTTTTGCGCAGGGACGCCAGCTGGACGCGACGACAACGGGAGGGGTCGTTCTCGGCTCGACCATCGACAAGGAGTTCAACAAGATGGTCGGAGACACCATCGACCTGCCGGTCAAGCCATCGGATGCCAAGCCTGACTTCATCAACCACACGTTCACCGTGGTGGGCATCCTGAACCCGACCCGGACGGCCCCTGACACGTTCGCCTATCTCAACGTGGCCGACGGCCAGATGCTGCTCAAGGACAGCCTCCCGATCGCCATCCGAGACCAGATCGACGTCACCAAGATCACCGAGGGCTTCGACGTCTACGGAAAGCCGGGGACCTCGATCAGCGAGCTGGACAAGATCGCGGATCGCATCAACTCGCAGGTCGCCGGAGTGAAAGCGACCAAGGCTAGCGTGCTCGTCAACGGCTTCAAGTCCGGCGGGACGATCTTCACCAGCATCACCACCGCGGCGGCCCTGCTGGCGCTGATCATCGGTGGCCTATCCGTGGTCAACACAATGTTCATGGCCGTGGCCGAGCGTGTCCGCGAGATCGGCCTCAAGAAGGCGGTCGGGGCCACGACCCGTCACATCATGGGCGAGTTCTTGCTCGAAGCGGTGGTCATCGGAGCGTTGGGAGGCCTGATCGGCTACGGCCTGGGCGTCTCGATCACGGTCATCGCCAACGCCCTCACCCCACCGGGCCAGTCGACCCTCTTCCTGATCACCCTCCCATTGACGATCCTGGCGCTCGGGTTTGCCACCGCGCTGGGGGCCGTGGCCGGAATCTTGCCCGCGTGGCGGGCGGCCAGGCTCGACCCGGTGACCGCACTCAGGAACCAATAGCGATGGCAGAGCTTCAACTTGACAACCTGACCAAGCATTACAAACAGGGCAAGGTCGTGATCCGGGCCCTCGATGGAGTGAGCCTGGAGATCGGCACGGGCGAGTTCGTGGCCGTCGTCGGACGGTCGGGCAGCGGCAAGACGACCATGCTGGACCTGATCGGCCTGCTGCTCCGCCCCACGTCCGGCCGGCTGATCATCGATGGCGTCGACACCGCCCCGCTCGGGGACAGGGCGAGAGCGCACCTGCGTGGAACCAAGGTCGGTTTCGTGTTCCAGGAATACAACCTTCTGCAGTCGCTGAACGTGCTCGAAAACGTCATGCTGCCGCTGCGCTACGTGGGTGGCAGCAAGGACGGCCGCCAGCGGGCTGAGGAACTGCTCGACCGGGTGGACCTCTCCGATCGCATCCGCCACGGCCCGGGCGAGCTGTCCGGCGGCGAGCAGCAACGGGTGGCGATTGCGCGTTCCATGGTCAACCGGCCTTCCCTCATCCTGCTTGACGAGCCGACCGGCGCCGTGGACACCGAGACCGCGGAGCAGCTGGTCGCCCTCCTGCAGAGCCTCAACGAGCACGACCAGGTCACCATCGTGATGGTGACGCACGACCTCGACGTCGCCAACCACGCAAAGCGCATGGTTCGGCTCAAAGACGGCAAGGTCGTGGCCGACGAGCCCGTCGCGTCTGTTGCCGTAGCCAAACGCTCACCCTAGCTCCACAGCTCTCGATAGTTGCCTCTTATCGGCAGCATTCGCTCTCCCCTCTCACCCTGGTTGATATCCAACCCGCACGAGGCTGGGATTTCCCAAGGCCCCTCCCACGGTTTTGAAGACCGGGGGTCTGCCATCCGGGTACGTCCGTGGAGGTCCACTAGGGTTCGGTCGCGCGCTATTAGATTCCAGGGTCGTCCGCCTTTGTCCGCCGGCATGCACTGAGTTGGCTGTCGTCTTGGCTGTCATTGACTTAGTACTCGAGCGCCGCGAAGAGGCTCCTTTGGGAAGCTGCCTCACGGTCCCGAACCGTGGCGGGGACGTGTCCTCATGTGTCCGAGAGACTCCGGTGTCGTCCTCGCGAATACGAAATCGACCAGGCTGATGTCCTTTAGTGACCCGCAAGACCCCCGCCGATTCCGGGAGATTGTGACCCGGCTGTGACTCGGCGTGGGTTGTGGGTGTAGGGGTCGGCATTGGTGGAAGAGCCAGTGCTATTTAGATGTTGGCGGGCCGCGCGTGCTCGGCGGCAGCAGGCTTTGCCAGCGCTTGCCTTAGCATGGCGACGATTTCGGCAGGAAGTGGATGATCACCTGCGAACTGGCTCACATAGCTCCACCTGACCCGGCCGCTCGAATCAATAATCGCGACCCCGCCTTGCTGGAAAGCGTGCCCTTGGGTGCGCGACTGTCCGAATCCGCCACGCAACGCACGTAGGATTGCCGGCCACGATCTCGGCGTCAAAGTTATCCATATTCCTCTTCGAGCTCCGAGCAGTGCGTATGAGGCTGTTCCCGGGTCGGTAAGAACCTCGCAGTCAGGCACGAAGGTATCTCTGAAATGGCGAGCAAAGGCGGTGGCTCCATTCCCAATGAAGACGAGCCTGGCCCCTGCTGCGTCGATCTCGTTCTTGATGCCGCGCAACTGCGCCGCCTGCTCTTTGCAAAGCAGTCAGCCATAGTGACGGAGCCAGACCAACACCACTGGTCCTTGTTGGTAGATCGCGCGCAGCGGAACCTCGTGGCCTTCGAGATCAAGCACCACGCCCTCGCCGAGTCTCTGACCGGCGATGTCTCCCATCAGGGGCGACGCGGGGCATGCCTCGCCGACAACCAGCGTCGGCTTGTCAGCTGCCACGCGGCCTTGTTCATGTCCGTTTCAGGGCTCGAATTGAATAGCCGAGGGTTCCGAACTCTCTAGCGCTTGCCTCTCCGCTTGCGCCCGCAAAGGCGTCGACTGGATTCGCCAGTTCGACGTCAACCAGGCCCGCGCCCCTAATCACCGTCTCCCACCCTGCACACGGCAGGGCGCCGGCGATTCAACCAGTCCAAAGATCGATGTCGCGCAGGGCTTCCTCGGGAACTGGGCGTTCAAGGCAGATATCAGCCACTGTCATGCGGCCGCCCGGCTTCAGCACCCGAAAGATCTCTCGATAGACGCCCAGCTTGTCTGGGCAAAGGTTGATCACCCCATTGGAGATGACGACGTCAGCCCATCCATCTTCGACCGGGAGATCCTCGATCAGGCCCTCGCGGAACTCGACGTTCTTCAAACCCATCGTCTTTGCGATCGAACGGCTCCGCTCGAGCATCTCGGGAGTCATATCGACTCCGATCACCCGTCCTTCGCTGCCCACCCAGAGCGCCGCAAGGAGAGAATCCATGCCACCCCCGGATCCGAGGTCAACAACCTTCTCGCCGGGTTTGGGGCCGCCCCAATAGAAAGGATTGCCCATGCCCGCGAACGCCTCGCATGCCTCTTCGGGAAGATCGCTCAACGGATGCGGTGGGTAGCCCAGCCGCACCGCATGCGCACGGCCAGTATGGAAATGATGGACATGCTGAACGCCACCCGGATCAGCGGCCACATCGCGATATTTCTCGCGAATCTGGTGGCGAAGTTCGTCGAGATCGACCAACTCGAGAATGTCAGCCATCGTCCTCTCCCAGTGTGTGCCCGCCTACGGCGGCTTTTTGGGCAATTGCCATTACGACCTCGCCGCTGTACAAGTACTGCTCGTCGCCTGAGCGGGCCAGCCGCTCCCGAATTCGGCGAAGGCACGCCTCACGATCGCCCTCGTTCAGCGACAGAAGCCGCAGTCGCGAGGTACTGCGCGTCTGGTGTTCAAAATAGTCTTCAGGCCGCCATCGATACTCGATCGATTCCGACCACACTCGCGCAACGCCGAAGGCGGCCTGCTCCAAGAGCGATGTCACCTTGTCCGCGCTGTCACAGCAAGCACGGTTATCTGTCGCCGGCAGCTCGAGGACACGGCCGCCGGCTGCTTCCAGCTCTTCGTCCCAGACGGCATTCGCCATCGGCACACGTTCAGCCCCCCAGGTGGCCGTCCCCACCGTGCCGGCCGGCTTAAGAACGCGGTATACCTCGCTAAGACATCGGTCCGGGCTCGGCACATGAAACAAGACGAAAGCGACCACCGCAGCATCGAATCGGTTGGCGGCAATCGCCAGGTTCTGCACGTCCATCAGGGCAAGCGGACCCGAGTGCTTGAGCCTTGCGAGGCGAAGCATGCCGTCCGAACGATCGACACCGAGAATCGTCGCGTTTGGAGCCGCTCGACGAATGGCCGGCAGCAGTGCGCCGGCCCCGGTGCCCACGTCAATGACGCACCTCGCGGCGCTTAGCGATAACTGACTGATAAGAAGCGCACCAGGCGGACGGATGACAGGGCTCCAGAGCTGGTCGTAAGCGTCAGCCCTTTGCGAATATCGATCGGCGAGGATCGCCGTCTGCTCATCCGCCGAAAGTTCGGCGCGATTCATCGGTCCGCAGCCGAACTGCTGACTCGGTCCGACTCGACACCATTCCCGGCGTCGGCCCATTCCGGCAGCCCGTCGGTGAGGTATCGGGCGGAGTAACCGTGCTCACGGAGGGTGCGGACCGCTTCCGGCGCAAAAGCGCAGTACGGACCGCGGCAATACGCGACGACTTCGCGCTCGCGTGGTAACTCGCGCAGCCTTTGCTCTAACTCCGCAAGCGGAATCGAAACCGCGCCGGCAACATGCGCTGCTTGATACTCCTCGGCCGGTCGGACATCGACCACCACCAACGGTTCGCCGGACCTGAGTCGGGCCAGAAGCTCATCGCCGCTAATCGCTTCGAGGCCTTCCCGCGAACCCAGGTATGTCTCGACCAGGCCCTGCACGCCGGGCAACCTTTCAGCCGCCAACGAGCGCAATGCCACCCAGAACCGGTAGACGGCCGGCGAGGCCAGCCGATACCGAACGCGGGTCCCGTCCCTGGTCGCGGCCACGAGTCCGGCCTCCTTCAAGACCTGCAGGTGCCGGCTGGTGTTGGCGACTGACATGGCGACCTGACGCGACAGCTCCTCGACGCTTCGCTCGCCGTTGGACAGCACGTCGACGATTTCAACCCGGCGTCCACTGGCGGCAGCCTGCGCGACCCGGGCGAATTGGTCGAAGAGCTCGATCTTCACAGCTCGCTCTGTCATCGGCTGTCCAGTATCGCCATCCAGAGACTCACTGTCAAGGCTTCCATTGATCTCTTGACAATTTGAAATAGCCGCAGAGAATGCCGCCCAACGGACTTCTGGAGGTGATTGAGATGATCGAGCAGAGGCGCGTTCCGACAGCCGAGGCAGGTGGGACTAGACTGAAATGCGACAGGGGGGAGTAGCTCCCTTCGCCGGTTCCGTCAAGACGGTGGCGACACCCGGGACGGCGGCGGACCTTACGGTCCGCGGCAAGACCTCTGCTCGATTTCATTCGAAGTAGGAGGCACATGCCCATTCCTGACCTGAACCGACATTCGACCGCGCAGCGACTTCGCCGGCGGGCGCTCACGCTGGCAGGCGCGCTGCTGGTGCTGGCGGGGCTGATCCTCATTTTGGATCCCGACCTTGGCTAGGCCACCAGGAACGACGCCTCAGCAGGCCGGCTCCTTGCTCCTCGTCGGCGTGATCCTGCTGTCGCTGGTAGGCGGTGCATTGCTTGTGGCACGGCTGCAGGAGCTGGTGGTCGTCCTGCTCATTGCCATCGTCCTGGCAGAGGGCCTGCGGCCGGTTGTCGATGGGCTCGAGCGCAGAGGGATCCCCCGAGGCCTCGCGAGGGCGCTGCTGTACGTCGCGATTGTGGCTGTATTGGCGACCGTGATTGTCGTGCTGACGCGGCCAGTTATCACGGAGTCGCGGGCGGTGCTGGCCGACCTCCCGCGCTACCAAGCGCTCTTCGAGCGCAACCTAGCCCAGTTGCTGGACCAACTCTCCCTAGACCCCAGCGTCGCGTCGCAGGTTGCAGGCTCCGCGGGAGGCATCGCGCGGGGAACGCTGAGCTTTGCCGCGACCCTCCTGAGGGGCGTCCTCGACACTGTCGTCGTCCTGCTGTTGAGCTTCCTTTGGCTCACCGCAGGCCGTCCGTTGGGCGGTTTCTTGCTTGGGCTTCTGCCGCCGTCCGGTCGCACCCGGGCGGCATCCGTTTGGGCGGAGATTGCGCGAGGGTTCGCAGGGTACGTTCGCGGGATCGCGATCAACATGATCGTCATCGGCGTCGTGACCGGGGTGGCCGCTGCACTTCTGGGCCTTCCGGCGCCGGCGTTGCTGGGTGTCTTTGCGGGCGTGACAGAGATGATCCCGATCGTCGGCCCAATCGCCGGCGCGATACCTGCCATCCTGCTCGGATTCACCATCTCGCCCTACTACCCGCTGCTAGTCGCCCTCGTCTATCTCGTCATTCAGCAGGTCGAAGCACACACCCTGGTGCCGCTTGTGATGCGGCACTCGGTTGGCCTGCCAGCGCTGGCCGTCGTGGTTGCACTCGCTGCTGGGGGAGCGCTGGCAGGAGTCGGAGGGGCCATCGTGGCTGTGCCGCTGGCCTTCGCTCTCCAGGTCGTCATCGTCCGAGTGATCGGGCCGGCGATTCGCAATCGGACCGGAGCCAACTCGGCGACATGACGCGGCTCCCGAAGCCGTCACTAGATTGGCTGCTCGTGTTCGTACCGATGTCGCTCGTGGCCGATCTGTTGGGTCAAACAGAGGTTGTCTTCATCACCTCGGCGCTGGCCATAGTTCCGCTCGCGGGTCTCATCGGACGATCGACCGATCAGGTCGCTCGCCGGGTCGGCTCTCGCCTGGGGGGACTCCTGAATGCGACGCTCGGCAACATCACCGAGCTGATCGTCTGCGTGTTGCTGATAAACGCAAGCAACTTTTCGATCGCTAAAGCCTCGTTAATCGGATCGATCCTCGGCAACCTTCTTCTGGTGCTCGGACTCTCCTTCGTCGTCGGTGGTGTTCGATACAAGGAGCAGAGCTTCAACTCCCGAGCCGCGGGGGTCCACTCCGCCTCCCTCCTGCTCGCCGTTGCGGGACTTCTCATGCCCGCGCTCCTGATCCTCACGACGCCACAGGTCGGCTTCACGGAGAAGGAGGTGCTGAGTGGAGTGGTGGCGATCGTCCTGATACTTATTTACCTTGCCGCGCTGGCGTTCACACAAATCACGCACGCCCACCTCTTCCCTCCACCGAACGAGCCGGAGGCGCCTACCAGGACGCTGCGCCGGTCGATCATCTTGCTCGCTGTTGCGGCGGGGCTGGTCGGCGTCGAATCGGAATTGCTGGTCTCCTCGCTGACGCCGGCAATTACCGCCTTACACCTGCCGCCGATATTCGTAGGCCTGATCCTGATACCGGTCATAGGCAACGCTGCCGAGCACGCATCAGCGGTCTACTTTGCCGCCAAAGACCGACTGGACCTCGCGCTCGAGATCGCGGTTGGCTCATCGACCCAGATCGCGCTATTCGTCGCCCCGATCCTGGTCTTCATCAGCCTCGCCCTCGGGCATCCGATGGACTTCGTTTTCGGCGCGTTCGAGGTCGCCGTCGTCTCACTGGCGACTCTGATCGTCGCACTGATCTCGCTCGAAGGCCGCAGCAACTGGCTGTCCGGCGTTCAGCTCGTCGGCGCTTACATCGTTATCGCCGCGGCCGCGTTCTTCGTCAGATCCACAACGTGACAACACCGCTGGACAGCTTTCACCGCTGATCCGGAGTCTCAGCAGCGGTCCGACTGACGTTATGTCTCACCGACCAGCCCGCAACGCGGCGGAGGCGAACGTCAGGAGGTGCGGCTGTCGCCAAAGCGTGGCGATGCGACCTGAACGGGCGCTTTAATCAAGGCAAGTGGCGAGGATTCATTCAATGCAGATTCCGCCCTGCTTAGCCCCTCAGTCGGATTCGCACGGCGGTGGCAATTGTCGCTACCCGCTGAAGCTGCCTGCGGACAACCGGAAACTCGCTGGCGAGCAAGGCCGGGCCCGCGCCGATGACCAGCAGCCCAGGACCAGGGAGCACCAGCATCAGCGCACCCGTCGGAAACAAAACGGCCGGTGCCACGATCACCATCGAGCGGCGCAGAGCTCGTCGCAGCCTGACAGATACATCCGGCACGATGTTCTGTTTAGAAGGGTATCCCGCGCTCACCCCAGCCGTTCTGCCATTAACCGGAGCGTCGACGTAGCGGGCATGTCGATTTAACGGTCTTACCTTCAGGTTGTCGTGTGCCGGTGACTGACCGAGCTCCGGACGCACATACTCGGCCACGTTCCTAACCGCGACATAAAGGCTGGGCCCTTTAGGCTCGCTTTAGAACTGATGTCGATTGTTGTCCGCTGATGTACTCTCTGAACGCGACCCGATGTCTGCATTGAACCTCGGGAGCCCTCGGGAATGAGGGTCCTCATCGTCGAGGACGATCACCGATTAGCGACGAGTTTGCGGCAAGGGCTTGAAGAGGCTGGCTTCGCCGCCGACACCGTTTACGACGGCGAGGAGGCTGTGGCCGCCGCGCTTACGACCGACTACGACGTGATCCTTCTCGACGTCATGCTGCCTAAATTGGACGGGATCGAAGTCAGTCGTCAACTGCGTAGCCATCGGATGCACGCGCCGATCTTGATGCTCACCGCGCGCGACTCATTGGAAGACAAAGTGCTCGGCCTGGAACGAGGCGCCGACGATTACCTCGTCAAGCCGTTTGCCCTGCGCGAGGTGGTGGCGAGGATCAAGGCGCTGACCAGGCGGCACCTCGCGGATCGAACTTCCGTGCTCGCAGCGGGCCCGATCTCGCTCGATACCATCGCACACCAGCTTGCCGTGCTCGACAAGCAGATACCGCTCACGGCCAAGGAGTATGCGATTCTCGAGTATTTCATGCTCAATCAGAACCGGCTGATCACGCGTCAGCAGGTCATCGAGCATGTTTGGAACTTCGACTTCGAAGGCGGCCGCAACCTGATTGAGGTCTATATAGGACGACTCAGGAAGAAGATCGTCGAAGCTGGCGCCAGCGATCCATTCGCCACCTTGCGAGGAGCCGGCTACCGCTTCGAGCCCCAATCTTGAGGCCGCTCTTCGGGACGACCCGCGGCCGGTTAACCCTGATCTCAGTCGCAATCCTGGTGATCGCCCTGGCGTTGGCCGACCTTGCCATTTACCTCGCCTACACATTCGCCCAGAACAACGAGCTCGACGTGCAGCTGCGCGCGGAAGTTGTCACGGTGGCCGCTCAGTTGAGTGTTGAGAACGGCCAGGTCACGTACGCCGGCGGAGACCTTCCCCACGAGACGTCGACCGGTGTCGCTGTTGACATGGCGGTGGTCGATGAGAACGGGGTGGTGACGTCGGCGCTTGGCCAGCCACTTAGGTCGGGCACACTCGAGAGCCTTGCAAGTGCCGTGCGCAGCACCGGGCACGCAGTTTCGTCGACGGGTATTGTCGATTCACAGGGAGAGGTCAGGCACGCCTATGCAATGCCCGTCTTGGCGACGCCTGGCCTCGTATTGGTGGCGTCGACGCCTACCGGCCAAGTCGGACGTTCGGTGGCCGGGGCAATGGTCCTGGTAGGAGCGCTTTCATTGGGAACTTTGGTCGGCGTCGGGTTGCTCATCCACTCGCTCGTGGGCCGCGTGCTTAGTCCTGTGGGCAGTATCGCAAGCCTGGCCGAGAACTTGAGCGAGCGGGATCTCCACCGGCGGGTCGAGGTAAGCGCTCCTGATGACGAGTTGGGTCAGCTGGTCGCTACATTCAACCGGATGCTGTCCCGGTTAGAAAGGAGCTTTAACACGCTGCGCCGGTTCACCGCAGACGCGTCGCATGAGCTTCGAGCACCGCTTGCGCTGATGACTGTTGAGGTTGAGAGAACGCTTGGACGAGAGCGCTCATCCACTGAGTACAGGCACACGTTGAATCTGGTGGAGGCGGAGCTCCGCGGAATGGCCGAGCTGGTCGAACGACTGCTTCTGTTGGCCCGGGCTGACGCGGGACAACTGAGCGCAACCCTCGAGGAGCTAGACGTAGCCGATTTCCTGCACGAAACAGCCGCGCGTTGGGAGGCTCTAGCCGCCAGCCGCCAACTGCAGCTCGATGTGGAGGCGCCCGACTCCGGCACGGCGATGGCCGATGTGGGCCTGGCCCGGCGGATCCTGGACAACCTTATGGACAATGCCGCGAAGCATTCGCCAGTCGGCGGCAAGGTCCTCCTGCGGGCTTTCAGGGAGTCATCGTGGTGGGTACTCGAAGTCGTTGATCAAGGCCCCGGGATACCGCCAAAGCAACGTGAACGGATCTTCGAGCGCTTCGGCCAGCTTGATAGTGCCCGAACTCGCGACGGTAGGGCTGGGGTGGGGCTTGGGTTAGCTCTGAGCCTAGCCTTTGCCAGGGTTCAGGGCGGTAGCCTGGGCCTAGCCGCCGATCAGGTCGGGGGTGCCGCCTTTCAACTCCGCTTGCCGGCGGCCGGGCCGGGAGCGGGGACGACTAATCTCGCTGAAGAGGCACTCAAGATCTGACTCAGCTGGTCCGGTTCGGAACATCAAGAAGCGTTCGAGGGTGATCTGCAGTGCGCGCGGTCATGCACTGGTCCTGATGCCCCGATCCCAGGTGCGGCCGCGCTGGCAATTCACGCACCTAGTGGCCTCTGGTAGGGCGCGCAGCCGCTCCACCGAAATGGCCCGCGAGCAATCCTCGCAGAGGCCGTAGCCACCGATCTCCAGCCTGGCGAGGGCACGTTCGACATCCCTCTGCATCTCGCTGAGCAAGTGTCGGACAGCCTCCGAGGTATCGCGTGCAGCGGCCGCCTGCGCTAAGTCGATCGCCTCGCTCCAGTTCTCGGCAGGTTCACTAGGTTTGGCGAGGCTCTCGGTCGTAGCAAGTAGCCAGCGACGAGTTTTCTCAAGTACTGAGGCAGCGGGGTGAGTCGCAGCGTGGACCTTCATGCCCGCCACGTTGGCGAGCCTCGCTGTACCGCAGCTAAAAGCAGTGTTGGCCATCTAACCACCTGGACGGGCGGCAACATTCCTGAGGACCGCTAGACCGGCGTCAATTACCGGCCGACGTTCGCGCAACAGGCTGGTTTTAGCAACGGTTTAGGAGCCGCAGCGATCGTTGCTACCGAACGCCGGCCTTAGAGGCGGCGGACACCCTGCAGAGGAGGCAGCCATGCGTAACCAACTATGCAATCCTGATTCGCTGGAGTTGGAGACCCGCTCACACCGGGGCTACGGCGTTCAACGACACCCCCCACCACAGACCCAAACCATCCCGATCAGCACCTTCTACCTGCGCTGGTTGGAGCATACGCAGGAGCAACAGAGCACGCCATCGCGGTATCCGGAACCAATTGCCCCTGACGTCGCTACGAATACCGAATGGAGGCCCCGCATGGCAGCGCGACACGAAACGGGTCAGCACACGCTCGAGGAGATCCGACGGCATCTCGCTACGCAGCTTCAGATCGAAGATCGGCACCTGACCGGGATGCCTGTCCAGGTTCTGTGTCGACTAAGAGACCAGCTCGCGCTCGATGATCTGACCGGGGTGTTGAACCGCCGGGCAGGTCTGGCCGCCTTGGCGAGTGAAATCGAGCAAGTAAGGAGGTCGACCGAACCCGAGCTCGCGCTCGCCTTCCTGGATGTCGATGGTCTCAAATCCATAAACGACACTCAAGGGCATCCAGCCGGTGATCTAGCCCTATGCGGGGTAGCGAATATCCTGAAGGGCTGCCTGAGGACCGAGGACATTGTTTTCAGGTATGGCGGAGATGAGTTCGTATGCGGGCTCCCCGACTTGAACCTCGAGTCGGCGGGTGCATTGCTGCTCGAGGCTTGGCGACAGCTGCAGAGTCAGCGAAGGCTGTCCTTCAGCGCTGGCTTTGCCGAGCTTCGAAATGAGGATGAGGCGTGGGGGCTCATCGCCCGAGCCGATGACTGCCTCTACGCGGGCCGGAGGGGATACCGCCGTCGCGAGTGGAGGTTCGCCTCATGAGCCGCTCAACTAGATCCAGCGAATTGCGTGGGACCGCCCAACCGGCTTTGATGGCAGAGCGGGAACGTATCGCTCGCGAACTTCACAAGTTCACCGTCTATCGGCTCTTCGGCATCGGGCTGACGCTACAGGCTCTTTCCTTGAAGGGTGGCGATCCTGCGGTGTCCGTGCATCTGGACGAATGCGTCCAGGAGCTGGACCTGGCGATATCGGAGTTGCGCGGGTTCGTCTTCAAGCTGGACGACCGCCATGTATACGAGCAGCGCCGGCCGAAGACGCCGGAGTCGAACCCCGTGCCTCTATTTGCCAAAGTGTGACAATCCGATCCGACGAGCGGTCGCTGCGACCGGCTTGGCCGACTGGGATGGGCGCGTCTACTCTTCGAGCCGGAAGAATTAACCACTGCTTGCGCGGCCATAGCGAAGCTGGCGATAGGGGGTAGTTATCGATAGCAACTGGCGGTTGGACGGTCGTACCCGTTAGAAATCGTCAGGGTTTCTGAATAGGCGCCTTGGATTTGCCGGGACCGTATGCCTTCCAAACATCGTCCATGTCGAGCTCCCCGAGCGCGGCCTTCATCTTTGTGTAGGCGTTGTCCGAATATGCAGGGAATGTCGACTTCGAGAACTTGAAGTCATGGCGGCATTTGGGATCGCCATCGATGTTGAGACGCTGACGGAGTGCATAGCCGCGCGGACCGCTTAGACCGAGCTTCCTCGCGAGCTCGGTTGCTGTCATGTAGTAAGTCCGCTGCAAATCGACTTCTCGGACCGCAGCCGCACTTGGGTCGTCTACAGGCACAAACGTGACCGGTGTGCCCTCTTTCTTCGTGAAGCGGACTGTAACTGCGATTCCGGAGCCGCCAACATCGGTGCCGAGTACACCAAGCCGAGGAAACACCACTGTGCGCGGTTTGCCCGACTTAATAGCGCGCTCAACGCGGTCAACGTCTTTCTGGCTGACAAGCACGCCCTCACTAACATGCGCCTCCATTGCCAGTAGGGTTCGGATCCGAGCTCTCGCATCTGGTCGCTTACGACTACCTGGAGCGAGCAGCTTCTTAACCTGCGAGTACTCTCGGTCGATAAGCAACTGGATTTCAACCGGCGGTTCAGTGGAAATCGGCAAAACCCGTATTGGGAGATGGTCGGCCAACCTCTCGCTGAAGATCCGGTACAGCACGTCATCGAAAGTTGTTACCGCGCCTCGGACATGGGCGTATAGAAGGGCCTCTTCGGCTTCAGCGAACCAATGCTGCTCCTCGTCGCGCATGGCATCGATGGTCCTGATAAGCCCGGCCTCCGATATCGTCAGCTTTAGTGCTTCTGTAGCTAGGTTCACGCACTTTCCGATGCCGTAGCTCTTGCCATCTCCCGGGTCAAATACTTTGATGCCTCTTTGAATCAGGGCAGCCTTGAGCAGCATCTCGAACGAATGCTGCAGATGAAGCAACACCGAGGTAGTGCGACCATCCTCGTCGAGGTCATTGAATGATCGCGCCGCCCTCCTAATTGAGGCCAATGCCTTCTTCTTGAGAATTGCTGCCTCGCGTCTGAGCTTCATTCCGATACGCCTCTATTTCGATCACCTAGTACCGTCTGGTTCGCAGTCAAAGTCACGTGGCGCTAATAACGAGAACTATGTCTTGATCTCACTTCGCCCGCAAGTCGGAATAGGCAATCCAAAGGAGCGTAGCGACGACTCATGCCGCGCTCGGGGGCTCGCAATTACTACTCGCGATAGGGCGGCAATATCGGTGGCGATCCAAACTTGGAAGGGAGGGGGCTCCAACCGGTATTTGCTACACAAACCGAATTGCGTTGCAGGGCCGGCTGGCTTTGAGGCAGGGTCACGCCATTCGAGTTAGCCGTCTCCGCCTGCGCCGTCTCGTGGACGATGACGGTACTGCTGCCGCGATTAGTCCGTGCTTCCGCGCGCTCGAGGCCACACGTGGACGGCCAAACCGCAGGACTGAAGAGGGCAGCTTCAATTTGCTGCACGCTAGTACGATTGCCCCGGGTTCGATAATCAAACCCCGAGCCTCGATGCGGGAGACGATTGGTCCGAAAAGATCCGACCCTCCCCTAACAACCGTTTCCATGTCACCAACAACCACGAGTAGCTTCTTGGCTCTCGAGACGGCCACGTTGACACGTTTGGCGTCGTTTAAGAACCCGATCAAACCTGGATCGTTACTTCTGACGAGCGAGAGGATGACCACGTCCCGCTCCTGACCCTCGAACCCGTCAACGGACTGGATGTCATCTGCTGCGACCAAGCCTTTCAACCGATGGATCAATCGCTCTACTTGGTTTCGATACATGGAGATCACCGCGATGGAGGCCGAGGCATCTTGCGCCTTTATCAAGCGCGCTAGGTCGATGCACAGCGCCACCTCGAATTCGTTGCCCAAGCTCTTCGAAGCATCCCTGTACTCCTTCTGGTCGCCGGTATTTACCCAGACGAGCTCGCGATCGAGGGGCCACTGAAGCGGCAGGCGGGCGTTCTTGGACTCATGGAGCAACTGCCCTTCATAGAACAGATCGGAGACTAGGGCACCAATCGGCTCTCGCATCCGATATTGCCGCCGCAACGTCTTTCTGGCAGTTAGTGGGACCCGGTCCCACATCCACTCGTAGAAGCTCACGTCGCGGACGAGCCTGTCGGACACATCGTTGACTTTCCAGTCTTTGGTCAGGTCCGTCTCCAGTACGGGCGGGAGCTGCTTTTGGTCTCCAACAAGCACCCAACGCTTGGCTAGTGGAAGCAGCGGGAGAACCTCATGGATCTGGGCCTTGTTCGCCTCGTCGAGAATTCCCCAATCGAAGATCTCATGACGGAGCCGGTGGGTGACGGCAATCTTGTTGCACGTCGCAAGCACCAGGTTCAAACCAGTTAGAGACTTGTCTCCGATGAGCGTGTGCCTCAGCGTGGTCGCCACCTTGCGCGCCTCGGCGAAGCGGCCTTGCCGGACCTCCGGGAAGGCCAATAGTCTCTCCTGAGCCGTGTCGACGGCATCGTTCGAATGCGATGACATGAGGACGCGATGACTTCGGTCCAATGAAGTGGTTTGGCGAATAGCCTCAACGATTGCCGTGGTCTTGCCCGTGCCTGGCGGACCTTGGACCAGCATCAGCTGCCCGACCTCCAGCCCGAGGATTCTTCTCACGACCTCCTGTTGCTCATCATTGAGCACCGGATCCAGTTCGGAGCCTGGGCGCACGGCGGCGATCACCGGCCCTCCTAGCCAGCCAGGATCCTCAATGAGGGACGCTGCAGGTCCCCAGTTTCCTACCTGCTTCTGAATCTCTTCAAGGCTGAACTCTTGGCGCTTGAGGGAACCGATCTGAGCTTCCTTGAACACCTCGCCCGTTGGAGGGACTGAGCCGTCGGCGCTCACTTCGAAGTCGCGTGGATGGTGGCTCAGAACAGTTCCTTGGCGGGTCACCGTCCAGCCCGGACCCATCAGCGTTAGAGCGTCGCCTGGCGCAAGCTTGAGGCGCCGCGAGTTGGCCCCAAGTAGCTTGATCCGTGCCGAATACGGTTCATCCCCGACGAAGGCGCCGCATCCTCGACAGGACTCGTTCCTCGCCGTCTCGTACTTGCGCTTGCATTTCCGACAGTACACCCACTGATTGAGAACCTCGTATTCCGCCATCTGGTCGCGCTCCTGTTGCTTCTTGGCAGAGGCAAGGTGAGCGGCAAATCGTTTGGCCGACTGGATGACCGGATTGCGTCGACCACGGTCTCTGAGGTCAAAGAACTCGATTGGGCCTAGTTGTGGCTCGCCATCGGCCAGTTCCGCCTCCTTGAATCGAAGGGCGAATCTAGAAGCGCCTTCGCTTTCGGGACGGGGCGCGATCTTGTCGATTGCCAGCGTCAGACGGCCCACCGCGAGTCCGAGCCGACCCTCGATGTCTGCACCTCCAGCGCCGGCCCAAACCTCTAGCGGTTGGCCTTCAGTCCAGACGTAGTCACCATCTAGGCGTCCGACGGCAGTGAGCTGTTCGATAAATGGGTCGGTGCCTCCGAGGAGCGACACCATCGCCGCGACAGGGCCATCCTTCGGAAACCAAATCTGGATCCTGGCGATGTCGATGCACTCCGCGCCATGGACTTCCCATTTACTTCCCTCGTCGGCTGGTTGCGGCTCCCAAATCGAGACTATCGGCAACTGCCACCTCCCTCATCGTCGAACATGCCAAACCAGGCCGCTCTTAGGAACATAGTGTATGGGAACATGCGTTCGACCGGCATCCAACTCACCTAGCGCCCAAATCGGCGATCGGGGGCGTGGCGACCAAAGGGATCTATGGGCCACCGACAATGGGTCATTCCCAAATCGGCCTCACGATGAATACTTACTCACACGTGATCCCGGACCTACGCCGCGAGGCCGCCAGGCGAATGGACGACCTGATTCACGACCGGTAGGCGGGAATAGAACAGGAAACGGACCGGGGCCGCCACAGGGGCACTCGCGACGACATTGAGAATGTCAGGTTGGACTCAACCACCTACCGCCGCCAATACCGGTTGAACGTTGATCTTGAACGCGGTTTCGGGCGCGGACACCTCGAAGACTGAAAAGCTGTGGGGGGGCAAAAGTCAATCTGCAGAGCCTGGTCGGACTTTTGCCCCAGCTTGATCTCGGTCAAGCCACTTCCCGATCTACCGAGCGCTGAATGCCGGAGGCACGAACGTGCTGTTCGCTACTCCTGATCTCTGATCGCTGAAGCCTAGAACAAGTTCCAGAGGTACTGGTTGGTGACCTCATGGTGGAACTGGACCTCGGCCACCTTGATCTGCGAGCCGAGGGCCGTGGGGCAACGCTCGGCGGAGGCCAGCTTGAGCTCGGCGAACCTGGCGTGGACTTCCTCGCCCAGCACCTGGCTCGCGAACTCGCTGGCCTTGAAGATGCGCAGGGCGTCATGGATGTTATCGGGGAGAAAGCGAGTGCGGCTGCGCTCGCCCTCGGCATCGGCGGCGTCGTGCTTCGGCCCTTCGAGGCCCGTCTTGAGCAAGGTGTAGATGGCCAGGTAGGGGTTGGCGTCGGGGGCGACTGAGCGAACCTCGATGCGGGCCGAGTCCTCGTTGCCGAGGGGGATGCGGATCATGGCCCCGCGGTTGATGGGTGAGGCCTCGATCCGGTTGGGCGCCTCGAAGTGCGGATCAAGGCGACGGTAGGCGTTGACGCTGGAGTTCAGAATCAGGCAGGTGTCCGGGGCGGCCGTGAGCACCCGCTCGACGAAGTCCCAGCCCAGGGCCGACAGGTTGTCCTCGCCCCTGGGATCGTAGAAGAGGTTCTTGCCCCCGCGCCTCAGCGACATGTTGGTGTGCATGCCGTTGCCGTTGACACCGGTCACCGGCTTGGGCAGGAAGCAGGCGCTCAGGTCCATGTTCTGGGCCACCTGGCGGCAGAGCAGCTTGTAGAGCTGGATCTGGTCGGCGGCGATCAGGGCCTCGGTGTACCCGTAGTTCATCTCGAACTGCGACGGCGCGACTTCTGGGTGGTCCTTCTCGTTGCCGAAGCCCATGGTCCTCTGGACCTCGGCCGCGCTGTCAATGAACCGCCGCAGCTGATCCCCGGGGAGGGAGTGATAGTAGCCGCCGGTGGAGACGAAATCGAAGCTGCCGGTCTCGTGGTAACGGCGCTCGGCGTCCTTGCCCTTGAAGATGAAGCCCTCGATCTCGACCGCCACCAGAGCCTCGGTCCCGTTCTTAGCGAACAGTGACTCGGTATAGAGCCGGAGCCGAGTGCGTATGTCGGCGGGGTAGGGCGAGCCGTCTCGAGACCTCACCTCGGCAAAGGCCAGCACCTTGCCCGGGCCGAAGACGTCGGCGGGGAGCCAGTAGAAGGCACGCCAGTCGACCACCAGGCGCAGGTCCGATTCGTGTTGCTGCGTGAAGCCGCGAACCGAGGAGCCGTCGAAGGTGAGGTTGTCGGCGGCCCTGACCAGAAACTTCTTGTCGTAGTCCAGCATGTGGAGACGGCCCTCGAGGTCCGTGAAGCAGACGGTGAGCGCCTTGATGCGTTTCTCGTCGGTCAGGTACTTGAGCCGCTGCTCTTTGGCGGCGTCAGGGGATATCCTGGCCAGGCGCTGGGCCTTGACCTCCAGGTTCATCTCCTCGAGCTTGTCGTAGGGGATCTCGAGAAACGCGCGCAGGCTACCTGGTTCCATCTCGCTTCCTCAATGCAGGCACAGGCGCGATCTTAGCCCAGGCAGTCGGATCAACTCGGGCTTGGGCAGATGATTGAGAGCACAGTGATCGCTTGGACCTGACCGTTCAAGACCATGGCGATGGGCACCGAACTGGTCTTCAGTCGCCACGACTGCGATTATGCGACGGCGCTCAGGAAGCTACTCCTTGATCGTTTCGGTGAAGATCTCCTCGTCCAGGCCGGCCACGGCCGCGACGCTCGCCCGGCGGTCGGTCCAGATCGGGTGCACGGTGCCGCCAAAAGCCGCGAGGCCTTCGTAGTCGCCGTACTGGTTGCCGAAATCGGCGCCTGTCAGCGTCTCGTCCGTCGGTTGGGTCGCCACAGCGAACGCGGCCGCAAACGATGCGCCGCGGTTTTTGGAATCGGTCATGAAGTACTGGGTCGCGTCACGGGTTGGGTCGTTGCGCGAGTCGTTCCAGCTCACGATGACGTTGCCGGTCGTCGGATCCACGGCGAGCCACTGGTTGAACTGGTCGCTCACGCCGGATGGGTCGCTGGCGCGCACCGGCGTGCTCCAGGTCGAGCCGTTGTCGTCAGACGTCGACAGGAACACGCGCATGCCGCTTGACGCGGTGGCGTCCGACCACGAGCAGTACAGCCGTCCGCCGGAGTCTGCGCCGCAGGCCGGATAGATCAGCGCGCCGCGCAGAGCTTGCGCGGGAGGGAGGACCTGGAACGTGGCCAGCGTGGTGGCGATCTGGTGTGCAGGGCTGAACGACCGGCCGCCGTCGGTCGAAGCGCTGACCCGGATCGCCGGGTTGATCGCATCCTGCCAGGCGACGTAGACCGTGCCGTCAGGGGCGACGAACGGGTCGGCGCCGATCACCGCCGCCGGACCGCCCTGGCTCGGGCTCGCCTGCACCGGCTTCGAGAAGGTGACGCCGTGGTCGGTCGACTTGCTGACCAGGATCACGTCGTTGTCGGACGACTTGCCGTTCTTCGGGCTCGCGTTGTCCCACGCCACGTAGACGGTGTCGTCCGGTGCGACCGTAATCATCGGCTTGTCGTTGAACTTGCCGTTGCCCTCGTTGGGATTGAAGAAGGTGGCGTCCCAGTGCTGACCGCCGTCGCTCGAGCGGGCCACCGCCATCTCGCTGCCCTGCACCGCGTGGAAGGTCTTGTTGAAGAAGACGACGATGTAGGAGTAGTACACGGTCGTTCCGTTGGTGTCCCACGCGAGCCCGGGGTCGGAGCCGAAATCCTGGCCGTTGGTTGTGATCGCCGGCGGCAGCGGTGTGTTGCTCGCCGTCCAAGATCCGCCGCCGTCAGAGGAGAAATACGCCCGCATCGGGTCGCACACGATCTCGTTCGAGCCGCCCATGATCTGCTTCGGGTGCACGGGGTTGATCGCGATCGAGGTCTCGCTCTGGGGCGTGGCCTCGTTGCTCATGTCGATGTTGGAGCCGTCCGAGAAATTGCCGCTCGAGGTTCCGCAGGGCGGCAGCGTCGTCTGGTTGAGCAGCGTCTGCGCCTTCTGCCACCACGTCGGGTACTGATACGGCGAGTTGCCGGCCGCCGCCGACGGGGAAAGCACGACCACCGCAAGGCCGATCGCCGCGATCGCCGGCGCCACAGCCAATCGCGAGAGCTTCAACAAGTCACCCACCTCCGACACACCACCCACCGGCACCAGAAAAGCGTCCGCAGAGTGTACCCGCGGCCTGAGTCCAACGGCACTTTCGATCTGGGCGCCTCGGCATCGCTCGGCCGAACGGCTGCCCACATGGCCAGGTCGGCCAGACGGCATTGGGGTGGGCAAGCGACCCCGAAAAGCCGGCCTCCTCGCGGCGGCGAGGCTCCACTTCTTGCGGCCATGTGATAGCTCTGGCGACTGAGTTCAGGATGCTGCAGATAGTCGTCTCTTATCGATACCATCGCCGAATCCTGGGCGCGTAGCGTTGGGTGGCGGGCGTGAGGGCCTCGTCAACATTCCGGCTTACCGCAATTAATTGCGGTAAGTTCGCGGTAAGCCCATCGCGACGGACCTAAACGCACGGCCGATACGTCAGTTTTGAGATCGAATTTTGGCTCCGGGACAGGGATTCGAACCCTGAACCTTGCGGTTAACAGATCGCTGCGCCCCCTTCAGAAATGGTGTTCTGAATTCGGTGGGTGTCGCTGAGTAGCACCAAATAGCACGGTTTTGCACCGGCGTTGCTGTACAAATCAGCGTCCGCTCTGCGATGTCTCGTTCTCGACGCCGCACAGGGGAATGGACGAATGGAGTGGGCCGGACACAAATTGCCGGCCGCGTTCCCGCAGCAGCTGGCGAGCGGCGCCTAATCGGTTGGCACTATGTAGAATATTGCCGTGCCGGCAACTAATTCGGACGCCTCCCGAATCCGTCTGCTCCGCGCCTATCTGGATGCGGTAACACTGAGCGAAGCGCTGCAAACGCGCATCTGGCACGCCGCGGAGTTGACGTTAGTGCAGGTGAGAGTTCTGCGCCGGTTGGCCAAGAAGCCGCAGTCCCTGGGCCAGCTCGGAGCCGAGCTCGCGCTTGCGCCGCCGTCCGTGACCAGGCTGGTCGACCGCCTCGAAGAACGCGGGCTGATCGAAAGGAACCGGGATGATGAGGACCGGCGCAAGGTGGTCGCGACCCTGACGGAGAAGGGCAGGCGGCTCGTCAGCGCGATCCCATTCTTGGAGGGAACGGCCATCCGAACGGCTGTCGACCGCATGAAGATCGCGGACCGGGAGCGAATCTCGGCGGCGATGCACGAGTTCAATGCCGCGGTCAGGCAGGTCGAGGATGAGTTGCTGGTGGCCACGGTTTCGTGAAGCTCGAATACAAGTGGATCGTCCTGATCAACACGACGATCGGAATGCTCATGGCCTCGATCAACCAGACGATCGTCCTCATCTCTCTGCCGGCCATCTTCTCCGGACTGCACGTCGACCCGCTCGCTCCCGGCCAGTCGAACCTCTTGCTCTGGATGCTGATGGGCTACTCGGCGGTCACGACCGTGCTCCTGGTTACGTTCGGCCGGATCGCCGACATTTTCGGTCGCGTACGCATCTACAACCTGGGCTTCGTCATCTTCACAGTGGGCTCTCTGCTATGCGCGGTGACCCCGTCGACCGGCACCCGCGGCGCGATCGAGCTCATAGCGTTCCGGATGCTGCAAGGCCTGGGGGGCGCGTGCCTTTTCGCCAACAGCATCGCGCTTCTGACTGATGCCTTTCCCCCCGGCCAGCGGGGCTTTTCTCTGGGGATCAACCAGATCGCTTTTATCGCCGGCAACGTAATCGGCGTCGTGCTCGGCGGCATTCTCGCCGCCATCAACTGGAGGCTGGATTTCCTGATCAGCGTGCCCGTAGGAGTCATTGGGTCGGTGTGGGCTTACATGGCGCTCCACGAGATCGGCAAGCGGCAGGCGGCGCGGATCGACTGGCTGGGCAACATCACGTTCGCCGGAGGGTTGCTGGCGCTGATGTTCGGCTTGACCGAGGCGTTGACGCCTTACGGAAATCAGACGATGGGCTGGTCCAACCCGATAGTCCTGATCTCCCTGGCCGTCGGCGTCGCGCTCCTGGTCGTGTTCGGCGTGGTCGAGACGCGCGTCCGCCACCCGTTGTTTGATCTTGGTCTCTTCCGCATTCGAGACTTCCTCTTCGGAAATGTTGCAGCCTTTCTCTTCTCCCTGGCACGCGGTGGCCTGATGTTCATGTTCATCATCTGGCTGCAGGGCATCTGGCTGCCCCTTCACGGGGTCGCGTACGCCGACACACCGCTTCACGCCGGCATCGACACCATGCCGCTGATGCTCGGATTCGTCGTCTGCGGGCCGATCGGCGGCTGGTTGAGCGACCGATACGGATCCCGCGTCCTGGCGACCGGCGGCATCCTGGTCGCCGGCCTGGCGGCTGCTCTCCTGATGACGCTCCCGCCAGATTTCAACCTCGCGGTGTTCGCCGCGTACCTGGCATTGATGGGCGCGGGGATGGGCTTCTTCAGCGCGCCCAACACATCGCAGGTCATGAGCTCCGTGCCTGCCGATCAGAGGGGCGCGGCGGCCGGTATGCGCGCGATGGTGCTCAACGCCGGCATGACGGCGAGCACGGCGATCTTCTTCACCATCGTCATAGCGAGCCTGTCGCAGAACCTTGGGCCGGCGTTGCAGACCGGCTCGACACAGGCCGGCCTGTCCGCCCCCCTTGCGCAGGGGATCGCCTCTCTACCTCCGGGCGCTGCGATTTTCGCGGCAATGCTGGGGTACGACCCGATCTCCCACCTCATCCCGGCGTCCGCGCTCGCCGCCCTGCCGCCTGCGCTCGCAGCCCGGATCAGCGATCCGCACTTTTTCGCGGGCCTTTTGGCGCAACCGTTCGTGACGGGAATTCGGGTCGCGCTGCTGGCGTGTGTCGCAATGTGTATCGTCGCGGGCGTGACGTCTGCCCTTCGCGGCTCAAACCGGCAGCGGCGCCCGGCCGTGCAACCTGCGGTTGGTGACATCGCAGTCGTGGGCGAACCCATGACGCAGGCGAGGTGATGGCGTGCAGGTAAGGTGGTTCGGGCAATCGGCCTTCGCCCTCGGCGCGGGGGACGATTCCGTTTTCATTGATCCCTTCGGCGATATGGAGGCAGCGCGCGGGCGAGGAATGGCGTGGAACTATCCCGAGATCAAGGACGCCGACGCCGATCTGCTGTTAGTCACTCACGAACACGGCGATCACAACGCGGTGCAGGTGGTTGGCGGTGTCAAACAAACCGTGCGCTCCTCCGCGGGAACGGTCGAAACCCAACTTGGCCGGCTCGTCGGGATCGCCTCCGAACATGATGCCGTCGCCGGCACACAGAGGGGCGCCAACGTGATCTATGTGTTCGAGATGGCCGGCGTCCGCGTATGCCACATGGGCGATTTTGGACAGGCGGAGCTGCGACCGGAACAGCGGAAGGCAATCGGCAAGATCGACCTGCTCTTTATCCCCGTCGGCGGTATGGCCACCATCGACGGCCGCGCCGCCGCTGAGCTGGTCGAGCTGCTCGCTCCATCGTGGGTCGTCCCGATGCACTATCGGACGCCGGCGATCTCATTCCTCGAACCATTGGACGGATTTCTCGCCGCGGTGAAAGGCGAGGTCGTCGCCCTCGATCGCTCCGCGTTCGACACGACCGAAGTCGCACCCGATGGTGGGCGGATGATCGTCGTTCCGGCGCCTCCAACCTAGCCTCGCGAATCGCCGATGGAAAGGGCGGCGGACGCACCGGGGAGTAACCGAGCAGTCGCGTTGCTGCTGGGCTGGGCGCCATTCGTGTTGGTGCTCATGGCTTACGAGCTGATGCGTGATCTCGCTGCGACGCTGCACGTGCCACCGCACAACCTGGCCGGAGTGGAACGGGCGCTTTTCGGCGGCTACGAGCCGACCCTTGTGCTGCAGACAACCATCGCGAAGCTGGGCGATGCCGACCTCATCGACGACGCCGGCAGCCTTGTGTATTCGGCCCATTTCCTCTTGCCCGTGATCGTCGGGGCTTGGCTCTGGAGCAGGAATCGCGCCGAATTTCACCGCTTCGGGCTGTCGCTTGTTGTGCTGTGCGCCCTCGCCTTTGTCACCTATGTGGTGGTCCCGACAGCCCCGCCCTGGCTGGCTCAGCCCCAATCGGTGCAGCATCTGATGGAGGACGCAGTGCTGCGATCTGGCCTGCCGCCCGCCCTGACATGGCTGTATTCACACCACGATTACAACCTGTACGCAGCATTCCCTTCGCTGCACGCCGGGTTCCCGGTGCTGGCCGCCGCCGCGGCATGGAGACGGAACAAGGCGGTTGGCGTTCTCTTGTCGATCTGGGCGATCGTCGTCTGGGTGACTGTCGTGTACCTGGGCGAGCACTACGTCGCCGACGTCGTGGGCGGAATTCTGTACGCGGCATTCGCCCTCTCCATCGTTTCGCTGCTGTCGCAGAATCGCCGCCCGGGGCTGATCACTGCCTCCCCCACAGAGACGCACTGAGTAGCCTTAAAAGCTGTGGGCACTGACCAACCGGGTTCGCGGGATGAGGATTTTCACCTGGGGGCTGCCGTCCATTCAAGCGACGGCACGGAGATCGGCACGCTTTCTCGGCTGATCGTCGGCAAGGATAACTTGACGCTCAAGGCCTTTGTTGTGAGAGAGAATCGGCGATTCTCCGGACATTTGCTGTCCCCCGGATCCTGGTTGCTCGCCGACGAGGTGATAGTGCCTCGCAGCGAAGTCAGCTCCGTCTCGCACGGCCGCATCGTTTTGAAGCTCCCTGCCAACGCTGTGCGCGACCTTCCCGCGTACCTCAGCTATCGATACGGCGATGAAACCGCAGCTGAAGGCTTTAGGGATGAGGCGCTCAGCGCCCTGACGTCCTCGCCCGCCATACCTTCCTCTCTGGAACAGGTCGCCAACAAGGGAGCCGACGAGCTGGAGATCGAGGGTGGTGAGAACGTCATGATGGGAAACTCCGGTAAGCGACTCGGCACCGTGAAGGATGTCCTCTTCGACAACTCAGAGCTGGTCGGCGTGGTGATCCTCCCCGATGGGCTTTTGAAAGAGGAAGTCATCCTGCCGCGTCGATTCCTGAAGCGAAGCGACGACCTCGCACTGTTCGCCGAGCTCATCGACAACGACCTGGAGCATCTGAAACCGTTCGAGCCGGCCGGCTGAGGCTGCGACTCTTGCAATGTAAACGCTGATGGCACGAGTCCACTTCCGGTTGGAGACAAAGCTGGCGCCCAGCGCCGTGCTGGCGGCATTGACTGACTTTGGACCGCGGCGTTCCCAGGTGTGGCCGAACATTGACGAACAACATTTCAAATTGCACGGCCAGGGTCCCGGCTGGGCTGAGGTGACCGAAGGCAGCTCCGTCGCGGGCGGAGTCTGGGAGCGAGAAAAGTACAGTTGGGATGCGACCACCGGCACAGTGAGTGTCGAGACCTTGGACTCGAACACGTGGGGTCCGGGCAGCCGCTGGGATTACAAGATCACCCCGGCCACGGGCGGGGGCAGCCAGATTGACGTGACGGTCAGGCGCTTGGGCAAGGGTTGGAAAGGACGGCTGATCGAGGTGGGCCTCGCCGCGGCCGGCACGAGAATGCTTCGCTCGCAGATGGAGCAGGCGATGGAGCGATCCGCCACTTAGCGGCCGACGGCAAAACGGCGCACCGGCTCTCATAGGCGAGTCGAAATCGTATTCGGCGAGCCCAGTGCGCGATGCACAGTGTTAGCCTCGGCGCGGCTGTCGTGGACGACGAGATCTATTTAGACGAGCCCTACATTTCCATCCGGTGGCGTGCCGTCCCCAAGATTCTCTACGCGGAATGGAAGGGCTTCGCAACCAGCGCAGAGTTTCGAGCTGCGTTGCTCACCGGAGTGCGAGCGATTCGATCGAGGCACGTGGTGGGCTACGTCAGTGACGCTCGCAAGGCGAAGATCGTTCATCCTGAAGATCAACAGTGGGCCCGGGACGTCTGGCTGCCACAAGCTGTCGCTGCGGGACTCAAGCGAATGGCAATCGTGACGGCGTCAGCCGGGCTTGCCAAGTCGGCGTATGACGATGCCGCCAACGAGATGGACAATCACGGCCTGTTGATGCGAACGTTCCACTCGGTGGAAGCCGCGACCATCTGGGCGCAAAGCGGCCTGGCTGAACCTCAGCACGTAGGCCGATAGGAGCAGACCCTCAGGACAAGGACTGACCGGCCGCAGCTTCACGATACGAACGAGAATGACGCCAGCATGCTGAAACCTGTGATCGGCTTTCGCGCCGCGACCCATGCCGACGCGGGGTTCGCGGCGGCCACAGCCACCGCCGCCGAGCCCAATCATCCTCAGGTCACTGAGGAGCTGCTCGAGAAGTGGACGAAGAGCGAGGCAGGCTCTGCGGTGAGGCGCTTCATCGTCCAGGAAAGCGGGGTCGATCGCTGCTGGATCTCACTTATCCAGCCACGAGATGTTGGTGGTTTGACGACCTACCTGAACCTTCTGATCCCGCCGGCGAGCCAACACCTGATCCCAGCTGCCATCGTTTTCGGCGAGGGCCAGGCGCGGGAGATGGGAGCATCGGTACTGATCTGCCAGGTTGGCGAGGACTCGCATCCAGCCGTCGAATGGCTGCGCGGCCACGGCTGGACCCAAGAGCGAAAACAGCGGTTCTGGCGACTCGATCTACGGGTCAACATGGATCGGATCCGCGAGCTCCGGAGCGCTGCGTATAAGCGCCTCGATAAGACGGATGTCGTGCTCAGAACCGTGGCGGATCTCGGAGGCGAGGCGTTCCTTCCAGCCTCCACCCCGTATCGCACGCGACCGTGGCCGACATCCCGATGAGCGTCGAATACATCCCCGAGCCGTACGAGGAGTGGGTCGTCTGGATGCAGCCTCCGGCGGTGCTGCCGGAGCGGATCTGGGTGGCGGTGCTCGCCGGCCAGCCGATCGGCTATTCGTATCTCGCGTACCACCCAAGCTCGGTGTGGACCGGCTTCACCGGGGTGTTGCGCGAACACCGCGGCAAGGGATTCGCTCGGGCGCTGAAGCTGGAGACGCTGGTCCAGGCTATCGATCTCGGTGTCATTGCGGTGGAAACCGACAACGATTCAGAGAACGCACCGATTCTTCACCTCAATGAGGAGCTCGGTTACGAGGAGATGTCTGGCAAGCTCGAGTTCCACCGCAAGCTGACGTGAAATTCATGAGGCTCGGCGAGATTCTGGCGCGGCAGGGGGGAGGGATCCGGAGGC
>Ga0097691_1000722_pt1 | contig 27079 bp, 22 predicted proteins | sample NGESurdeep072012_8_FD_72858 | JGI IMG/M metagenome (GOLD analysis project Ga0097691, IMG submission 72858) | Arctic peat soil microbial communities from Barrow, Alaska - NGEE Surface sample 210-1 deep-072012 | ecosystem: Environmental > Terrestrial > Soil > Wetlands > Peat ... | reverse complement strand
TCGCGCGTGTCGCGTGTGAAGAGGCGCTGCAGATCTTCGGCCTTGAGATCGCGGGTATAGGTCTCGACGAAGCTGGGCAGCCGGCGGCGGCGCATCCGGGGGGTCGGATTCACTAGATCAGCCCGAGTTCGCGTCCCACTTTCGCAAAGACGTCGAGCGCGAACTGTAAGTCGTCCCGCGTGTGCGTGGCGGTCACAATCGTGCGCACCCTCGCTTTGTCGCGCGCCACGGTCGGGAACGCGATGCCTTGCGCGAAGACGCCTTCCTGAAACAGCCGATCCGACAGCTTCATGGCGAGCGCGCCGTCGCCGACGATGACCGGCGTGATCGGACTCTCGCTCAGGCCGGTGTTGAAGCCGAGCGCGCGCAGACCCGCTTTGAAGAACGTCGTGTTGTCCCAGAGCCGCTCGATGATCTGCGGCTCCTGCTCGAGCACGTCGATCCCGGCGATGCAGGCGGCGGCGACCGCCGGCGGATGGGAGGTCGAGAAGAGAAACGGCCGCGCGCGATGATAGAGAAAATCGATGAGCGCCCGGCTGCCCGCGACGTAGCCGCCCAGCGCGCCGATGGCCTTCGAAAGCGTGCCGACCTGAATATCCACCCGGCCGTGCAGGCCAAAGTGATCGATTGTCCCGCGGCCGTTCTTCCCGAACACCCCGCTCGCATGCGCATCGTCGACCATCATGATGCAGCCGAATTCCTCGGCGAGCGTGCAGAGGTCGGGGATCGCGCCGACGTCGCCGTCCATGCTGAAGACGCCGTCGGTGATGAGGAGCTTGCGCTGCGACGCCGGCAGATCCTGCAGAATCCTGCGCGCGGCGGCGACGTCCTTGTGCGGGAACACCTTGATCGCCGCGCGGCTCAATCGCGCGCCGTCGATGATGCTCGCGTGATTCAGCTCGTCGGAGATGACGACGTCCTCTTTCGTGAGGACGGCGGCGACCGTGCCGGCGTTGGCGGCGAAGCCGCTCTGGAAGACGACGACCGCTTCGGTGTTCTTGAACACGGCGAGCCGCCGTTCGAGCTCCATGTGAATCGCCATGGTGCCGGCGATGCTGCGCACGGAACCCGACCCGACGCCGAGCTCGCGCGTCGCGGCCAGCGCCGCCTCGCGCAGCCGCGGGTGCGTCGTCAAGCCCAAGTAATTATTGGATGAGAGGTTGACGACCTCGCGATGATCGAACGTCGTCTTCGGTTTCTGCTCGCCTTCGAGAATACGCAGGTGGCGGTAGAGTCCCTGCTGCTTGAGCGCGTCGAGCTCTTGTGAAAGGTATTCCAGCGGATCGGTTCGCATATAGCCGTCAGTATACGACCCTCGGTGGCTGGTGGCTGGTGGCTAGGGAAGTGCGAAGACGCGATCGTCGCCGAACGAGGCGATCTCCCGCGCTCCATGCGCGCGCAGCCAGGTGCTGACCTGGCCGCCTCGGGCGTCGGCGTAATCCGCCTCATGCACGATGGCGTGCGTCACGCCCGACGCGACCAGGGCACGCCACGCTGGCTCGGGTCGCCGAAGCGCGTCCTTGAGGCTTTCGGCGAGCAACCCGTACTCGTCCGGCGCGCCGCCGCTGTAGCCGTTCGCCAGAGGACGCCAGTGGACGGTCGAATACAACATGTAGCGGACTTCGAACGCCACCTCGCCGAACGGCAGCTCCACGAGCGAGGCGGACGAGGGAAGCGTGGCGACAAACCGGTACACCGGAGGCACGTCGTTGCCGGTCGTGACGAAATCTGGAAGCGGCGCGAGTCCGCGCTGCTTGTAGTCGGTTGAATTGCCGTTGAGCGGCAACGGCACGGCGGCGGATTCGACGATGACCAGGAGCGCCGCGAGGATCAGCATGCGCCGCCCGTGGCGGAGCCTGCCGATCGCCACGGCGCCGCACGCGACGAGCGACGCCAGTCCGAGCGCGACAATCATGCCGAAGCGCGCGGGCACGCGCAGGCCGTCGAATCCAGGGACGAAGCGGTAGAAGACCGCGTACAGATTCGTCTCCTCGATCAGCTTGCCGCGCGAATAGATGTGCGGCCCGAACGACATCACGACGGCAAAGAGCGTCAACAGCGCGAGGATGCCGGCCGGCGATGCGGTCCACGCGAGGGCGGTGGCGCGCGCGCGGGCGGACACCGCCAGCAACACCGCCGAAAGCCCCCCGACGAGCCAGAGCACGCGATCGAGGTTCGTGATCTTGAGGAACGGCAGCCGCAGCGTCCAGCCACAGAGGATCGCGACGAGCACGACCGACGCCGCGGCGAGCATCCACCCTAAGGCCTTTTGCACGCGCCCTACACCGTGGCGCGTTCTCGCTTCGCGCCACGCGGCGACGACCGCGATCGCGGCGAGCGCGAAAATCGTCAAGCCGGGAAAGAGCGCGTTCTCGGCTTTCGGCCACGCGTGCATCACGCCGCCCCAGACGCGCACGTTCGGATCGGCGGTGAGATAGGCGTACACGTCCGCCGAGAAATGATCGGTCTCCCCGAGGGAGCGCGCCGTGAAACCGAGGTGCCTCAGCTTGACGTACGGCAGGACGAACGGGAGCGTCGCGAGCACGACCGCCGCCGCGGCGACGGCCACGCGCGCCGCGGTTCGCGCGTCCCGCCACAGCCGCCGCGTCGTCAACTCCCAGGCGAGATAGAAGCCGAGGACGGGGCTGAAGAAAATCAGGTAGTAGCTGCACGAGAGGTTCTGGGCGAGCCATGCGGCCGAGGCGCCCACGAGCGGCCGGGTGCGCCGCGTGTCGAAGAAGCGGCGGAAGCCGAAGAGCGCGAACGGCATCCACGCCGACGAAAGCACTTGAAGATGCGGAATCGATCCGATGCGGTACGGCGCGAACGCGTAGGCGAGGCCCGCCAGAAACGCGGCGTAGCGGTTGCCGGTGAGCTCGCGCGTGAACAGAAACATGCCGAGGCCGGAGAGGACGAACGTCGAGAGGAACAGCAGGTTGTAGCAGAGCACCGGGTTGTGCGTGAGCGCCCACACCGGCAGGATCTGCACCGCCTGCATCGTCAAATGGTCGGAGTAGGCGAGCGCGAGGGGATGCGGATAGTAGATGTTGGCGTTCCAGTACTCGGCGAGCGCGCTCAGGTGGCCGCTGAGCGCGCGCAGGAGATGGTCGGCGTCCCAGGCGAGGATCCAGCAGTTGAGGAGCGGATCGCCGAAGTCGCCGGGCAGATCGCGCGCCAGGCCGCGGGCGAGCGGCCACGTCAGGCCGACGGCGAGCGCGGCGTAGCCCAGCGTCACCCTGACGAGGACGCTCGCACCGCGTCCCTGCGCACGGGTCGCGGAATCAGTCGGCACTGACGATGTGGTTGTCGGCGCTTGTGCTCATCTCCTCGACGATCACCGACAGAATCGCCGCGGTCGGGATGGCGAGGATCGCTCCGACGATGCCCCAGAGCGCCCCGCCGATGAGCAGGGCGACCATCACCGTGACGGGGCTGACGCCGACGCGCCTCTCCATGATCTTCGGCACGAGAATGTTCGCCTCGAGCTGGTGGAGCACGAGGAAGTAAATGCCGACTTCCAGCGCGAGCTTCGGCGACGAGGTGAACGCCACGGCGACCGCGGCCGTGCCGCCGATGATCGGGCCGACAATAGGAACCGTTTCACCGATCGCGGCGATGAGGGCGACGACGTAGAAAAAAGGCTCGCCCATGATCCCGAGGCCGATCGCCGCGAACGTGCCCATCACCCCAGCGAGAAGCATCTGCGCGCGCAGCCAGGCGCTCACCTTCGACACGACCTCACGCGACGCCGTCGTGACGTGCGCGCGGTGCGCCTCGTTGAGGAAGCCCACGAAGTACTTGAAGAGCGACTCGGCCTCGATAAGCAGGTAGAAGCTCAGAATCAGAATCGTGATGATGCCGAAGATGCCGCCGCCGACCGTCCACACCGCGAACAGGACGGTGCCGACGGCGTTGCCGCCGGTGCCGGCCGGCGCGTTCTGGACGGCTTCCTGGAGGCTGATCGAGTGCGTCAGGAGCTTGTCTTTGATCAGCACGGCCTGCAGCTTCTTGAACTCCTGCGGCAGCTTGCCCCACAGCGTGCTCGCCTGATCGATGAGCGGCGGGACGACGATCACGCCGAGCAGCACCACCACGCCGATGATCGCGAGATAAATCACGAGGATCGCCAGGACGCGCGGCACGCGGCGTTTGGTCTTGCCCTTGCGCCGCTCGATCACGCGCACGAGCGGCGAAAATCCCATGGCGATGAGCGCGCTGACGTAGATGAGCATCAGCGCTTCGCGCGCCGCGTACAGCGTGGCGACGATCAGCACAACGGCCGCCACCGTGAGGACGGTGCGGACCATGCGCTGCGTGAACTCGCGATCAGAGATCACGGCAGATAGCTGCGCGTGAAGTCGGACATTAACTTATAGATGTCGCGCAGTTCGGCCGGCGGGGCGAGAAAGACGATGCGCAGGAAACCGTCCTCGGCGGGCAGGCCGAACCCTGATCCGTAGACGCACAGGACGCCCGTTTCGCGCAGGAGCGCGAGCACGTAGTCCTCGTCGGTGCGGCCGGGCGGCAGCGCGATTTTGGGCATGGCGTAAAAGGCGCCGGCCGGCGCGACGCAGGTGACGCCGGGTATCGCCCGCAGGCTCTCGACGGTGAGCGCGGCGCGTTCTTTGAGCGCGGCGCGAAACGAGGCTTGATGCGATCGATCGCCCGTCAGGGCGGCGGTGACCGCGTACTGCATCGGCACCGTGCTGCAGAGCCGGCCGTCGGCGAGTTTCTTGATCGCGGCGACGACCGGGCCCAGCCGCGGCGAGCGGCCGGCCGCCATCCAGCCGGTGCGCCACCCGGGCGCGAGATAGGCTTTCGACAAACTCGAGAACGCGATGATCGGCGCGTCCGGATCGAGGCTCCCGATCGGCGCGACCGGGCCGTCATAGCCGAGATCGCCGTACACCTCGTCGGCGAGCACGGCGAGGCCATGTCGTTCGGCGATGTCGAGCAGGGCCCGGCGCGTGGCGGTCGAATACAACGCGCCGGTGGGGTTATTCGGGTCGATCACGACGAGCGCGCACGTGGACGGCGTCACGAGGCTCTCGAGATGATCGAGATCCGGCATCCACCCTCGCGCGGGGTCGGTGCGGTAGTAGCGGGCGCGCGCGCCGATCTTGGCGAGCACGGCCGTGTAGAGCGGATAGGTCGGCATCGGCACGAGCACTTCGCCATCGGGGTCGACCATCGCCGTCAGCGCGAGCTCGATCCCTTCGGAGGTGCCGGCCGTGATGAAGACGCGATCGGCGTCAACCGGAAAGCCGCGCGTCGTGAACTCCCCGGCGACCGCGGCGCGCGCCGACGCCAGGCCCTGCGACGGCCCGTAGCCGTTGTGGCCGTCGCGTATCGCGCGCTCGACGGCGTCAATCAGGTGCGGCGGCGTCTTGAAGTCGAAGGCGATTGGGTCGCCGATATTGAGGTAGCGCACGCGCACGCCGGTGGCCTCAACCCGTTGCGCTTCGGCGATGATGTTGCGGATGGCGTAGGTGAAGCTGTTGACGCGCTTGGCGACGGCGATCGGTGTCGTTGAGGTTCTTGTGAGGGCCACGGCCGCATCTTACCGCGAGAGCACACCGCAACTTTTACACGGCGTCCACCCCGCAGACTCTCGCCGATCGTGAACTTCTTACACTCCATAGCTCATCAATTCGCGAGTTGCGTGGGGTCTGTTCAAGAATAAGTACTTATCCGTCAGATATTTAACATGATGGCAGCGTTCTTGGACTACCCGGCCTCAGAATGACTCGTTCGAGACTCATCGTGCGAATGGGCGTTGTCGTGGCGGCCCTGGCGGCATTGCCGCTCGGGTCGTCCATTACTCGCGCCGCGGGCCAACAGCCCATGGCCACGTTCACGTCGAGCGTCGATCTCGTGCGGATCAGCGCCGTGGTTCGCGACCGGAAAGGCCGGTTCGTTCAGGACTTGTCGGTGCGCGATTTTGAAGTGCTCGACGGCGGGCAGACGCGGCCCATCACCGATTTTCGGACCGACTCGTCCGGCGTCAGCGTCGCCCTGCTCTTCGATGTCAGCGGGAGCATGGAAGCGGGGCTCCCGAGCGCGCGCGAGGCGGCCGAGCACGTGTTGAGCTGGCTCGATCCGGCGCGCGACGAAGCGGCGATCTTCACCTTCGACACGCAGCTGCGGGAGATCACGCCGTTTACCGCCGGGCTGAACGCCTTGCCGGCGTCGATGTCGTCGGTCGTGCCGTTCGGCGCCACCTCGCTCAACGACGCGATCGCGCGGACCGCGGAGCGCGTGGGGACGCGCGAAGGGCGCCGGCGGGCGGTGGTCGTGCTGACCGATGGCAACGACAACGCGAGCCGGATGCCGCCGGCCGCCGTGTCGGATGTCGCGAGCGCGATCGACGTGCCGGTCTACATCTTCGGCGTCGTCGCGTCGATCGACAACCCGTCGGCCGATATGCGGACGCCGGCCGCCGAGCACTCGCCGCTCGCGGGGCCGCTGGCGGATCTCGCGTCGAGGACGGGCGGCCACGTGTTCGTGGCGAGCACGATCGCCGATCGCAGCGTTGCCGCGCGGCAGATCATCGACGAGCTGCGGCATCAGTACCTACTGGCGTTCGAATCGAGTGGAAAGCCGGGCTGGCATCCGCTCGTGGTCCGCGCGCGCGACAAGGACCTCACGGTGCGGGCCCGGAGCGGCTATGTGGCGGGGCAGTTACATCCCAATTCGGATTAGGAGGAACGATTATGCGTCAGTTTATTTTGGCGATTCCAATCGCAGCGCTCGTGCTCGGTGGCTCGACGGCGTGCGCGACCAAGAAGTTCGTGCGCACGAGCGTCGGCGAAGTGAACGGTAAGGTCGACTCGGTCGGGAAGGCGGTCGAGGAGACACAGGAGCGGACGCGGCAGAACGAAGGCAGGATTGCCGCGGTCGATCAGAAGGCGGATCAGGCGGCGCAGTCGGCGCAGCAGGCCAACAACGCCGCCGGCGAAGCGCGCAACGCAGCCGACGTGGCGGCGAGCAAGGCCGACGCGGTCGACAAGGCGTCCAAGCGCCTCGTCTACGAAGTGGTGCTGAGCGAGGACCAGGGCAACTTCAAGTTCGGCAAGACGGCGCTGCCCGACGAGGCGAAGGCGAAGCTCGACGACATGATTGCGCAGCTCAAGGCCGACCCCAAGGGCGCGTATTTCGAGATCGAAGGGTACACCGACAGCGTGGGCGACAAGAAGATGAACGAGCGAATCGGCCTCGAGCGCGCCGAAGCGGTGAAGCGGTATCTCTACGAGCAGCACCAGGTTCCGCTGCACAAGATGAACGCGATCAGCTACGGCGAGGAGAAGCCGATCGCACCGAACACGACCAAGGCCGGCCGCGCGCAGAACCGCCGGGTCGTCATCAAGGTGTTGGCGTAGCAGACAACGATCGACGCAGAACTCGCGGAACCCGCAGAGAGACGTTTCTCTGCGGGTTCTGCGTTGATCGTCGTGCCCATGGGCGGTTCTGTTAAGCTGCTTCCATGGCGACTCGTACAGAGCTCAATCTTCGTCTTGCGAACAGTCCGGGCGCGCTGGCGGGCGTCTGCCGTCTGCTCTCCGACGAGCGCGTGAACGTGCTCGCGATGGCGCTCGAAGGAGGCGGCCAGCTCCGGGTGGTCGTGGACAATCACGTGCACGCCGGCGCGGTGCTGCGCGAACATCATCACCAGGTCACCGAGCGTGACGTGATCCTGCTCTCCATTCCCAACGGCCCGGGCTCGCTCGCGCCGACGCTGCGGCTCGTCGCGGACGCGGGTGTCAACGTCGAGTACGCGTACGGCGGCGGTCCCGACGGATCGCCGACCGCGGCGATCGTCCTCGGCGTCGCCGATGCGCAGCGGGCGGCTGCGGCGGCGGGGGTCTGACGTGCGCTTGTACGATTGGCGAGCTGCAGGAGTTGGTTGAGACCCTGACATTGCACGATGGCAGCACGGACGACGTACAACGCGGAACTCGCTGAACACGCAGAGGGCAAGGCACACACGTGTCTCTGCGAGTTCTGCGGTTTCTGCGTTGATCGTCGTGTTCACGCATCACGCTTGGGAAACACCACCTTCCGCCAGCCTCCCGCCACGAGCGCGCTCACGTTGGTGATGGCCGCCGGCCACTCCCACGCGTTTTGATACGCCATGTAGCGCGGTACCCAATCCGGGTGGAACTTCTCCTTGTAGAAGCGCAGCCCTTGAAAGTTGTACCAGTTCTCGCCGTGCTGAAAGAGCATGTTGGCGAGCCGTTCGCGCGCGTGCGCGCCTTGGAAACGGCCGACGCTGGCGAGCGGCGCCATGCCGAGGTTGAAGCGCGCAAAGCCCTGCTCCTTGCCGTAGACAAAGAGCGACACGAACAGAAAGTCCATCACGCTCGCCCCTTCGGCGCGGTAGCGCATCAGGTCGACCGACAGCTCCTCGCGATGCGGGCTGCGCAGCAGGTTGGCGAACGCGAGCATCCGCCCGTCGGCGTTTTCGACGACGGCGCACGGGAAACGCTGCAGATATTCCTCGTCGAAGAATCCGATCGAGAACTGCCGCTCGCGCTGCCCCTTGGCGCTCAGCCACTCATCCGAGATCTCGCGCAGCGCCGGCAGTGCCGCGCCGATCTCGAACGGCGCGAGGACGCGCAGTTTCAGGCGGTCGCGCTCGCCGCGCCGCAGAATCTGTCGGAACAGCTTGCCGTCGTGCCCCTCGAACATCACGTGATCGAGGCGCACGAGCGCCTCTTCGCCCAGCTTGAAGAACGCGTATCCGCGATCGTGGAGCGGCGGAATCCATTCGAGTGAAATCTGATAGAAGAGCGGCCGGCGATCGATTTCCGCCGCGTGGGCAAAGAGCGCCGTGAGGAGCTCCTCGCGTTCGTCGGCCGTCGCGACGATCGGGTCGGCGAAGACGACGAGGTAGGGGCCGATCGTGCGATAGAGACAATATCCGCGGTCTCCGAAACGGAACACCGCTTTGTCGCCGTTGGCGACCATCAGCCCCGAGGTGCCGTGCCCGATGGCGGCGTGCAGCTCCAGGGTGCGATCGATCTCATCTTTTTCCAATTTCGTGAAGCGGACGTGCACGCGCAGCAGCAGGTACAGCGCGCCGGCCGACACCGCGATCGCCAGCGTCCCGGCGGTGCGCAGATAGCGCGAGCGTTCGAGCCGGTAGCCGAAGTACTTCGCGCGCTCCAGGCGCTGCGGCGTGACGCGGAAGGAGAACGCGCCGAACCCGAGAAAGAGAAACAACGCGATGGCGGCGATCGCGGCATCGCGGCCCGTGAACCATTCGCCGCCCGCCGCGCGATCGAAGAGCGGCGCCTGCGACCACGCGGCAATCGCGAGCCCGCCGAGAATCAGCGCCTCTTCGTAGTCGAGGCCTTTGAGCACCGCCGACACCGCCGCCAGGATCAGCACGATGATCGTCGCGCCGAGCGCCGCGCGGTAGCCCTTCGCCAGGCCGCGCGCCAGAATGAGCAGCATCACGCCGGTCAGCGCCGCCGCCACGTGGCTGACCTCGACGATCGGCAGCGGCACGATCTGCTCGAGCATGACGAGGCGCGGATCGAGCGAGCGCGTCGCCGTGCTGAGGAGGACGAGCGCGCCGCCGGCGGCGACCAGCCCGGCCAGCATCCGCCGCGCGAGTTCCACGCGGCGCGACGCCCGCCTGGTCGCCCACGACAGCAGCACGAGCGAGGCGGCCGCCCACGGCACGACGTAGTACACGAGCCGGTACGCGACGAGCGCCGCGGCCGACACGCCGGCCGCCAGCGGGAGATTCGCGATCCAGAAGACGTCGCCGCTGCCGAATCCGCCCGGCACGAGGCTCGCCAACCCGATCGCCTGCCCCAGGAAGAACTTTCGAATCGAGATGACGTCGGCGACGCCGGCGCCGGTCGCGTGCAGGCACGCCAGAAAAGCGATTCCGGCGAGCAGCCAGTCCAGCCACCCGATGATCGCGGGCCCCAGCGCGGCGCGCGGGCTCGGATCGATTTCATCGAACCGCTCGATGCGCACCGCGGCGAGCCGGCCGGCGTACACGCACACATACACCAGCCCCGCCGCCACCATCGTCAACATCACCGCGTTCGGCACCGTGCTGTGCGTGGGGACGACAAAGGTCGCGAGCGTCCAGCCCACCAGCCCCGAGGCGAACGCGATCGTGATCGACAGCACGCCGGTTTCGAGATCCGAGCTGTGCTCGACCGTGGGCCGGTAGAGCCAGAAGCGGATTGCCGGCCCGGCAAACGGGCCGAGCGTGAGGAAGTTGCTCCACGCGAACGCCACCGCGCCGTACCGCCAGCGCTCGACCGCGCGCGTCCGCGTCTGGCGGAACGCGATCACGTCGTAGAGCCCCATCACGGCGATGTTGAGGAGCGTGATCGCGGCGGCCGCGACCAGCCACGGCGCGTGCATCGCATGCAGGCGCTCGACGACGTCGTGCGGGTGGATTTGACGCAGCGTCTGCCACGTCAGCGCCAGCACCGCCGCGATGACGAGCGCCGGCACGAAGCGCGACGCGTGGCCGATGAGCCAGACGCCGCCGGTCTTGATGTTCGACACGACGTCGCGCGGAGCGTCGGAGCGGGCGGTCACGGACGTTTTTCGGCGGTGGAAGAGGTGGAAGAGGCGGTGCGGATGAACTGATAGACCGCCTCGGCGACGGCGGTGTAGTCGCCGTTGAAGTGGTGCGATCCGGGGAGCCGCACGACGTGCACGCCGGGCGCGCCCGAGAGCGACGGGCACGGCGTGTCTTCTTCGTCCGTGCCGGCGAGGCAAAGCGCCGGCAACCCGATCGCGCGGACCGCGGACGCGACGCGCGTCTCGGGGTTCTCCACCGGCGTGCGAACCCAGTCCAGCGGATCGATCTCGAAGCTCGCGCTCAGCCCCGGGCCGACCATCACGAGACCGGCGAGCATCTGACGATCGGCAGCGGGCCACTCGCGCAACGCCACCGGCACGATCTCGGCGCCGAAGGAGAATCCGCCGGCGAAAATCGGATGGCGGCTGCGCGCGAGCGCCGCGACCAGGCGCTTGATGTCGCTTGCGACCTGCGCGGGCGTTTTCGTGTTCCAGAAATAGCGCAGCGAGCTGACGCCGATGACGCCGACGCCGCGCGTGACGAGCTCCTCGGATGTCGCCTCGTCGAGCGACGCCCACCCGCCGTCACCCGAGAAGAACAGCAGCAGCGACGAGATCTGCGCCGGCCAGCGGTACTCGAGCGGCAGCTGCAGCCGCTGCAACTCGTCCTCGAGCTCCCGTGCCGTCGCGGTCTTGGGCTGCGCGGCGGGCGGCTTCACGTCCTTTTCGGTCCAGAGATCCTGCAGCGCCTTGTCGAAGGGTGGACCCCAATGGACGTCCTTGGAAAAGCCGTGGCCCGTGCCTTCCACTTCGAGGAAGTGCGCCTTCGGCACGCCGGCGGTGAACCGCCGCATGGTGTCGACCGGGCAGACTTGATCCTGCGCGCCCTGGAGGATGTACCAGTCCTTCGGAAGCTCTTTGGTGGCTGGGAGCCGGTTGACGTGCTTTTGCTCGTCGTAGTCGGGCGTCCACCCGTCGCCCGAGCAGACTTCGCGGCTTGCGAGATCGGGGCAGAAGCCGAGGCTCATCCCTCCCGCGAAGGTGACGGCCGGCGTGTTGGCGAGCGCCGCGTAGACGAGCGAGGCGCCCGACGAGTAGCCGACGAGAACGGGCGCATGGTATTGCGGAAGCTTCAGCGTCTTCTGCGCCGCGTGCGAGATGAGCTCCAGATCGGAGGCGACGTACCAGCATCCGCCCTGGCGGGCGGATCCGCGCTTGAGCGCCGGATACGACACGCCAATCACAATCGCCTGTTCGGCGGCGATGCGGCGCGCCATGTCCGCGACGCCGGCGTTCCACCCGCCGTCGCCGCTGATGAACAGCACCACGCGCGGCGTCGGTGTCCGCGGCACGTAGGCGACGCCGCTCCCGGCGAGCGGCAGCACGATCGGTTTTTCGTCCCAGGTGCGAACGGGGGCGGCGGCCGCGTTCTTCTGGGCCGCGGCGGTACGCGAGGCTAGACCAAGAGCGACGACGCACACGGCGACGCGCACGGCTGACGAGGGCATCAACCGTTATTTAAGCACACGGACGCCGGGGGGCTGGAGGGGCCCGCCTTTCCTGCCCCTCCCGCCGTCCTGCCTTTCCCGGTGAAACGCCGCTGCGCGGGCGGGAGTATACTTCTCTGATCTTCTTTCAGCTTACGTTGAGGGGGCTTTCCGTACATGGCTCCGAAAGACGAACGTCCCGACACGCCCGAACGGTTCACGGTCAGCCGCCGCGCGTTCCTGAAGACGACCGGCATCAGCAGCCTCGCGGCCACCGTCGTCGGCGTCGCGGACGCCGACGCGCAGACGCCAGGCGCGCGCGCGGTCGGACCCGGCGAAGTGCCGGTCCAGCTGCTCGTGAACGGCAAGCGGTTGGATCTCAAGATCGAACCGCGCGTGACGCTGCTCGATGCGATCCGTACGCGTGCCGACATGACCGGCAACAAGCGCGTGTGCGATCGCGGCGCCTGCGGCGCCTGCACGATGATCGTGGACGGCCGCACGGTGTATTCGTGCTCGACGCTCGCGATCGAAGTGCAGGGCAAACAGATTCGGACCGTGGAGGGCCTCACGAGCGGCGCCACGCTGCATCCCATGCAGCAGGCGTTCTGCGACGCCGACGGGTTGATGTGCGGCTTCTGCACGCCGGGGTTCATCATGGCGTCGGTCGCGCTCTTCGAGAAGCATCCGCAAGCGACCGTCGAGCAGGTCAAGAAGGGGCTCGACGGCAACATCTGCCGGTGCGGGACCTTCACGCGCATTCTCGAAGCGAACATGAAGGTAAGGGGGGTGGCCCGTGCCTAAGATGCAAGGTCGCGGCAACCAAACGCCTCCACCGAAGGCTCCCGACAAGTACTTGTGGCCCGACAAGCCGGCCGTGATCGGCACGTCGGTGAAGCGGCTCGACGGCCCGGACAAAGTCGCCGGGCGCGCGAAGTTTTCGTACGACATCAGCCGCCCCGGCATGATCTACGGGAAGATTCTGCGCTCGCCGCACGCGCACGCGCGCATCGTGGCGATCGATCTGTCGGCCGCCGAAAAAGCACCGGGCGTCAAGGCGGCGCTGGTGTGGAAGCAGCCGGGTGCCGAGGTGATGTTCCAGGGCGACGAAGTGGCGGCGCTCGCGGCCGACACCGAAGAGCACGCGTGGGACGCGATGCGCCTGATCGCAGTCGATTACGAGGTGCTGCCGCATCTGGCGTCGGTCGATCAGGCGATGGCGGCCGATGCGCCGGTGGTGTTCACGGGCGGCAACACGAAACCGGGCCCCGTGCAGGAATCGGGCGACATCGACGCCGGCTTCAAGCAGGCCGCGCACGTCGTTGACGCGACGTACTCCACGCACGTCGTCACGCACGTGTGTCTCGAGACGCACGGCTGCGTCTGCGAGTGGGACGGCGACAAGCTCACCGCGTGGGTGTCCACGCAGGCCGCGCACGGCACGGCGCAGGGGTTCGCGCAGGGGCTGCAGATTCCGCAGACCAACGTGCGCGTGATCACGCAGTACATGGGCGGCGGCTTCGGCAGCAAGTTCGGCCCCGACACGCAGGGGTTGATCTGCGCGAAGCTCGCGCAGCAGGCGAAGGTGCCGGTCAAGCTGATGCTCGATCGGAAGGAAGAGCATCTGGCGACGGGCAATCGGCCGTCGGCGATCGCGCACATCAAGGCGGGCGTCACCGCCGACGGCAAGTTGATCGCGTACGACGCGCAGAGCTGGGGCACGGGCGGGGCGGGCGCGACCTCGAACTTCCCGCTGCCGTACATCTACGTCTTTCCGAACCGCCGGCGGACGCACCAGGATGTCTACATCAACGCGGGCCAGCAGCGGGCGATGCGCGCGCCCGGGCATCCGCAGGGATGTTTCCTCACCGAAATCCTGATGGACGAGCTCGCGGATCGCGTGAAGATGGATCCGGTCGAGTTCCGCATCAAGAACCTTCCCGACCGCGCGCCGAACGCGATGTGGGGGGAGTACTTCACGCGCGGCGCGAAGGCGTTCGGGTGGGACAAGCGTCACGCGACCGGCGATTCGACGCCCGGCCCGATCAAAACCGGCTTCGGCTGCGCCGCGAATCAGTGGGGTGGCGGCGGCCGCGGCTCGAAAGCGCACTGCGACATCAACGCCGACGGGACGGTCGTGATGAAGTGCGGCACGCAGGATCTCGGCACCGGCACGCGGACGATCGTCGCCATGGTGACGGCGGAAACGCTCGGTCTGCCGGTCAGCGCCGTGACGCCGGAGATCGGCGACACGATGTATCCGTTCAGCGGCGGATCCGGCGGCAGCACGACGGCGGCGAGCGTGACGCCGGCGATTCGCGTCACCGCGTTCAAGGCGCTCGACGCGCTCTGCGCGAAAGTCGGTCCGGCGCTCGGCGTCGACGCGGCGACGCTCGTCGCAAGCGCCGGCCGCATTCACGTCAAGGGCACGCCATCGAAGGGCCTGGCGTGGAAGGACGCGTGCAAGCTGCTCGGCACCGAGCCGATCTCGGTCGACGGCGACTGGATGGACGGCCTGTCGTCCACCGGCACGAGTGGCGTGCAATTCACCGAAGCCGAAGTGGACATTGAAACCGGCATCGTCCGGCTGAAACGTGTGCTGACGGTTCAGGACTGCGGGCTGATCGTGGACAAGCTCACCACCGAGAGCCAGGTGTACGGCGGCATCGTCGGCTCGATCAACTTCGCGCTCTACGAGGATCGCATCCTCGACCGCGTCACCGGCCAGATGGTGAACCCGAACATGGAGTGGTATCTGATTGCCGGGATGTCGGACGTCCCGCAGATCGACATCATTCTGAACAACATGCCGGAGCGCGGCGTCATCGGCGTCGGCGAGCCGCCGACCGTGTCGACGGCGGCGGCGATCGCCAACGCCGTGAGAAATGCGACGGGCGTCACCATTCGCAGCCTGCCGCTGACCCCCGCAAAAGTGCTCGACGCGCTCGAGCAGGAGAAAGCAGGAGGGACGCTGTGAAAGCGTTTGCCTACGTCAATCCGGCGAACGAGAAGGAAGCCGTCGGCGCGCTCGGCCCATCGGGCCCGCAGGGCCCGTCAAGCGATGTCCGCGACAGGGTCATGCTGATCGCTGGCGGCCAGGATCTGCTCGCGCGGATGAAGGATTACATCGCGCAGCCCGATCGCCTCGTCAACATCAAGAACGCGCTCGACGCCACCATCACGGCGACGCCCGACGGCGGCCTGAAGATCGGCGCCGCGGTGAAGATCGCCGATCTGGCGGATCACGCACGGGCCGCCGCGCTCTATCCGGCGCTCGTGCACGCGGCGGGCGGCGTCGGCACGCCGCAGATTCGCAATCAGGGCACGGTCGGCGGCAACATCCATCAGCGTCCACGCTGCTGGTACTTTCGCAACGAAGAGTTTGTCTGCCTCAAGAAGGGCGGCAACCGCTGCTTCGCGCCCGCGGGCGAAAACCAGTTTCACGCGATCTTCGGCAACGGGCCGAGCCACATCGTCCACCCCTCGAGCCTGGCGGTGCCCGCGGTGGCGTACGGCGCGAAGTTCCGCCTCGTGGGGCCGAACGGCGAGCGCATCGTCGACGCCGGCGAGTACTTCACGATGCCGACGATGCAGAATGTGCGCGGCGAGAACGTGCTGGCGGCCGACGAGCTGTTCACGCACCTGATTCTGCCGGCGCCCGGCAACGTCAAGCACGGCCACTACGAAGTGCGCTACAAGGCGTCGCACGACTGGCCAATCGTCTTTGCGACCGTGATCCTGGCGATGAACGGGAACACGATTCAGTCGGCGCGCGTCGTGATGGGCGCGGTCGCGCCGATCCCATGGCGCGCCGTGGCCGCGGAGAAGGCGCTCGCGGGCAAGCCGATCGACGCGGTCACCGCGGCGGCCGCCGCCGACGCGGCGCTCGACGGCGCGAAGCCGATGAGCCGGAACGGGTACAAGGTACAGATTGCGAAGACCGCCGTGAAACGCGCGATCCTGCAGGCCGGCGGGATCAAGACGGCTTGAGAATGTGGTGATGGAATGATGTGGTGATGGAGTGATGGGCGGAGTGATGGAATGATGGAATTGACTTTCCATCACCCCATCACCCCATCACCACGTCACCAAATGCGAGTAACACCATATGGATCATCAATTAACCTCACCGAAGCTCACCCACGGCGTCCACTGTCTGAACCTGCGACACAAAGGCATGTACGTGACGTCGACGCCGGATCCCGATCAGGGGAAGTTCTTCGACGCGTACGATGCGGCGGCGTACTGGTGCGTCGAGACGGCGAGCGGCTTCGGCCCCGACGGCGAGCCGGTGCGCCCCGATTGCTGCAACGGCGACCGCGACTGCTGTAAGCACTAACCTGGGCCACTCTTCACCTAGACACGAAGATCACGACGATCAACGCAGAAACCGCTGAACCCATTTCTGCTACAGCCCTGACATTCCGAACAGTACGGTCCCCATTGCGGCGTAATCGAGGTCCGCGCCGCCTGACGCGACCAGCGCGTTGACGAGCTGCGCGACGAGCGCGGTCGCCGGCATCGCGACGCCATTGGCCGCGGCCGCTTCGTTCGCGATCCGCAAATCCTTCTGATAGAGCGCTGCCCGGAAGCCGGGCGCGTAGTTGCCGGTCAGCATCCGTTCACCGTGCACGTCGAGGACACGGCTCGCCGCGAAGCCGCCGAGCAGCGCCTGCCGCACGCGCGCGACGTCCACGCCCGTCTTGCGCGCGAGGGCGAACGCTTCGCTCACGCCCGCGAGCGCGCCGCCAATCGCCACCTGATTGCAGATCTTGCAGATCTGTCCGGCGCCCGAGCCGCCGATGCGCACGATGCGCTCCGGATTTCCCATGCACGCGAGCACCGGCTGCATCCGCGCGAACGTCGCCTCGTCGCCGCCGACCATGATCGACAGCGATCCGTTGACGGCGCCGATCTCTCCGCCGCTCACCGGCGCATCGAGCATCGTCGCGCCCGTGGACGCCACCACCGCCGCCAGACGCGTCGTGGCGGCGGGAGAGATGCTGCTCATGTCGATGACCACCGCGTTGGGGCGGAGCGCGGAGACGACGCCATGCGGTCCCGTGAGGACGAGCTCGACGTCCGGAGTGTCCGGCAGCATGGTGATGACGATCGGCGCCAGACGCGCGACCTCGGCCGGCGACCCGGCGGCTGTCGCGCCCGACGCGACGAGCTCATCGACCGGCCCGCGGCTGCGGCTGTGCACCACGAGCGGGTGGCCGGCCTTGATCAGGTTTTTCGCCATGGGCTTCCCCATGACGCCCAGGCCGATGAATCCGATGGTTTCCAGCATGCGTGCCTCCGGCGGTATAATTACGTGTTGAGAGGGTAATACATGACACGAGTATTTGTGGTCGCGGCGTTGGTCGGCCTGACGGCGTCTCCTCTAATCGCGGGCGCACGGAACACCGTCAGCGGCTCCTACGTCGAGGCGCGGACGGCCGAGGTCTTCACCGGCGGCTGCATCATGGGCAGTGAGGCCGGAACGGTCGGCAAAGAAGCGCTGCTCGCGTGGAAGGTCGATCGCGGCAGCTTCAACGGCGTGACGCTCGATGGCCTGTCGATCGTCGCCGCGATCGCGGGCGATCGCAATCTGGGCATTCATGAAATCGGCGGCGGCGCGGCGGCCACGCGGTCGGCCATGTTCGTCGACAACCGCGCGAATCCCGCGCAGCAGATGGCGCTCGTCGCGATGGCGCACGCGCTGTCGAACGGCCTGGTCGGGACCATCGTGCAGGTGACGCCCGCGCCGATTCAGTTCGCCGATCGCGGCACGACGATTCACGTCGCCACCGCGCAGGTCGCGCTCGACGTCAACAAGGAAATGACGCACGACCCGAGCTGCGGAGCGATGCAGTGGTTCCAACCGCTCGCATCGATTAAGCAGGCGACCATGGGTGTCGCGGATCAGAACACCTTCACCGGCACCGGGCTCGGCACCAAGTGGAGCGATCCGAACCGGCGCTCTGCCTTCTTCGGAACGTTCGCATACTGAGGCGGGAGGGGCTGGAAGGGCAGATCATGACTCGCCGTTCCACCCTCATCGTCCTCCTCGCGCTGCTCCTCGCGCCCGGGTTGTCCGCTCAGCAGCCCGTCGTCACGGCTCACAACAATGTGCCGCCAGCCGAGCTCGAGGATCCCATCGAAGCGCTCATGGCCACCGGCGGTCAGCAGGTGGCATTCGCCGACAAGACGCTTCAATTCTCCTGGGTGAAATCGCTGCCGCTCCGATCCGACTCGAACGAAGTGTCCTGGTCGTCGATCGACGAAGGGACGCTCGTGGGCGCCGTCCGGCTGATCGCCAACTTTCCCGACATTCGCGGCAATACGATGAAGGCCGGCGTCTACACGCTGCGCTACGGGATCCAGCCGGCTGACGGCAATCATGTCGGTGTCTCGCCGTACCGCGAGTTTCTGCTGCTCTCGCCGGCCGCGGCCGACAAATCAGTGGGGGCGCTCGGCCACGACGGCACGATCGCCATCTCCAGGCAGACGATTGGCACGACTCACCCGGCGAGCTGGAGCCTCGATCCGCCTCTCTCGTCGGAGGCGCCGGCGTCGATCAGCACTGATGACGTTGGGTTCGTGCACGTGGTGTTCGAGGTTCCCGTGTCGCGTGACGGCAAAGACGCGGGGACGCTGAAGTTCGGTCTGATTCTCAAGGGACAGATTCAGTCCTGATGCAACTCGCCGGCAAGGTGGCGCTCATCACCGGTGGAAAGCGCATCGGTCTCGTCATCGCCGCCGAGCTCGCTGCGCGCGGCGTGGACGTCGCGCTGACGTACGCGCGATCGCGTCCGGAGGCGGAAGAAGCCGCCGAGCGCGTCCGGTCGGCGGGGCGCCGCGCGACGATCATTCAAGCCGACCTCTCGCAGCCGGACGATTGCGACATGGTCGTCGCGAAGGCCGTCGAGGCATTCGGCCGGCTCGATGTCCTCGTCAACATGGCCTCGGTGTACAAGGAATGCCCGTTCGACGAGCTCCGCGCCGCCGATTGGGATGCGACCGTGAACGTGGACCTGCGCGCGGCGTTTCTCTGCGCACGCGCCGCGGCGCCGCACATGCGCCGCCAGGGCGGCGGACGCATCGTCAACTTCAGCGATTGGATTGCGAAGAGCGGCCGTCCGCGCTATCGCGGCTTCCTGCCGTATTACGTGGCCAAGGCCGGCATCATCGGGCTGACCGAAGCGCTCGCGCTCGAACTGGCCGGCGACAACATTCTCGTGAACGCGATTGCGCCGGGGCCGATCCTGGCGCCTCCGGATACGACGGCCGAGGAGTCGCGCGCCGTCGAGCACGCCACCCCGCTCGGGCGATGGGGAGGGGCGATTGAGATCGCGAAAACCGTGCTCGCGCTTCTCGACGGCGACTTCATCACCGGCGAAACCGTTCGCGTCGACGGCGGCCGGCACGTGAAATAAGCCGACCGTCCAGCCCGGCCCGCCGGCCCTCTCGCAAGACAAACTACTACATTCTGGGTATACAAAAACCCCGCGCTTGGGCGTGAGGCGCGAACGCGTCAGACCGTGACGCCGAAGAGCGCCTTCATCGACTGCAGCGCGCCGGTGAGCTCGCGTCGATCGCGGGCGAAGCAGAAGCGCACGTAGCCTTCACCCTGCGCGCCGAAGTCGACGCCGGGCACGCAGCCGATGCGGCCGTTCTTGATCAGGTACTCCGTCATCCTCCAGGACACGGATGTCTGGCCGCCGCGCGCGTCGGCGCCATGGTGGTTCGCCCATGAGCGATCGATGCGGAGGAATGCGTAGAACGCGCCGGACGGGGGATGGCCGGCGAAGATATCGCCCGCGAACTCCTTGATGCCTCGATAGAAGAGATCGCGCCGGACGCCGAGCTCGGCGCGGAAGGCGGCGATGCAATCCTGCGGCCCTTCGAGCGCGCCGATGCCGCCGAACTGGACGATCGACGCGATGTTGCTCGCCGTGTAGAACAGCACCTTCTTCGCGCGATCGCGAATCACCGGATCCTTGATCGACACGTAGCCCAGACGCAGCCCCGTCATCGCATACGACTTGCTGAACGTGTAGACCGGGATGGTGCGATCGTACATCCCCGGCAGCGACGCGATGCTGATGTGCTCGCCCTCGAAGACCACGTCCTCGTACGCTTCATCCGAGATGACCCACAGGTTGCGCTCGCGCGCGATCGACGCGATGCGCTCGAGATCCGCGCGTGTCAGCACGCCGCCGGTCGGGTTGTTGGGCGAGTTCAGGTAGAGCACGCGCGTCTTCGGCGTGATCTTCCGTTCGAGCTCGTCGAGATCGTACCGCCAGCCGTTCGCTTCGTACAGCGGCACGCCGACCGGGACGCCTTTCGCCGACAGGATGTTGCCCGCCGCCGGCGGCCATTCGGGATCCGGCAGGAGCACTTCGTCGCCCGGCTCGAGCAGCGCGTGACACAGCATGTAGATGCCGTGGATCCCGCCGTTGGTCACCAGCACGTGCTCGGCATCGTCCACGGGAATGCGGTTCTTGTCGCGCAGCTTCGCCGCGATGAGCTCGCGCAGCCGCGGCACGCCGGTCGTCTGCAGATAGTGGGTTTTGTTCTCGGCGATGGCGCGCGTCATCGCCGTCTTCACCGAGTCGGGTGCGTCGAAGCTGACGTCCCCTTGATCGAGGCGGAACGGATCGGCGACCGAGTACATCATGTCGCGGATCTTGATGATGCCGGAGAACGGCACGGTGTCGAGGTAGGCGGCCATCAGAAAAGATTACCTCATGTCGTGACGCCCACGCGCTCGAGGATCGCCGCGAACACGGTTTGCGCCCTCCCCGGGGGCAGATTGCTGAGGTAGAAATGCCGGGCGCCGACGTCCATCATCGCCCGAATCGTTCGGGCGCAGACGTCCTCGGCGCTCGCGCCCTCGCCGAACTCGCGCGTCAGCCCTTCGATCGGCACCGGAAGAAAACTGTTGAGCGCGTTCAGCGTGCGCGCGTTCGCGCTCCGGTAGTAGAACACGCCGAAGACACCCGGCAGCTCGAGCTTTCGCCGCTCGGCGCTCGCGATGAACCGTGCGACCGGGTCGAGGTTGTGGTGGCTCACAATCTGCGTCAGGTAGAACTCGGCGTGGAAAGTCGGCGAGGCGAGATAGTCGACCTGCCGCTCGGGATCGCCGTTGGGGTTGGCCCATCCTCCAAGCGCCAGCGTGTGATCGCGATCGCGGAGCAGCTGCCGCAGCTGCCACGCATGCTCGAGGCATCGCGGCGTCCCCACGTGTTTGTCGCCCCCCAGCACGACGAGCGCCGGAAACCCGCTCTGATGCGCCCGCTCGGCGTACGACAGGCAGTACTCCACGGAATGCTTCGACGTCAGAAACGGGACGATGCGCTCGCGGGGGACGTCGGTGCCGAGATTGATGACGAGATGGCGAAGGTTGTCCTCCTCCCGCTCGCCCACGGCGCTGTCGGTGAGGAAGACGAAGGTGCCCTGCCTCGTCAGGCGCCGTACGGCGTGGTAGGTGTCGATCCAGGCGTCCATGCCTTCGCCGGCCGCGAGCTCGGCGCGCGGCGGCCGCAGCTCGGCGCCGAACACGGAGGGCTCCGATCGGAGTGCGGCGAGGAGGTCTTTGTTCACTGCTCGCGCTCTACTATACAATGCGCGCCGGTGACTCCGGCCGCGCTCCGCGACGCGCTCGCGCACGTTCCGTCGATCCCATTCGCGCCACAGCCGACCCCGGTCGAACCGCTGCCGCGTCTCGCCGCGATCATCGGCGGCGGCCCGCGTCTGCTCGTCAAGCGCGACGACGCGATGACGTTTGGGTTTGGCGGCAACAAGATCCGCAAGCTCGCCTTCGTCGTGGCGCGGGCGCGCGCCGAAGGCGCCGACACGCTGATCACGGCCGGCGGCGTGCAGTCGAATCACGCGCGCGCGACCGCGGCGGCCGCGGCGAAGATGGGGTTGCGCGCGGTGATCGTCGCGAGCGGCGTGCCGCAGGAGAGAGCGACCGCCAATGCGCTGCTCGACGCGCTCCTTGGCGCCGAGGTCGTGTACGTCGGCCGGCGCGACGAGCGGACGGCCAAGATGCACGAGATCGCCGCCTGCCTGCGCGCGGCCGGCCGGAGGCCGTTCGAGATTCCAATCGGCGCGTCGACGCCGCTCGGTGCGCTGGGGTACGTGCAGGCGATCGTCGAGCTGCTCGATCAGATGCCGGCCCCAGACGTCATCGTCCACTCCACATCGTCGGGAGGGACGCAGGCCGGGATCGTCGCGGCATGCCGCCTGCTCGGACTCTCCACGCGCGTGGTCGGGATCAGCGCGGACGATCCCGCGATATCGATTCAGGCGCAGGTACGGACGATCGTGAGCGGGATCGGCGAGGTCGTCGATCTCGATGTCGCTGCCGAGGAGGCGCTCGCGCGCGGGACGACGATCGAAATAGACGATCGATTTGTCGGCGACGGCTATGGCATCCCGACGGCCGCGTCGCAGGAGGCGCTCCAGCTGTCGGCGCGGACCGAAGCGCTCTTTCTCGATCCCACCTACACGGCGAAGGCCATGGCGGCGCTCATCGCGTACGTGCGCCAGCAGCGGTTCAAAGAAGGGCAGACGGTGCTGTTCTGGCACACCGGCGGTCAGGTGGGGCTATTCGCGTAGCCCTTGCCGCGATGTTCGCCGTGCTGGCCGCCGCTCCTGCCCCCGCTCGAGCCACGGCTCAGCCGCGGCCGAAGCTGAACGACGTGTTGAAGCAGGCCGGCGCGTACGTCCGCCAGTTCGAGAGCGACTTCGCCGCCATCATCACCGACGAGACCTACGAGCAGGACGATGTGCAGCGCCAGCCGGTGCGGCCACACGTCCATCGACACCTGCGATCCGAGATGCTGTTCATCCGGCTTCCCGGGGAGGGTCTCTCGTGGCTCTCCGCGCGGAACGTGCTCGAGGTGGACGGCCAACCGGTGACCGACAGCCACGATCGGCTCGAGCGGACGATCAAGGGCGACGCCGCGGGCCTCGCCGAGCGGCTGCGCTCGGTGGCGGACGAGGGCGCGCGATTCAACGTGGGGCGGATTCAACGCAATTTCAACGATCCGATTTTGCCGCTCCTGTTTCTCGACCCCGAGTACCAGCCGCGGTTCACGTTTCGGTTGGAGAGGGACGAGGACATCGAGGGGATTCGCACTCGCAGGGTCTCGTTCAAGGAAACAGAACGGCCGACCGTGATTAGGCAGGTCGGTGGGAAAAGCCTCTTCACGTCGGGTGCGGTGTGGGTCCGCGCCGCCGACGCGGTCGTCGTGCGCACCGAGCTCGGCGCGACGCTCGACGATGTGTCGTTCGTGATTCGCGTCGACTACCGCCGCGACCCGAAGCTCGACCTGTGGATTCCGGCCCGCATGGAGGAGCACTATCGCGACCCGAGGACGAACGAGCAGATCGACTGCGTCGCCGTCTACTCGAACGCCCGGCGATTCGAGACGTCGGGCCGCGTCATCGTCAGGTGAGCGCCACGACGATCGACGCAGAACTCGCTGAACTCGCAGAGCAGGTTTTTCTCTGCGTATTCTGCGGTTTCTGCGTCGATCGTCGTAGCGGCCGTGGTGGAATATAGTCTTCTGATGCCCACGTTGACGTTCCTCGGCGCCGCCGGCACGGTCACCGGCTCGAAGCATCTGCTCGACCTCGGCGACCACCGTGTTCTTATCGACTGCGGGCTCTTCCAGGGACTCAAAGAACTGCGCCTCCGCAACTGGGCGGCGTTGCCGATCGATCCCAAGCGCATCGACGCGGTGATTCTGACGCACGCGCATCTCGATCACTGCGGCTATCTGCCGCGGCTGGTCGGCGGCGGATTTCGCGGGCGCATCTTCTGCACGCCGGGTACGCGCGATCTGTGCACGCTCGTCCTTCCCGACTCCGCGCATATTCAGGAAGAAGACGCGCGCCACGCCAACCGCCACGGCTACTCGAAGCACAGCCCCGCGCTGCCGTTGTATACCGAGCTCGACGCGGCGCGGACGCTGACCTTGCTCCAGCCGGTCGGCTACGACCGTCCGGTTCCCGTGGTGCCGGGGCTCGACGTGGAATTCATCAACGCCGGGCATCTGCTCGGTTCGGCGTACGCGCGCGTGCGTCTCGGCGACAAGACGATCCTGTTTGGCGGCGATCTCGGCCGCTACGGACGGCCGATCCTCCCCGATCCGTCGCCGATCGACGAGGCCGACGTGCTGCTCGTGGAGTCCACGTATGGCGATCGTCTGCATGACAAAGACGACGGCGGGGCGAGGCTGGCGGCGATTGTGAACGACAGCGTCGCGCGCGGTGGCAAGTTGATCATTCCGTCGTTCGCCATCGGGCGCGTGGAGGAAGTGATCTACTGGCTGAAGCATCTCGAGCAGGCCAAGCGCATTCCCGTCCTGCCGGTGTACATCGACAGCCCGATGGCGGCCGGCGCGCTCCAGTTCTACACGCAGCGGCTGAACGAGCTCGATCCGGACATGAAGCCGGCCGAGCGCGACGTCTGCGCGTTCTGCACGGCGCGGATGACGATCGTCGCCACTCCGCAGGAATCGGCCGCTCTGGTGGCGTTACGCGAGCCGGCGATCGTCATTGCGGCAAGCGGGATGGCGACCGGCGGCCGCGTCCTCCACCACCTGGCGGCCGGTCTGCCGGATCCGAAGAACACCGTGCTCTTTGTCGGCTATCAAGCGGCCGGCACGCGTGGCCGCGATCTCGCGGATGGCGCAAAGCAGGTCAAGCTGCTGGGGCAGGTCGTGCCCGTGCACGCGCGCGTCGAGCGGATCGACTCGATGTCGGCGCACGCCGACGCGGCCGAGATCATGCGCTGGCTCTCGAACTTCACGAGGCCGCCGGCGATGACGTATCTCGTGCACGGCGAGCCGATCGCACTGGCCGCGCTCGCCGCACGCATTCAGCGCGAGCTCGGCTGGCCGGCGCACGTCGCCGGGTACCTCGAACGGGTGGAGCTTCCTGCGATAGGCTAGGAAGCGGTCCGCCTGCCCGCCCCGAGCTTCTGCGAGGGGGAAGGCGGACACGACAATCGTATGAGTACAATCGTATGAAAAGGATTACCGTCGCCATGACGATACTCGCAGCCGCGGCATGTGGCAGTGGCGCGCCCTCGGCGACGCCCGCGCCGGCCAAGACCGATCGCCAGTACCTGCTCGAGCGCGTCGACGAGGCGGCGGTCGTGCAGATCTACGCGGACGGATTTGGTGAGCTGCCGCTCAAGGAGAAGACGCTCGTCTGGCACCTGTATCAGGCGGCGCTCGCCGGACGCGACATCTTCTACGACCAGCGCTACGCGCACAACCTCGAGATGCGTGACATTCTCGAGGCGATCGTGTCGAGCGTGGCTAGCGTGGATCACGGGGGCGGCGCCGACGCCGCGACGCGCGCCGAGATCGAACGCTACACGAAACTCTTCTGGATCAACACCGGCCCGTACAACAACCTCACCGCGCGCAAGTTCGTGCCGCGATGCACGCCGGACGCGTTTCGCGCCGCGGCGCACGCGGCTCAACAATCAGGCGCGGCGTTCCCGGCACGAAACGGCGAGACGCTCGATCGGCTGCTCACGCGCCTCGAGCCGATGTTCTTCGATCCGAACGTCGACCCGACCGTCACGAGCAAGACGCCGCCGGCGGGAAAGGACATTCTCGAGGCGAGCGCGAACAATTTGTACGCCGGCGTCACGATGAAGGACGTTGAGAGTGTTCACGAACAGTATCCGCTCAACTCGCGCCTCGTGGGTGAGAACGGGAAGTTCGTCGAAGAGGTCTACCGCGTCGGCGGCCGCTACGGCGGCCAGATTGCCGCGATCGTGCAGCACCTCGAGGCGGCGATTCCCTACGCCAGCGAGCCGATGGCCAAGGCGCTCCGCGCCCTGATCGCGTTTTATCGGACCGGCGAGACGAAGGACCGGCAGGCGTACGACATCGCGTGGGTGCAGGACAAGGCGTCGCTCGTTGACACGATCAACGGCTTCGTCGAGGTGTATCTCGATGCGCGCAGCATCAAGGGCGCGTGGGAAGCGCTGGTCTTCTACGTCAATCCCGAGAAGACGTCCGAGATCCAGAAGATCGCGCACAACGCGCAGTGGTTCGAGGACCACATGCCGTGGGATCCGAAGTACCGCAAAGAGGGCGTGCAGGGCATCACGGCCAACGCCATCGACGTCGTGATCGAAACGGGCGATTCCGGGCCCGTCACGCCGGTCGGCATCAACCTGCCAAACGATCAGGCGATTCGCGAGCGGTACGGGAGCAAGTCCGTGTCGCTGTCGAACGTCAACGAGGCGTACGACAAGTCGACGCTGCCGGCGTTTCGCAGCGAGTTCTCGTGGACGTCCGAAGAGGCCGATCGCGCGACGAAGTGGAACGCCTTCGCGAGCGAGCTGACGACGAACCTGCACGAGGTGGTCGGGCACGGGTCGGGGAAGGTCGACGAGCGGTTGAATGGGAATCCGCAGGCGTTCCTCAAGGAGCAGTTCTCGGCGCTCGAGGAGGCGCGAGCCGATCTCGTGGCGCTGTATTTCCTGCCGGATCCGAAACTGGTCGAGCTCGGGCTCGTGTCGAAGAGCGATCACGCCGAGATCGTGCGCGCCGAGTACGAGGGCTTCACGCGCAACGCGATCGTTCAGCTCCGCCGCGTGCGGCAGGGGACGCAGATCGAGGAAGACCACATGCGCAACCGCCAGATGATCGTTCACTGGCTGAAAGCCAACACGCACGCGATCGACGTCCGGACGCGCGACGCCAAGACGTACTACGTGATGACCGACGAGCGCGCGTTCCGGGATGGTGTCGGGCGGCTTCTCGCCGATGTGCAGCGGATCAAAGCCGAAGGCGATTACGCCGCCGCAAGACAGTTGTTCGAGACCTACGGCGTCCATTTCGACGCCCGGCTGCGCGACGAGGTGGTCGCGCGCGTCGACAGGCTCAAGCTCCCGTCCTACACCGGCTTTGTCATGCCCAAGCTCGAGCCGGTGGAAAACGCGGCGGGCCAGATCACCGACGTCGCGATTTCCTATCCGCGGGATCTGACGAAGCAAATGCTCGAATACGCGG
>Ga0097691_1000721_pt1 | contig 27091 bp, 31 predicted proteins | sample NGESurdeep072012_8_FD_72858 | JGI IMG/M metagenome (GOLD analysis project Ga0097691, IMG submission 72858) | Arctic peat soil microbial communities from Barrow, Alaska - NGEE Surface sample 210-1 deep-072012 | ecosystem: Environmental > Terrestrial > Soil > Wetlands > Peat ... | reverse complement strand
GGGACCGGCTGCAGGTCGTCGACGCGGCGGACTCGGGAGTTCCCGGATCCGCCGTCCGGCGGGTGGAATCCTTGACGGAGGCCCCGGGTTCTCGTACCTTGTGGGGGCCTGGCTCCGGGGTTTCCCCGTGGGGGGTTGTGATCTTGTGCGCTTCCGGTTATGCTTACTGGTTGCCGTGCCTGCCCCTGTCGCCTTCCTCAGCCGTTTGCGCTGAGTGGCGCGCGCCCTGACGCCCCTGACGACTGCTCCGGCGGTAGCCGTCGACCCCGTTGTTCACCCCTCGCCGTGCCGCTTCACCACCTGATGCACCGCAGTACCCCGTCATTGCCCCATTCGCCTTGCAACTGGGAGGAGTAGGCCGTTGCCTACACGGTCCAACAGCCCGGAACGTTTTTCGTTTGCCAACATCGACGAGGCGCTTCCGCTGCCTGATCTCGTCGCCATCCAGCGGGACTCCTTCAAGTGGTTCCTCGACCGTGGCCTGGCAGAGACGTTCAACGACATCAGCCCGATCGAGGACTTCACCGGTCAGCTGAGCCTTGAGCTCGAGTTCGACCCGACCGACCCCGACCTGCGCCCACCACCGAAGTTCTCGGTGGAGGAGTGCAAGGAGAAGGACATGACCTACGCCGCTCCCGTCTTCGTGCGCGCCCGGTTCATGAATGCCGGTACGGGCGAGATCAAGGAGCAGACGGTCTTCATGGGGGACTTCCCCGTCATGACCGACAAAGGCACCTTCATCGTCAACGGGACCGAGCGGGTCGTCGTCAGTCAGCTGGTCCGCTCGCCGGGCGTCATCTTCCAGCCCGGCCGTGACGCCAAGACCGTGTTCACCGGGACCATCCACCCCTACCGGGGCGAGTGGATCGAGTTCGACGTCGAAGCTAAGCCGGGCAAGGACGTCACCGCCGGCTGCCGGGTGGCCCGCAAGCGCCGCCTGTCCCTCTTCGTCCTCCTGCGCGCCCTCGGCTACGAGGACCAGGCCTTCCTGGAGCGCTTCGTCCGCCACTTCGACTTCCTCGAGGGCCAGTGGGAGAAGGAGCAGAACCTCGCCCCCACCCGTGAGGAGGCCCTGCTCGAGATCTACAAGCGCGCCCGTCCCGGCGAACCCCTGTCGGTCGAGGCGGCCCGCCAGTACTTCGAGAACGCCTTCTTCAACCCGAAGCGCTACGACCTGACCCGGGTCGGCCGCTACAAGCTGAACCGGAAGCTCGGGCCGGAGATCGAGCGCATCTCGGACCTGCTGAAGATCGACCTGGAGCGTCCCTCGCCCACCCAGGGCGTGCTCAGCCCGGCCGAGATCCTCGCCTCGTCGACCTACATGCTCCACCTGGCCAAGCACATGGCCGACGGCGAGTCGACGTACCGCATCGACGACCAGGACCACTTCGCCAACCGCCGCATCCGGTCCGTCGGCGAGCTCATCCAGAACCAGGTCCGCGTGGGCCTGTCCCGGATGGAGCGGGTCGTGCGCGAGCGGATGACGACCCAGGACGTCGAGGCCATCACACCCCAGACGCTGATCAACATCCGGCCGGTGGTCGCCGCCGTCAAGGAGTTCTTCGGGACCAGCCAGCTGTCGCAGTTCATGGACCAGAACAACCCGCTGTCGGGCCTGGCCCACAAGCGGCGTCTGTCGGCCCTCGGGCCAGGCGGCCTGTCGCGTGAGCGTGCCGGCTTCGAAGTCCGTGACGTCCACACCTCCCACTACGGCCGGATGTGCCCCATCGAGACCCCTGAGGGCCCGAACATCGGCCTGATCGGCTCGCTGGCCACCTACGCCCGGGTGAACGAGTACGGCTTCATCGAAACCCCCTACCGCAAGGTGGTCAAGGGCCAGGTCACCAACGAGATCCTCTACCTCGCCGCCGACGAGGAGGAGGAGCACGTCATCGCCCAGGCCTCCGCCGCCCTCGACGCAAAGGGCCGGTTCACAGAAGAGAAGGTCCTGGTCCGTCGCGGCCCGCAGGGCACCGGCGTGCGGGTCGGCCTGGCCACCACGTCGTACGGCACGACCTCCGAGATCGACTTCGTGCCCCCGGCCGAGGTCGACCTCATGGACGTCTCGCCGAAGCAGATCGTGTCGGTCTCGACCGCCCTGATCCCCTTCGTCGAGCACGACGACGCCAACCGGGCCCTCATGGGCGCCAACATGCAGAAGCAGGCCGTGCCGCTGGTCGTCCCGGAGGCTCCCTACATCGGCACCGGCGTCGAGGCCCGTGCCGCCCGTGACGCCGGAGACGTGATCATGGCCGAGGGCGACGGTACCGTCGTCGACGTCTCGGGGGACCAGATCACCGTCGAGTACAAGTCGGGCGCCAAGGATGTCAACGGCCACGCCCTGGGCAAGAAGGTGTACCGCCTGGCCAAGTTCCGCCGCTCGAACCAGAACACGGCCATCAACCAGAAGGTCATCGTCGAGGAGGGCCAGAAGGTCTCCGCCAACGACGTCCTGGCCGACGGTCCCGCCACCCACAACGGCGAGCTGGCCCTGGGCAAGAACCTGCTCGTGGCCTTCATGCCGTGGGAGGGCTACAACTACGAGGACGCCATCATCCTGTCGGAGCGCCTGGTGAAGGACGACGTGCTCACGTCGATCCACATCGAGGAGCACGAGGTGGACGCCCGAGACACCAAGCTCGGCGCCGAGGAGATCACCCGGGACATCCCGAACCTCTCCGAGGAGATCCTGGCCGACCTCGATGAGCGCGGCATCATCCGCATCGGCGCCGAAGTCGGCCCGGGCGACGTCCTGGTCGGCAAGGTCACCCCGAAGGGCGAGACCGAGCAGACCCCCGAGGAGCGCCTGCTCCGCGCCATCTTCGGCGAGAAGGCCCGCGAGGTCCGCGACACCTCCCTCAAGGTGCCCCACGGCGAGCAGGGCACGGTCATCGATGTCCGGGTGTTCTCGCGTGAGGATGCCCACGAGCTCCCGCCCGGCGTCGAGCAGCTGGTGCGCGTCTACGTGGCCCAGAAGCGCAAGATCTCCGAGGGCGACAAGCTCGCCGGACGCCATGGCAACAAGGGCGTCATCTCGAAGATCCTGCCCATCGAGGACATGCCTTTCCAGGCTGACGGCACCCCGGTCGACATCGTGCTCAACCCGCTCGGTGTGCCGAGCCGGATGAACGTCGGCCAGGTGTTGGAGTCGAGCCTCGGCTACGCCGCCCGGTGGGGTTGGGAAGGTGCCGGCGACGTCGCCACCACCCCGTTACGCGGTACCGAGACCAAGACCCGGCCCCGGACCGATCCGGCAGTGTGGGTCTCGACGCCGGTCTTCGACGGCGCCCACTGGGACGAGGAGGACCAGGCCGGTCGTCACCCGACGATCCAGCAGATCTTCCGGAAGCTGAACCCCGATGGCGAGGACGGCTCCGTCCAGGTCAACGACGCCGGCAAGTCGCTGCTGTTCAACGGCCGCACGGGCGAAGCGTACGACAACCCGATTTCGGTCGGCTACGTGTACATCCTGAAGCTCCATCACCTGGTGGACGACAAGATCCACGCCCGGTCCACTGGCCCGTACTCGATGATCACCCAGCAGCCCCTCGGCGGTAAGGCCCAGTTCGGTGGCCAGCGCTTCGGGGAGATGGAGGTGTGGGCGCTCGAGGCGTTCGGCGCCGCCTACGCCCTCCAGGAGCTGCTGACCATCAAGTCGGACGACGTGCTCGGTCGGGTGAAGGTCTACGAGGCCATCGTCAAGGGGGAGAACATCCCCGAGCCAGGCATCCCCGAAAGTTTCAAGGTGCTCATCAAGGAGATGCAGTCGCTGTGCCTGGACGTCGAGGTCCTGGCGCCCGGCGGCGAGGAGATCGAAATGCGAGAGCTGGACGAGGACGTGTTCCGTACAGCCGAAGAACTTGGTATCGACATCAGCCGGCCCGAGCGTGGGTCGGATGAGGAAGATGCCCGACGCGCTGCGGAAAGGGGATTCTGATGTTGGATGTCAATGAGTTCGACCAGCTGAGGATCGGACTGGCTACGGCCGACTCGATCCGTGGGTGGTCCAACGGCGAAGTCAAGAAGCCGGAGACCATCAACTACCGCACCCTGCGTCCCGAGAAGGACGGCCTCTTCTGCGAGAAGATCTTCGGGCCGACCAAGGACTGGGAGTGCTACTGCGGCAAGTACAAGCGCGTCCGCTTCCGGGGCATCATCTGTGAGCGCTGCGGCGTGGAGGTCACCCGTTCGAAGGTCCGGCGCGAGCGCATGGGCCATATCGAGCTGGCCGCCCCCGTGGTCCACATCTGGTACCTGCGCGGCACCCGCAGCTGGCTTGCCTACCTGCTCATGGGCACCGAGGCCCGTGAGGAGCTGAAGGCCAAGCAGCTGGAGAAGGTCATCTACTTCGCCGCCAACCTGGTCACCTGGGTCGACGAGGCCAAGCGCCACGAGGATCTGCCCGAGCTCGAGGCGGAGCTCCGCTCCCGGATCACGGTCATCGAGAAGAATCGCGACCTCGACATCGACCGCCGCTTCAAGGACCTTGAGAAGGAGCTCTCCGACCTCGAGAAGGCCGGGGCAAAGGACGCCGAGACCAAGGCGCGACAGCGGCTGGCCGACAAGGAGATCGCCGGGGTGCGCGAGCGCTACGACGACGAGATCGCGCTGGCCCAGCGGGCCTTTGACGAGTTCAAGAGCCTGCACAGCCGCAAGATCCTCGAGGACGAGTTGCTGTGGCGCGAGATGCGCATCGAATACGAGGACTACTTCGAAGGCGGCATGGGTGCCGAGACCATCACCCGGCTCATCGACCGCATCGACCTCGATGCCGAGGAGATCAAGCTCCGCGAGATGATCGACGCCGCTGACGGGCGCAAGCCCCTGTCGGCCCAGCGTCGCCAGAAGGTCATCAAGCGCCTGAAGATCGTCACCGCCTTCAACCGGCGTGACGAACAGGGCCGCCGGATCAACGACCCCCGGGCCATGATTCTCGACTCGGTGCCGGTCATCCCGCCCGACCTGCGCCCGATGGTGCAGCTCGACGGTGGCCGCTTCGCCACGTCGGACCTCAACGACCTCTACCGCCGCGTCATCAACCGCAACAACCGCCTCAAGCGGCTGCTCGACCTCGGCGCGCCCGAAATCATCATCAACAACGAGAAGCGCATGCTCCAGGAGGCCGTCGACGCGCTGTTCGACAACGGCCGCCGTGGGCGCCCGGTCACCGGGCCGGGCAACCGCCCGCTCAAAAGCCTCTCGGACATGCTGAAGGGCAAGCAGGGCCGGTTCCGTCAGAACCTGCTCGGCAAGCGCGTCGACTACTCCGGCCGTTCGGTCATCGTCATCGGCCCGAACCTCCAGCTCCACCAGTGCGGACTGCCCAAGCTGATGGCGCTCGAGCTGTTCAAGCCCTTCGTCATGAAGCGGCTCGTGGACGCCGAGTACGCCCAGAACATCAAGTCGGCCAAGCGCATGGTCGAGCGACGCCGCCCGCAGGTGTGGGACGTGCTGGAAGGGGTCATCAAGGAGCACCCGGTGCTGTTGAACCGTGCCCCGACCCTCCACCGCCTGGGCATCCAGGCCTTCGAGCCCGTGCTGGTCGAGGGCAAGGCCATCCAGGTCCACCCGTTGGTCTGCACCGCCTTTAACGCCGACTTCGACGGTGACCAGATGGCCGTCCACCTGCCACTGTCCGCCGAGGCCCAGGCCGAAGCGCGGGTTCTGATGCTGTCGTCGAACAACATCCTCTCCCCGGCCACCGGTCGCCCGATCACCGTGCCCACCCAGGACATGGTCTTCGGCATCTACTACCTGACGCTGGTCGAGGACGGACTGAAGGGCGAGGGCCGGGTCTTCCGGCACGCCTACGAGGTCGAGACGGCTTTCGACGCCGGCGACATCGAACTGCACGCCAAGATCATCCTGCGGCCCGAGATCGGCTCGGCCATGGCCCATTCGATCGCCGTCACCAACGGTGCCGAGGTCGACGCCGAGGGCAACCTCACCGGTGTCGACCCCGACGCCCGGACGGAGATCGAGACGACCGCCGGCCGCCTCTTCTTCAACACCGCCCTGCCCGACACGTACCGCTACATCAACGATGTGGTCGGTAAGCGGAACACGGCCATCGGCACCATCGTGGAGGAGGTGGCTTCCGGCTTCCCGAAGCGGGAGGTCGCGGCGAGCCTTGACCGGATCAAGTCGCTCGGGTTCCGCTACGGCGCCCAGTCCGGCCTGACCATCGCCATCTCGGACGTCGTGACGCCGAAGGACAAGGGTGCCATCCTCGACCGCTACGAAAAGGAAGCGGAAAAGGCGGAGGCCCAGTTCAAGCGGGGCATCATCACCGACGACGAGCGGCGTCAGAAGGAGATCGAGATCTGGACGTCGGCCAACTCCGAGGTCGGGAAGGCCATGGAGAAGACCATGGCCGAGATCAAGTTCAACCCGATCGACATGATGGTCGACTCCGGTGCCCGAGGGAACAGCCAGCAGATCCGCCAGATCGCCGGCATGAAAGGCCTGGTGTCCAACCCTCGCGGTGAGATGATCCCCCGCCCGATCAAGTCCTCGTTCCGCGAAGGACTCTCAGTGCTGGAGTACTTCATCTCGACCCACGGCGCCCGCAAGGGACTGGCCGACACCGCACTGCGCACCGCCGACTCCGGCTACCTGACCCGTCGACTGGTCGACGTGGCCCAGGAGCTCATCGTCCGTGAGGACGATTGCGGTTCGGTCCGTGGCATCTGGATCGACGGGATCGTGCCGGACAGCGCGGGCACGAGGTCATACCTCGAGACCCGGGTCACCGGACGGATCCTCTCCGAGCCGGTCACCCTGTCGGACAAGACCAAGCTCCCAGGTGGCACCGTCATGACCGATGAGCTGGTCACCCGGCTCCGCGACGACGCCGCCATCGACCGCGTCCGCGCCCGCTCGGTGCTGACGTGTGAGGCGGAGCAGGGCATCTGCGCCGCCTGCTACGGCCTGTCGCTCGCCACCGGCGAGATGATCGAGCTCGGCGAGGCGGTCGGCGTCATCGCCGCCCAGTCCATCGGTGAGCCCGGCACCCAGCTGACCATGCGTACCTTCCACACCGGCGGCATCGTCGGTGAGGACATCACCCACGGCCTGCCCCGCGTCGTCGAGCTCTTCGAAGCCCGCACCCCGAAGGGCGCCGCCGTCCTGGCCCGCCACTCGGGCGTCGCCCGGGTCGAGGAGGACGAGTCCGGTCGCCACATCACCGTGGTGGCCGACGACGGCGAGGAGCACACCGTGCTGGTCGCCCAGCGTGCCCACCTCGAGGTCAACGACGGCCAGGAGGTCGCCGCCGGCGACGCCCTCGTCGAGGGTCCGAAGGACCCGAAGGAGTTGCTCGAGGTCAAGGGCATCCGCGAGACCCAGCAGTACCTGGTCGAAGAGGTCCAGAAGGTCTACCGGGACCAGGGTGTGTCGATCCACGACAAGCACATCGAGCTCATCGTGCGCCAGATGCTGCGCCGGGTGCTCGTCGCCGAGCCGGGGGACGCGTCGTTCCTCCCCGGTGAGCGCGTCGACAGCCGGATCTACGCCGAGGTCAACCGGGCCCTGGTCACAGACGGCAAACGCCCCGCCGAGGGTCGTCCCGAGCTGATGGGGATCACCAAGGCGTCACTGGCCACCGAGTCGTGGCTGTCGGCCGCCTCGTTCCAGGAGACCACCCGCGTGCTCACCGAAGCCGCCATCGAGGGCAAGTCGGACCAGCTCTTCGGCCTGAAGGAGAACATCATCATCGGCAAGCTGATCCCGGCCGGCTCCGGCATGGAGCGGTACCGGGACATCAAGCTCGAGATGCCGGGCGCCGAGGCGATGCCGGCCTGGGCCCTCGGGGGCATGGACACCGACACCGAGGACCTGGCCGCCTGGCTGCGGGACACCGGTGGCGACGGGTCGATGGGCTCGTTCAGTTCGGACATCGACGCCAGTTGGCTCGGTGCCGTGCCGGCGGCCGAGGATCTGGCCGGGGGATCGCCCGACTTCGGCGGGGCCGATGCGCCCGCCGTCGAGGACGGGCCCACCGCCGCAGGGGCCTGAGTGTGACGGGTGTGCGCCGGGCCGTACGGTCCGGCGCACACCCGAATCGCTCCCAGGTCACACGGGAGTCTTCCCCCCGGTCGAATGGGCGCCCCATGCCCAGGCCAGTTTGGCGTCTTTCGCCCAGGCCAGATGGACACTCCACGCCTGGATTGAAGGGACGTCCAACGCCCGTACAATGGTGAGGCAGACGCCCCGGACGGCCCCGAAAGGTGCCGGGGGTGCACTTGCCCGCGGTCCGGCCATGCCGTAGCATGAAACCCTTGCGGCTGCGTGTCGCACGGTTCGGTGAGCCTGCGTGCAGGCGGCCGGTCCGGCAGACCCGACCGGCGCACCCCGCAGTGCGCCGGCGCAGTACGCAGCAGTCCTGAAGCATCCCTGCAGTTCACAACCTAGAGGTCACGCGTGCCCACGATTTCCCAGCTCGTCCGCAAAGGCCGGGCCACCAAGCCGACAAAGTCGAAGACGCCGGCGCTGCGCGGCGCCCCCCAGCGCCGCGGCGTGTGCACCCGGGTGTACACCCACACCCCCAAGAAGCCGAACTCGGCCCTCCGGAAGGTCGCCCGCGTGCGCCTGACCAGTGGTCTCGAGGTCACGGCCTACATCCCCGGTGAGGGCCACAACCTCCAGGAGCACTCCATCGTGCTGGTCCGTGGCGGTCGTGTGAAGGACCTTCCCGGTGTCCGTTACAAGGTGATCCGCGGAACCCTCGACGCATCGGGCGTCCGGGAGCGGAACCAGGCCCGTAGCCGCTACGGCGCCAAGAAGGAGTCCTGACGTGCCCCGCAAAGGTCCTGCAATCCGTCGTGAGCTCATGCCCGACCCCGTCTACCACTCGGTGCTGGTCACCCAGGTGGTCAACCGGGTCCTGAGCCGCGGCAAGCGCACGCTCGCCGAGCGCATCGTCTACGCCGCATTGGCCGACGTGGCCGAGAAGTCCGGCAACGACCCGGTCGCCGTACTGAAGAAGGCCGTCGAGAACACCCGTCCCGAACTCGAGGTCCGCAGCCGTCGGGTCGGTGGCGCCACCTACCAGGTCCCGGTCGAGGTTCGCCCGCGCCGGGCCACCACGCTGTCGATTCGTTGGCTGGTGGGCTACTCCCAGCAGCGCCGCGAGAAGACGATGGCCGAGCGCCTGTCCAACGAGATCCGCGACGCGGCCAACGGCATCGGTGCCGCCGCCAAGCGTCGGGAGGATCTCCACAAGATGGCCGAGTCGAACAAGGCGTTCGCCCACTACCGCTGGTAGCCGGGCCCCGACTCGCCCCCCGACGACGACACGAGCACGACCCGAGAGTTGACCAAGCATGTCTGACACCACGACCCGCAACCACCCGCTGGCCAAGACCCGGAACATCGGGATCATGGCCCACATCGACGCGGGCAAGACCACCACGACCGAGCGGATCCTCTACTACACCGGCAAGAACTACAAGATCGGTGAAGTCCACGAAGGCGCGGCCACCATGGACTGGATGGTCCAGGAGCAGGAGCGGGGCATCACCATCACGTCGGCCGCCACCACCTGCATGTGGCACGACACCCTGATCAACATCATCGACACCCCGGGCCACGTCGACTTCACCGTCGAGGTCGAGCGCTCACTGCGGGTGCTGGACGGTGCCGTCGCCGTGTTCGACGCCGTGGCCGGCGTCGAGCCCCAGACCGAGACGGTGTGGCGTCAGGCCAACAAGTACGAGGTCCCCCGGATCTGCTTCGTCAACAAGATGGACCGGACCGGCGCCAACTTCGAGATGTGCGTCGACATGATCAAGGACCGGCTGGACTGCACCACCGCCGTCGTGCAGCTGCCCATCGGCGCCGAGGGCGACTTCCGGGGCGTCATCGACCTTGTCCACATGCGAGCCCTGGTGTGGGACGACGGCATGGGCGAGGACTGGATCGAGGAGTCGATCCCGGAGAACCTGATGGCTGCGGCCGAGGCGGCCCACGCCGAGCTCATTGACGTGGTCTCCAATCACGACGACATCATCATGGAGAAGTACCTGGGCGACGAGGAGATCCTCCCCGAGGACCTGACCCGTGCCCTGCGCACCGTGACCCTGGGCAACCACGCCGTGCCGATCCTGTGCGGATCGGCGTTCAAGAACAAGGGCGTCCAGCCGATGCTCGATGCCGTCCGCGAGTACCTCCCGAGCCCGCTCGACATCCCGCCGACCATGGGCCTCGTCCCCCGCAAGGAGGGTGTGGAGGTCGAGCGCCCGGCCGACGACTCTGCCCCGTTCTCGGCGCTGGCGTTCAAGATCATGACCGACCCCTACGTCGGCAAGCTCACCTACCTGCGCGTCTATTCAGGCACCCTGACCAAAGGTTCGGGCGTGGTGAACTCGACCAAGGACCGCAAAGAGCGGATCGGCCGTATCCTCCAGATGCACGCCAACTCCCGCGAGGACCTCGACGCCATGTTCGCGGGGGACATCGTGGCCGCCGTCGGTCTCAAGCAGACCACCACCGGTGACACCTTGTGCGACCCCGACAACCAGGTGATCCTGGAGTCGCTGACCTTCCCCGAGCCGGTCATCCATGTGGCCGTCGAGCCGAAGACGAAGGCCGACCAGGACAAGTTGGGCAAGGCCCTCTTCGCCCTGTCCGAGGAGGACCCGACGTTCCGGGTCCAGTCCGACGAGGAGACCGGCCAGACCGTCATCTCCGGGATGGGCGAGCTCCACCTCGAGGTCCTCGTCGACCGGATGCTCCGCGAGTTCAACGTGGACGCCAACGTCGGCAAGCCCCAGGTGGCCTATCGCGAGACGGTCCGCAAAGCAGCCGAGAAGGTCGAGATGAAGCACATCCGCCAGACCGGCGGCAAGGGCCAGTACGCCCACGTGGTCATCACCCTGGAGCCGAACCCGGGCAAGGGTTACGAGTTCGAGGACAAGATCACCGGTGGTGTCATTCCGAAGGAGTACATACCCTCGGTCAATCAGGGCATCCTGGAGTCGATCACGTCGGGCGTGCTCGCCGGCTACCCCACGGTCGACATCAAGGTGATCCTGACGTACGGCTCCTACCACGACGTCGACTCCTCGGAGATGGCGTTCAAGATCGCCGGATCTATGGCTATCAAGAAGGCCGCCCAGTTGGCCAGCCCCGTCCTCCTCGAGCCGGTGATGGACGTCGAGGTCACCACCCCCGAGAATTACATGGGCGACGTGATCGGCGACCTGTCGTCCCGCCGGGGCAAGGTCGAGGGCATGGAGCAGCGGGGCAACAGCCACATCGTCCGGGCGCAGGTACCACTGAGCGACATGTTCGGCTACGCTACCGACCTGCGCTCGCGTACTCAGGGACGAGCAACGTACTCGATGCAGTTCGCCGCGTACAACGAGGTCCCCGAGTCCATCGCCAAGGAGATCATCGCCAAGGCGCGCGGCGAGTAGGCGTCACGGCACCGGGCCTGCCCGGCACCGTGCGGCCGAGGAGCCACACAGGCGCTCCTGGGAGTAGTTCGCCCGGGCACAGCCAAGCAGTCATATCAGCAGCACCCAGTACCGCAGTACCACCACTACCGAGGAATGACGGAGGCAACCGCCGCCGTCGTGGCGGGCCCGAGGGGGCTACCGTCCGAGATCAGGGAGCATCACCCCAACCATGGCCAAGCAGAAGTTCGAGCGCACCAAGCCACACGTGAACGTCGGGACGATGGGACACATCGACCACGGGAAGACCACGCTCACCGCGGCCATCACCAAGGTCCTCCACGATTCCGACCCGACCACCTCGTTCACGCCCTTCGACCAGATCGACAAGGCCCCCGAGGAGCGCCAGCGCGGCATCACCATCTCCATCGCCCACGTCGAGTACGAGACGCCCAACCGGCATTACGCCCACGTGGACATGCCCGGCCACGCCGACTACATCAAGAACATGATCACCGGTGCCGCCCAGGTGGACGGCGCCATCCTGGTCGTGTCGGCCGCCGACGGTCCTATGCCCCAGACCCGTGAGCACGTGCTGCTTGCCCGTCAGGTTGGCGTTCCCTACATCGTGGTCGCCCTGAACAAGGCAGACACGGTCGACGACGAGGAGCTCCTCGACCTGGTCGAGCTCGAAGTGCGCGAGCTCCTCAGCGAGTACGAGTTCCCGGGCGATGACACCCCGATCATCCGGGTCAGCGCCCTCAAGGCCCTGGAGGGCGATCCCGAGTGGACGCCGAAGATCCTCGAGCTGATGGACGCCGTCGACTCCTACATCCCCGAGCCCGAGCGTGACGTCCAGAAGCCCTTCCTCATGTCGATCGAGGACGTCATGTCCATCACCGGCCGCGGCACCGTGGTGACCGGCAAGATCGAACAGGGCATCGTCAAGGTGGGCGAGGAGGTCGAGATCGTCGGCCTGCGCGACACCCAGAAGACCACGGTCACCGGCATCGAGATGTTCCGCAAGCTCCTCGACGAGGGCCGGGCGGGCGACAACGTCGGCGCCCTGCTCCGGGGCACCAAGAAGGAGGAGGTGGAGCGTGGCCAGGTGCTGTGCAAGCCCGGCTCCATCACCCCCCACACCAAGTTCGAGGCGACCGTCTACGTGCTGAACAAGGACGAGGGTGGCCGGCACAAGCCGTTCTTCACCAACTACCGTCCCCAGTTCTACTTCCGGACGACCGACGTCACCGGCACCATCACCCTGCCCGAGGGCACCGAGATGGTCATGCCCGGCGACAACACGGACATGACGGTCGAACTCGGCAAGCCGATCGCCATGGTCGAAGGCCTGCGCTTCGCCATCCGCGAGGGTGGCCGGACCGTGGCGTCGGGCCGGGTCACGAAGATCCTCGCGTAGTCATGGCCACGCGAACGCACATCCACGAGAGAACGCTGGTACTCCATGGCCGCTGAGGGCCCCCGTCAGAAGATCCGCATCCGCCTGAAGGCGTACGACCACGAGATCCTCGATCAGTCGACCGAGAAGATCGTGCAGACGGTGCTGCGCACCCAGGCCAAGGTCCTGGGTCCGGTGCCACTGCCCACCGAGAAGCACCGCTACACGGTGATCCGGTCTCCGCACAAGTACAAGGACAGTCGGGAGCACTTCGAGATGCGGGTCCACAAGCGGCTCGTGGACATCGTCGAGCACACGCCCAAGACGGTCGACTCGCTCCAGCGGCTCGACCTCCCGGCGGGCGTCGACATCGAGATCAAGATCCAGACCGTTTAGCCCCGGGTGTCGGGGGCCTGGTCGGCCCCGGGTCGCCCTAGCGGGCATGGGGCCGATGGTATAGAGTTTCCGGTCGGCCTGATTCCGGGCCTAACCATGCGAATGGGACGTGTTCGAGCGCCCGCCGCCACTTGGCGACGGGGACCTCGGGCCAAACCAGGCGAGCGCTCCGCTCGGGTTCATCCGAGCGGAGCGTCTGCGTGCGAGCCGATGCGAGTCGGCAGACACCTCCTCCGCCCGGTCTGACCTGCGGGACAACCAAGCGGGGCGCTTCGGGCAGGCGCCGGTCGCCCACCGTGGTGCGCCCGGGCCGGTCACCCGGCCGAGCAGCACCAGCAGCACAGGATCGGCACCCACCGGTGTCGAGCAAGAGCGAAGAGTCGAGACGGAGAAGCTCCAGTGGCCACCAAGGCGATCGTGGGCGAAAAAGTCGGAATGACACAGATCTGGGACGACCAGAACCGGGCGATCCCGGTGACGGTGCTGCGCGTCGCGCCGGTCCGGGTCGTACAGGTCAAGACCTTCGAGACCGAGGGCTACTCCGCACTACAGGTCACCTGGGGCCACCGCCGCCCCACCACCCTCACCCGACCCGAGCAAGGGCACTACGACAAGGCGGGCGTCGACCCCGGTCGTCGTCTCGTCGAGCTGCGGATCGACGACATCTCGGCCTACGAAGTGGGCCAGCAGCTGACGGCCGACCTGCTCCAGCCCGGCGAGCTGGTTGACGCCATCGCCGTGTCCAAGGGCAAGGGCTTCGCCGGCGCCATGAAGCGGCACAATTTCAAGGGCCAGGGCGCCAGCCACGGTAACCACAAGTCGCACCGCAAGCCGGGCTCGATCGGTGCCTGCGCCACCCCGTCCCGCGTCTTTCGGGGCACCAAGATGGCCGGCCGCATGGGTGGCCAGCAGGTCACCACCCTCAACCTCGAGATCGTCCAGGCGGACCCGGAACGGGAACTGGTCCTGGTCAAGGGCGCCGTCCCCGGCCCCCGTGGCGGCATGGTCGTGCTGCGCGACGCCGTGAAGGCTCCGGCCGTCAAGGGAGGCCGCAAGTGAGCCCCGACACGATTGACTTCGAGACGGCCAGCCCATCCGAGATCCGCCGCTTCCTGCGGCCGGCTCCCGAGCACCGTACGGTGACCCGCCGGTCCGTCGACGGTGCCGAGCTCGGCGAGGTAGACCTCGACCCCGACACCTTCGGCATCGAGCCCAACCAGGCAGTGCTTCATCAGGTGGTGACGGCCCAGCTGGCCGCCGCCCGGGCCGGCACCCAGTCCACCAAGACCCGCTCCGAGGTCCGCGGTGGCGGCGTCAAGCCGTTCCGCCAGAAGGGCACCGGCCGGGCCCGCGCCGGCTCCAGCCGCTCGCCGGTATGGGTCGGCGGCGGTGTCGCCCTCGGACCGAAGCCCCGTTCCTACGCCCAGAAGACCCCCAAGAAGATGAAGGCGCTGGCCTTGCGCTCCGCCCTGTCGGACCGGGCCGCCCTCGGCCACGTCGCCCTGATCGACCAGTGGTCCTTCGAGGCGCCCAGCACCAAGTCGGCCGTCGCCGCTCTTGCCGCTCTGAATCTCGAGGGCCGGGTCCTCGTGGTCCTGACCGAGGATGACTTCGTCGCAGACCGCTCATTCGGCAATCTTCAGCACGTCCAGACGCTGCTGGTCAACGAGCTCAACGCCTACGACATTCTGGTCAACGACTGGGTCGTCTTCACCGACGAGACCCTGCCGGGTAGCCCGAAGGTCATTTCGGCCGTGGAGATCGACGTGGTCGAGGACGAGGACGGCAACGTGGTCGAGATCGTCGAGACCGAGGTCGACATCGTGACCGACGGCAAGGGCCATGTCACCGAGATCATCGAGACCGAGGTGGACGAGGTCGTCGGCGCCGACGGCGAAGTGGCCGGCGTGGTCGAGACCCAGGTCGACATCGTGCTCGACGACGATGGCGAGGTGGCTTCCATCACCGAGACCGAGGTCATCGAGTTCGACGACGATGAGGCAGAAGGGAACAAGTCGTGAGGGATCCCCACAACGTCCTCATCCGGCCCGTCGTGTCGGAGAAGTCGTACACCCTGATGGACAACAACGTCTACGTCTTCGTGGTCGACCCGTCGGCCACCAAGATCGACGTCCGCCACGCCGTCGAGCAGGCATTCGACGTGCGGGTCACCAACGTCAACACCCTGAATCGCAAGGGCAAGACCAAGCGCAACCGGAAGGGCGGCGGCATGGGCCACCGCCCCGACACCAAGCGGGCCATCGTCACCCTCGCCCCGGGTGACTCGATCGACCTGTTCGAGAACTGAGAGACCGGGACACCCCATGGCATTGCGTTCACGTAAACCCACCAGCGCCGGTCGGCGGTTCCAGACCGTCTCGGACTTCGCCGAGCTCACGACGGACCGCCCTGAGAAGTCGCTGCTCGCCCCCAAGCCCCGCACCGGCGGCCGCAACAACCACGGCCGCAAGACAGCGCGCCACCGCGGTGGCGGGCACAAGCAGCAGTACCGCGTCATCGACTTCAAGCGCGAAAAAGACGGGATTCCGGCCAAGGTTGCAACCATCGAGTACGACCCCAACCGCAACGCCCGCATTGCGCTGCTCCACTACCTCGACGGCGAGAAGCGCTACATCCTCGCCCCCGCCGGCATCGCCGTCGGCGACCGCCTGCAGTCCGGCCAGGGCGCCGAGATCCGCCCCGGCAACGCACTGCCGATGCGCTACATCCCGGTTGGCTCCACCATTCACAACGTCGAGCTCCGCGCCGGCCAGGGCGGCAAGATGGCCCGCGGCGCCGGCATGAGCGTCCAGCTCGTGGCCAAAGAGGGCGCCTTCGCCACCCTGCGCCTCCCATCCACCGAGATGCGCCGCGTGCCCATCGACTGCCGGGCCACCCTCGGCATCGTCGGCAACTCGGAGGCCGAGCTCATCAAGATCGGCAAGGCCGGCCGCAACCGCTGGAAGGGTGTCCGCCCGCAGACCCGTGGTGTGGCCATGAACCCGGTCGACCACCCGCTCGGTGGTGGCGAGGGCAAGACGTCCGGTGGCCGCCACCCGGTGTCACCGTGGGGCCAGCCCGAGGGTCGCACCCGTGCCCGCAACAAGGACTCCGACAAGATGATCGTCCGTCGTCGCCGCAAGCGCGGCGCGCGCCGGTAGGGAAGACAGAGGGAACGACACACATGCCCCGCAGCCTCAAGAAAGGTCCGTTCGTCGACGACCACCTCCTGAAGAAGGTGGACGTCCTCAACGCGGCCGGCGACAAGAAGGTCATCAAGACGTGGTCCCGTCGCTCCACGATCATCCCCGACATGGTCGGCCATACCATCGCCGTGCACGACGGCCGCAAGCACATCCCGGTCTACGTGACCGAGTCGATGGTCGGCCACAAGCTCGGCGAGTTCGCCCCCACCCGTACGTTCAAGTTCCATGCCGGCCAAGAGCGGGCGGGGAGGCGCTGACGTGCCCGGAGTGAAGACCAACGAGCGCGAGGGCACCCGTGCGGTGCTGCGCCATAGCCGGATATCGGCTTACAAGGTGCGCCAGGTGCTCAACCTGATCCGTGAACAAGATGTCACCCTTGCGGCCGAAATTCTGGCCAACGGCGACCGCGAGGCCGCAGCCGTGGTCGGCAAGGTCCTGGCTTCGGCCGTGGCCAACGCCGGCCACAACGACGGACTCGACGCCGAGGAACTGTTCGTGTCGGCCTGCTACGCCGACGAGGGCAGCACACTCAAGCGCTGGCGCCCCCGGGCCCGTGGCCGTGCCACCCGCATCCGGAAGCGCACGTCGCACATCACCGTCATCGTCAGCCGCATGCCCGACGAGCGCATCGCCCGCCGCCGGGCCAAGCAGTCGGCGGCCGGCGCCCAGCGGTCGCGTCGGGTGGCCAGCTCGCGCCGGAAGCGGGCCGAGGAGGCACCGTCGACGTCGACGGCGGCCACCGCGACTTCCGACACCGGTGCCGAGGCATGGCCCGAGGACGCAGTGCAGGCCGATGACGTGGTGACCGAGACGGAGGCCGGCCCCCTGGAAGAGTCGGACCTCGACATCGAGGCCGAGGGGACTGGGACCGACGAGGTCTCGGCTGATGCCACAGACGGCGACATCGCCACCGACACCGACGAGACAGACGGCGACACCGCCGCCGAGAAGGGCAAGTAGATGGGCCAGAAGGTAAACCCTTACGGGTTCCGGCTCGGCGTCACGACCGATTGGAAGTCGCGCTGGTTCGAGGAGCGCAACTACCAGAACTGCGTGATCGAAGACTGGGAGATCCGTGACTATCTGATGTCGCAGCTCGAATCGGCGGCCGTCAGCCGCATCGAGATCGAGCGCACCCGGGACCGGCTACGGGTGGACATCCACACGGCACGGCCCGGTATCGTCATCGGCCGCCGCGGAGCCGAGGCCGACCGGCTGAAGAAGAAGATCGAGGAGATTACCGGACTCAACAACCGGATCCAGCTCAACATCCAGGAGATCAAGCAGCCCGAGCTGGACGCCGCGCTGATCGCCCAGGGCATCTGCGACCAGCTGGCCCGCCGGGTGGCGTTCCGCCGGGCCATGAAGCGCTCCATCCAGACCGTGCAGAAGGCCGGCGCCCTTGGTGTCCGGGTCCAGTGCTCCGGTCGCCTGGGCGGCTCCGAGATGTCGCGCAAGGAGTCCTACCGCGAGGGCCGGGTGCCGTTGCACACATTGCGGGCCGACATCGATTACGGCTTCCGCGAGGCCAAGACAACCTACGGCCGCATCGGGGTGAAGGTGTGGATCTATAAGGGCGACATCCTCCCCTACAAGATCTCGTCGGAGGACAAGATCACCCGTGAGGCCGCCATGGCCGTCGGCGAGACCTCGGGCCAGTCCGGCGAGACCGCGCCGCGCCGCCTGATCACGGCCGGTGGCGGACGTCGCCTGGCCGGTCAAGGGGCTCCGGGCAGCGTGGTCACCCTCGACCCTGATGCCACCGAAACCGACGTCCCCGAGGGTCTGGGCGACCACTCGCCGGCCGACATCGCCGCCCCGCCGGCCGTGCCCGACGAACTCGAGCGCATCCTCACCGAGGACGAGGAGATCGAGCGCAGGACCCGCGAGCACCACGAGACACCGCACTTCCGCAAGGAGGTGGACTGACATGCTGATGCCCCGCAAGGTCAAGCACCGCAAGCAGCAGCGCGGCCGGATGTCCGGCAAGGCCAAGGGTGGGAGCGAGGTCACCTTCGGTGACTTCGGGATCCAGGCTCTCGAGCCGGCCTGGATGACGGCCCGCCAGATCGAGGCCGCCCGTATTGCCATGACCCGCCACGTCAAGCGCGGCGGCAAGGTGTGGATCCGGGTCTTCCCGGACCGGCCGGTCACCCAGAAGCCCGCCGAGACCCGCATGGGTTCCGGCAAGGGTAACCCCGAGCACTGGGTTGCCGTGGTCAAGCCCGGCCGCATCCTGTTCGAGTTGGCCGGCGTCGACCAGGACCTCGCCCGCGAGGCCATGGACCGCGCCATCCAGAAGCTCCCGTTCAAGGCCCGTTTCGTGATCCGGCCCGGGACCCATGGCACGCCGGAGGTGCAGGTCTGATGGCCACCGCCGCCGATATTTCCGAGTTCGACACTGAGGAGCTGGAGCGCCAGTTGGGCGAGACGCGCCGCGAGCTCTTCAACCTCCGATTCCAGCTGGCCACCGGCCAGCTGGACAACATCTCCCGGCTCAGCGACGTCCGCAAGGATGTCGCCCGCATGCTGACCGAGCTGCGGAACCGCGAGATCGCCGAGGCCGAGGGCCTCTCGCTCGACCAGCTGCCGGCCCACAAGGCCGCCGCCCGTCGCCGCGACGAGGACGAGGCCAAGGGCCGGGACAAGAGCACCGCGTCGGAACGCCGGGCAGCGGCCCGGGCCGAGGCCGAGGAGGAGGCCGCCGACGAGGTGCCCGCCGCCGTGGACGCCGATGACGAGGCTGCCGAAGACGCAGACGCACACGCAGAGGAGAACGACTGATGGCCGACGAGCAGCGTGCCGAGGGCACGACAGAGGAGCGGGCCAATGCCCGCAAGGTCCGTGAGGGCCTGGTGGTGTCCGACGCCATGGACGCCACCGTCATCGTCGCCGTCATCGACCGTGTCCGCCACCCCCGCTACGGCAAGACGGTGCAGCGGACCAAGAAGCTCTATGTCCACGACCAGGAGAACGCTGCCAAGGTCGGCGACCGGGTGCGCGTCGTGGAGACCCGCCCGCTGTCGAAGCTGAAGCGCTGGCGGCTCGCCGAAGTGCTGGAGCGTGCACGATGATCCAACAGGAATCCCGACTCCGCGTGGCCGACAACTCCGGGGCCAAGGAAGTGCTCTGCATCAAGGTGCTGGGCGGCTCGCGCCGTCGCTACGCCTCGATCGGGGACGTATTCGTGGCCACGGTCAAGGACGCCATTCCGGGGGCCGCGGTCAAGAAGGGTGACGTCGTCAAATGCGTCGTCGTCCGGACGAAGAAGGAGAAGCGCCGTCCCGACGGCAGTTACATCCGCTTCGACGAAAATGCCGCCGTCCTCATCAACGACCAGCAGCAGCCCCGGGGGACCCGCATCTTCGGTCCAGTCGGCCGGGAGCTGCGCGACAAGCGCTTCATGCGGATCATCTCGCTGGCGCCGGAGGTGCTCTAGATGCGTATCAAAAAGGGCGACAAGGTCCAGGTGCTCTCGGGCAAGGACCGTGGCAAGCAGGCCGCCGTGATCCGCGTGATGCCTGCCGAGGGCCGGGTGATCGTCGAGGGGGTACACGTGGCCAAGCGTCACGCCAAGCCCACCCGGGCGACCATGCAGGGCGGTGTGATCGACAAGTTCATGCCGATCTCCGCGTCCTCGGTGGCCATCGTGTGCAACTCGTGCGGCGTCCCCACCCGCATCGGCATGCGCTATGACGAGCAGGGGCGAAAGATCCGCGTCTGCCGCAAGTGCGGAGCCGACCTGTGATGGCCTCCACCTCGGCGGCCGTGCGGCCGCGGCTGAAGCAGCGCTACGACGACCAGGTGCGGTCCGAGCTCAAAGAGACCTTGGGCCTGGCCAACATCATGGAGGTCCCGCGCCTCTCCAAGATCGTGATCAACACGGGGGTAGGCCGGGCCACCCAGCAGAAGTCCCTGATCGAGGGGGCCATGCGGGACCTGGAGATCATCGCCGGCCAGAAGCCGGTGGTCACCAGGGCCAAAAAGTCGATCGCCTCGTTCAAGCTCCGCGAGGGCCAGGAGATCGGCGCCAAGGTCACCCTGCGGGGCGACCGGGCCTGGGAGTTCTTCGACCGCCTGGTGGCGATGGCCATCCCCCGCATCCGTGACTTCCGCGGGCTGTCGCCCCGGTCGTTCGACGGGCACGGCAACTACACGTTCGGCGTGACCGAGCAGCTGATCTTCCCCGAGGTCGACTACGACCGCATCGACACCACCCGCGGCATGGACATCACCATCGCCACCACCGCTCGAACCGATGACGAGGGCCGGGCTCTGCTCGCCGCCTTCGGCTTCCCGTTCCGCAAGGAGAACCAGTAACCCCATGGCGAAGAAGGCTTTGATCGAGAAGCAGCAACGCACGCCCAAGTTCAAGGTGCGCGGGTACACACGGTGCCGCCGGTGCGGCCGACCGAAGTCGGTGTACCGCAAGTTCGGCCTGTGCCGGATCTGCCTGCGGGTGATGGTCCATGCCGGGGAGATCCCCGGCGTGACGAAGGCCAGTTGGTGAGAGGAGGCGACGAACGATGACGATGACCGACCCGATCGCCGACATGCTGACCCGCATTCGGAATGCCAACACCGCCCACTTCGACACCGTGTCGATGCCCGGCTCCAAGCTCAAGGAGTCGCTGGCAGCCATCCTCGTGGAGGAGGGCTACATCGGTGGGTTCCAGGTGAGCGAGACCCCGGGCAAGCCCGGCAAGACGCTCCAGATCACCATGAAGTACGCACCCGACCGCGCCCGGACCATCTCTGGGATCAAGCGGGTGTCCAAGCCCGGCCTGCGCATCTACGCACGGGCCGACAAGATCCCGCGCGTGCTCGGCGGGCTCGGTGTGGCGGTGGTCTCCACTTCCAAGGGCCTCATGACCGACCGCGAGGCGCGCAAGAAGCGCATGGGTGGCGAGGTGCTCTGCTATGTCTGGTAGCCACCTCATGATCCAGGCCGCGCCGCGTGCCAGCCATAGCGATGGAGGTACCCGCTGATGTCCCGCATCGGACGTTCGCCCATCACCGTGCCCTCCGGGGTCACCTTTGCCGTCGACGGCGAACACCGCGTCACCGTCAAAGGACCCCAGGGTGAGCTGGCCCGCCAGGTCCCCGCGGCCATCAGCGTCCGCCAGGACGGGGACGTCCTGGTGGTTGAGCGCCCCGATGACCAGCGCCAGAACCGTGCCCTGCACGGTCTGACCCGGTCCCTGGTGGCGAACATGGTGGTCGGCGTGACCGAGGGCTTCTCCAAAGAGCTCGAGATCGTCGGCGTCGGCTACCGCGCCGTGCCGAAGGGCCCCGGCGCGCTCGAGCTGGCCCTCGGCTTCTCGCACCCCGTCAACGTCTCTGCCCCCGACGGCGTGACCTTCGAGGTGCCGAGCGCCACCCGCATCATCATCAAGGGAATCGACAAGGAAAAGGTCGGCCAGGTCGCCGCGGACATCCGCAAGCTGCGCAAGCCCGAGCCCTACAAGGGCAAGGGCATCCGCTATGCGGGCGAGCGCGTCGTGCGCAAGGCCGGGAAGGCAGCCAAGTAATGGCACGCACTGATCACAAGCTGGAACTCCGCCGACGCCGCCACAAGCGCGTCCGCCGTCGGGTCGAGGGCACCGCCGAGCGCCCGCGCCTGGCCGTATTCCGTTCCAACAAGCACATCTCTGCCCAGCTCATCGACGACCTCGCCGGACGCACCCTGGTGTCGGCCTCGACGGTCGAGCCCTCCCTGCGGGAGACCAAGGGCGGCAATATCGACGCGGCTAAGGCGGTGGGCGCCCTCGTGGCCTCCCGCGCCAAGGACGCCGGAGTCACCACCGTGGTCTTCGACCGCGGCGGATTCGCCTATCACGGGCGGGTGGCGGCGCTGGCCGACGCCGCCCGGGCCGAGGGACTGGAGTTCTGAGATGGCCGTGAACAACAACGAACTGCAGTTCGAGGAGCGGACCATCCGGGTGAACCGGGTGTCCAAGGTCGTCAAGGGCGGTCGTCGGTTCTCGTTCGCCGCCCTCATGGTCGTCGGCGACGGCAACGGGCGCGTCGGCCTCGGCTACGGCAAGGCCAAGGAGGCCGGCCTCGCCGTGCAGAAGGGCATCGAAGAGGCCCGCAAGAATATGTTCGACGTGCCGCTGGCCGGCTCCACCATCACTCACCCCATCGTCGGGGAGAGCGGTGCCGGTCGGGTCATGCTGAAGCCGGCCGCCCCCGGTACCGGCGTCATCGCCGGCGGTGCGGCCCGGGCCATCCTGGAGATGGCCGGCATCCGCGACATCCTGGCCAAGTCGCTCGGATCCTCCAACGGCATCAATGTGGCCCACGCCACCATCGCCGGCCTGAAGGGCCTGAAGCGCCCTGACGAGATCGCCGCCCTGCGGGGCAAGCCGGTCGACGAGGTGGCTCCGGCCGCCATGCTTCGGGCCTACCGCGAGCGGCGCCGCGAGGCTGACGTGTTCACGGAGGTGAACTGACATGTCGTCACCCACCGACACCCCACTGTCGACGACGGGCTGGATCCGGGTCACCCAGATTCGCTCGGCCATCGGCACGAAACCAAAGCACCGGGGCACCCTTCGGGCCCTCGGACTCCGAGGCATCGGGCGCACCAATGTGCTGCCGGACCGCCCCGAGATCCGTGGGATGATCGCTCGTGTCCCGCACCTGGTGGACGTGGCGTCCGCCGGCGAAAACGAGAAAGGCTGACCATGAAGGTTCATGAGCTCCGCCCCCCGGCAGGGTCCAACCGCTCGCGCAGACGGGTCGGCCGCGGCATCGCGGGCAAAGGCGGCAAGACAGCCGGTCGCGGCACCAAGGGCCAAGGAGCCCGGGACACCATCCCCATGGGCTTCGAGGGTGGCCAGCTACCCCTGATGCAGCGGATCCCCAAGCTGCGCGGTTTCACCAATCCGTTCCGGGTGGAGTACACCCCGGTCAACGTCGGTGCCCTGGTGGCCGTCGAGGGTGACACCGCGGACATCGCCGCCCTGGTGGCTGCAGGTCTCGCCCACAAGGGTGACCTGGTCAAAGTCCTGGGCGGCGGCGAGTTGAACCGGGCCCTGCGGGTCGAGGCCCACGCGTTCTCCAAGTCGGCCGAGGCGGCCATCACCGGTGCCGGGGGATCGATCTCGATCGTCCCGCTACCGTTCGGCAACGACCGCCCGCCCGCCAAGGGCAACGCCCTCACCAACCGCTAGCATCTTCCGAACGCGGCGTCGAGGAGTCCCATGCTTTCCAGCTTGGCCAACATCTTCCGCATCCCCGACCTTCGCAAGAAGGTCCTCTTCACGCTGACCATCATTGCCCTGTACCAGTTCGGGGCCAACGTTCCGGCCCCCTTCGTCAATTTCTCGAAGGTGGCCCAGCTCGAGGCGGCGTCGAAGTCCTCGGGCGTGCTCGGATTCCTCAACCTGTTCAGCGGTGGCGCGCTCACCCGCATGGCCGTGTTCGGGCTGGGCATCATGCCCTACATCACGTCGAGCATCATCATTCAGCTGCTGGCCACGGTGATCCCGAAGCTCGAGCAGTGGCGTGACCAGGGCGCGGTCGGCCAGAAGAAGCTGACCCAGACCACCCGGTACCTGACGGTGGCCCTGGCCCTGATGCAGTCGACGGGCCTCGTCTACCTGTTCCACAAGGGCGGCGGCGGCCTGTTCGGTACCACGCAGAACATCGACCTGATCCTCAACTACTCGATCTGGCGGGCCGGCTTCATCGTGTTGACCCTGACCGCCGGCACCGCCTTCGTGATGTGGCTGGCCGAACTCATCACCCAGCGGGGCATCGGCCAGGGAATGTCGATCCTGATTTTCGCCAACGTCGTGGCCGGCATCCCCAGCGGCCTCAACACCGTCCTCCAGGAGGGTGGCAAGGTGAAGTTCGCCACCATCCTGCTGGTCTCGCTCGCCCTGCTGGTCCTCATCGTCTTCGTCGACCAGGGCCAGCGGCGGATCCCGGTCACCTTCGCCAAACGGGTGGTCGGGCGAAAGATGTACGGGGGGTCCAACACCTACATCCCCCTCAAGGTCAACCAGGCCGGCGTGATCCCGATCATCTTCGCCAGTTCGGTCCTCTACATTCCGGTGCTGCTGTCCAATATCATCCCGTCGGCCGCCTTCCGGACGTGGGTGAACCACAACGTCACCCCGACCAGCGTCTTCTACATCCTCACGTATTTCCTGTTCATCCTGCTCTTCACCTTCTTCTACGTCTACGTGGCCTTCGACCCGCACCAGCAGGCGGACATCATCCGCAAGCAGGGCGGCTACATCCCGGGCATCCGGCCCGGGCAGCCGACCGAGCGCTACCTGGCCCACATCCTCAACCGGATCACCTGGCCGGGCGCCCTCTTCCTTGGTGCGGTGGCGGTCACCCCGTCCCTGCTGATGGCCGCGTGGAACATCACCAGCTATCCCTTCTACGGAACGACGCTCTTGATCGCAGTGGGTGTGGCACTCGAGACGATGAAGCAGATCGACAGCCAGCTCATGATGCGAAACTACGAGGGCTTCCTCAAGTAGGTGGCAGCCGGAGCCAGGCTCGTCGTCCTCGGCAAACAGGGGGCAGGGAAGGGGACGCAGTGTCTGTCCCTCTCCCATCACTATGTCGTCACCCACGTCTCGACGGGTGACATGCTGCGCGAAGCGGTCAAGCAGGGCACGCCGCTGGGCATGAAGGCCAAGGACCTCATGGACCGCGGGGAGCTCCTCGGCGACGACCTGATCATGGAGATGGTCTCGGGGCGCCTGGGGGAGAGCGACACCAAGGACCGCGGCTTCATCCTCGACGGCTGCCCCCGCACCGTGGCCCAGGCCCGGATGCTGGCCGACTGGATGGCCCCGTTCGACCTCGACCTGGTGATCGACATCGAGGTCCCGACCAGCCAGGTCCTTCGCCGTCTGGCCTCGCGCCGGGTCTGCGTCGACTGCGGTGCCAATTACTCGCTGGCGTCGCGGCCGATCATCAACTGGACGTGTGACGTCTGCGGCGGCGAGGTCGTCCAGCGCGAGGACGACACCGAAGAGGCCATCTCCCGGCGCCTCGAGATCTATGAGATCCAGACCGCCCCTCTGATCGACTGGTACCTGGAGCGGGGTCAACTCGCCCAGGTGTCCGGCACCGGGTCGCCCGAGTCGGTGACCAAGCGGATCGTCCGGGCCATCGAGGACCGACGCAACCGCAAGGGCGGACGGTTCACGTGACCCGCCCCCTACGATGACGGGCATGACCGACGCCGTACCGGCCCAGTCCCGTCGCTCCCTCCCGGAGTGCAGCCGATGAGGCGCAATGCCGACGAGTTGGCCAAGATGCGCAAGGCCGGTCGGGTCGTGGCCGAGATCCACGAGGCCACCCGGGCCGTCATCAAGCCGGGGGTCACCACCTTCGACATCGACACCGCGGCCCGCGAGGTCCTGGAGAAGCGGGGGGCGGGCTCCAACTTCCTCGGGTATCACGGGTTCCCGGCGGTGGTGTGTACGTCGCCGAACTCCATGATCGTCCACGGCATCCCGTCAAAGAAGGTGGTGCTGGTCGAGGGAGACATCATCTCGGTCGACTGCGGGGCCATCATCGAGGGGTACCACGGAGACGCCGCCTACACCGCTCCGGTGGGGGAGGTCTCGGCCGAGGCCACCCGCCTGATGGAGGTGACCAAGGCCAGCCTGTACGCCGGCATCGACCAGCTGACGGAGGGCAACCGCCTCCACGAAGTCGGACGGGCCGTCCAGGCCGTGGCCGAGGCCGCCGGGTTCTCGGTGGTGCGGGAGTACGTCGGCCACGCCATCGGCACGGCCATGCACGAAGAGCCCCAGGTGCCCAACTACTGGCCCGGCACCCCGGGGCCCACCCTGAAGGAGGGGATGGTCTTCGCGGTCGAGCCGATGGTGAACGCCGGCGGGACGGGGACGCTGCTGCTCGACGACGGCTGGAGCGTGGTGACCTCGGACGGGCGGCTGTCCGCCCACTTCGAGCACACCATCGCGGTGACCGACGACGGACCGGAGATCTTCACGGTCCTCTAGGCCCCTGACCTGGGCGTTCGCACATCGAGGGTGCGAAATGGCAGGTCGGAGGGGTCGGACTGGCAATTTGCCACCGAAGGGCTAGACTGTCCTTTCGGCTGGCCACGGGTGTGTGGTGGCGTGCCGATCCCGCTCAGGTGGCGCAGCATGTGCGTGCCCCCGACCGCGGATGCGTCCGGACGACGATCTTCGTGGTCCACGACGCACGCCGACCCCCGGGCCGACGACTGACGAGAACGACAGAGTAGTAGGAGATTCACCTGCCCAAGCCCAAGGAAGATGCCATCGTGCTGGAGGGGACGGTCGTCGAGCCGCTTCCGAACGCCATGTTCCGCGTGGAGCTCGAGAACGGCCACAACGTACTGGCTCACAGCTCCGGCAAAATGCGGATGCACCGCATTCGCATCCTCCCCGGAGACAAGGTGCAGGTGGAGATCACCCCCTACGACCTGGCCCGCGGGCGGATCACCTACCGCTACAAGTAGGCCTGACCGGTTTCCGCCCGCCCGGGTGGTGGCGGGAGCAGCAAGCAGTCACCCGGAGGACCCGTCGGTCCACCGGTACGAGACAAGGACGACAACGTGAAGGTTCGACCCAGCGTCAAGCCGATGTGTGAGAAGTGCAAAGTGATCCGCCGGCACCGGCGGGTCATCGTCATCTGCGAAAACCCGCGCCACAAGCAGCGCCAGGGTT
>Ga0097691_1000720_pt1 | contig 27097 bp, 26 predicted proteins | sample NGESurdeep072012_8_FD_72858 | JGI IMG/M metagenome (GOLD analysis project Ga0097691, IMG submission 72858) | Arctic peat soil microbial communities from Barrow, Alaska - NGEE Surface sample 210-1 deep-072012 | ecosystem: Environmental > Terrestrial > Soil > Wetlands > Peat ... | reverse complement strand
AAGTTCTGCTTGTGGCACACTCCTGCCCTTCGCACCTCGATATTAACCACTACAAAGCCGCCCTTGGCGCTTCGAGTTCATCTCAACCATTCAGGTCGCCCCATAGCTGCTGTTCGCCAAGTGGCGCTATCGACACATAGCGGAACTTGCCGACCTTCTGCTAACAACACATAAGAGACAGCCGCGTTCTAATTTAAGGCGCAGGCATAGAAGATGCCTAATGAATCTTTGGGAGGCCTCGGTCTTTAAGATAGGCACGGTATCCAAGCATAACCACCCGTATAGATGAGGTGGCTCTGTAACCTGAGACGACGGACAAAATACCAAAGAAACCCGAATAAATAACAGTAAAGTGTTTTGCATCCAGCGAGCAATAAAAGCCTACTGAAACTGTTTCGCACAAAGTTAGCTGCAGTTCTCCAACCATTGAGCTTAGAATCAATAATGTAGTGGTAGTAAAAAAAGCGATCGCTAAAATTGAAGTATGAGCCATTACAAGGATGAGAATCCCTCGTTGTCAGCAAGTGCGCGAATAGCCTTCTCACGTTCTTCAGCCCTTCTTTGTTGCCATTCGCGAGCATGTGTTGATAGATAACCAAGCCAGCACTCGATTCTATCTTTCGCGAAGCCCGAAACAACACCAATGATGATGGCAATAAAGATGGTTGAGAACCACCATGCAGGGTCTTTAATATATGCGATGATTTGTCCCATAGATCTCGATAGGCAATAAGTGATAATTCATTTATGTCTGCAAAATTACTGTCCACATTCGCATAATAGTACTGACAGGAGCGACTGTCTTCATTTGGCACGCAGCGGTTAGACACACCTGGTTATAGTTTACCCGTAAGCGGTCGTTGGAATTAAAAATCTGCGCTTACCATTTGCATCGCCTTGAAGCAGACACACGTGAGGTACAGCACGCGACACCCTGCTGCCGGTCAGTTTCGGATCGAATTTGACTTCGTGTGGAGGGCCGAGTCCAATAGGAACTTGGAACCTCTATAGGCAGTTGGATCACGATGGAAAGTCATACTTCCCCCACAACGTTGGGGCCTGACAGTTTCGCTGCCGCCTGTGCCGAATGCGGTACGGTTTCTCACGAACGGCAATATGTCCGCATACTCGGCCGCCACACCTGTGAGCATTGCCTCCTGGATTCCCGCAAGCGCCTCGGCGGCCTGGAAAACGACCCTTATGAGATGTTCGTTGAATCCCTCGCCGAAGCCCTGGACTTGAGAGAGCGGGAAACCGGACTTCATTCCAAGAGGGTCGCGACGCATACGCTGCTCTTGGCAGCGCATCACTATAAAAGGGTAAGCGATCTCCGGGAAGTCTACTGGGGCAGTCTGCTCCACGACATCGGGAAGATCGGCGTGCCGGATGCCATTCTCCTGAAGCAAGGGCAACTGTCTGATAAGGAATGGCAAATCATGCGGGAGCATCCGCGCAACGGCCATCACATCCTGCAGAATCTACCTTTCCTCTCCATGGCTGCGGATATCGTTCTATGTCACGAGGAACGTTTCGATGGCTCAGGCTACCCGGCAGGGCTCAAGGGTGAGGAAATTCCCTTGGCAGCAAGGCTCTTCGCCGTCATCGACACCCTAGACGCCATGACCTTCGATCGTCCGTACCGCAAGGCGCTATCGTTCGACACTGCAAAGGCGGAAATCCTCCGCATGGCCGGTAGCCAATTCGATCCCAAGGCGGTGGACACTTTCCTTCGTGAAGAGGCTGCCTTGCGGGAAATGGCCGCCATGGAGTTTCCCTCCGCTAAATAGTGCCCCGTGACGCCCGGTCGCGACACCGGCGGCGATGCTGCTTGAGGAAAAGAAGCTGGCGAAGCTAACAGGGTTGAGCCAGGAGCAAATGACAAAAATGGAGCGCGAGATGAGCAACCTGCAAGGGCAGTACAAGATGGTCGAGCAGACCTATGGACAGGACGTTCTCAATATGGTGCTGGCAAAGGGCTATCTGGCCAAGCTACTGGAAAACAAACCGGTGGCTCGCTATCTTCGCCAGAGGCAGCCTGAGGTTCTGGCGGAGTTCGAAACAATCGTGCAAACGGTGTCGCTCGATCAATAGCCCGATCACAAGTCGCCGCCTGTGACAATTACTCTGATCGGCTACTTGGTTGACAACTGATTGACTTCCCCCCGCACAACTCTACAATCCCACTGAGAACCTCTGCTCCAGTACTATAGCTCCACGCGGTTTTTCTGTAGTTGCAACGCAGTAGCGGCGATAACATTTCAATTCTGGAATTGGAATTAAACATGCAAGCTCGAGAAGTTAAAACTATTGCGGATGCCATCGCGCTGGTCGAGGCGAGGCGCCTGACCCATGTCAAGGTGGCGGTGTCGGACATCGACGGCATTTTGCGCGGCAAGTACATGTCGAAGGATAAATTCATATCATCGCTCAAATCGGGGCTGTCATTTTGCAATGTTGTGCTCGGCTGGGATTTGAACGACCAGCTGTATGACAACGTTAAATACACCGGTTGGCATACCGCCTATCCTGATGCTCAGGTCCGGCTGCTGCCGCATACCTGTCGCGATGTGCCGTTTGAGCCTGGCGCCGATGGCGACATGCTGTTTTTCCTCGGCGAGTTTGTAGGCGATGCCGAAGCAATCTGTCCGCGCGCGGTGTTCCGCCGTGTGCTCGAAAAGGCGGAAGCGATGGGCTTTGATGCCTATGCGGCACTTGAGTATGAGTTCTTTATGTTCAAGGAAACGCCGGAGTCAGTGCGCGCCAAAGGCTATCGTGATTTGCAGACGTGGACGCCCGGTTACTTTGGTTATTCGATGCTGCGCAATTCGGTTAACGCCGAGTTTTATCATGAGCTGATGCAGCTATGCGAGCGCATGGATATGTCGATCGAGAGTTTGCATACCGAAACTGGCCCCGGGGTGGTGGAAGCAGCGCTGACGGTGGACGAGGCAGGCGCTATGGCCGACAAGGCAATGTTGTTCAAGACATTCGTAAAAGTGCTGGCGCAGCGGCATGGCTTGATGGCGACGTTCATGGCGAAATGGTCGCACGACTATCCGGGCCAAAGCGGGCATATCCATTTGTCGCTACGTAACCGGCATGATCATGGTTCAGCGTTCTACGATGCCAAACAGCCGCTCTCCATGAGCAAAACTCAGCGCCATTTCATGGCGGGTGTGCAGCGCTTGATGCCGGAATTTATGGCGCTGTATGCACAGACGGTTAACAGTTATTCGCGTCTGGTACCCGGCTATTGGGCGCCACTAGACGCCACCTGGGGCGTTGAAAATCGTACCACCGCACTGCGGCTGATTTCCGGCTCGGAAAAATCGCAACGGGTCGAGGTGCGTATCGGCTCGGCCGATGCCAACCCGTATCTGGCATTGGCTGCGGCGCTCGGATCGGGGCTGGAGGGCATCGCCCAAGGCTGGGAGCCAGAGCCTGTGGTAGAGGGCAATGCCTATGCGCAAAAATTTTCTCCGGCGCTGGCGCTGCCGAATACCCTGTGGGAGTCGGCACAACGCTTCAAGGCATCGACTGTTGCACGCAACCTGTTTGGCGACGCATTCGTCGAACACTATGCCGCGACCCGCGAATGGGAAGAGCGCCAGTTCCGCCGTCATGTTACCGACTGGGAACTGGCGCGCTATTTTGAAATAATTTAAAGTGCACCTCTAGAAAACAAAATATTTATAAAAAACCAGCATGACCAAAGAACTTATCACCATCAGTCCGATAGACGGCAGCGTCGCAGTGCAGCGACGCTACGCTTCGTCTGACGAGATTCAAGCCGCGCTCACACGTGCGAAACTGGCGCAGCGCTCATGGCAGAGCACGCCGCTTGCCACACGTGCGGCGCTGGTGACGAGCGCGGTTGACGCATTGGTTACACAGAAGGATGCAATCGCCGAGGAACTGACGCGCCAGATGGGCAGGCCGATCCGCCATACACCCGGAGAGGTGGATGGTTTCGAAAAGCGCGCGCGTTATATGATTTCAATCGCAGGGGAAGCTTTGGCCGATGTCGTGCCACCGGCCATGGACGGCTACACGCGCTTTATCAAACGCACACCGGTCGGTGTGGTGCTGGTGGTCGCTCCGTGGAATTACCCGTTGTTGACTGCAGTCAATGCCATTGTGCCAGCGCTGCTGGCGGGCAATACCGTATTGCTCAAGCATTCAGCGCAGACACCGCTGGTGGCCGAGCGATTCGCCGCAGCATTCCGCACAGCGGGTCTGCCGGAAGGCGTGTTTCAGCATTTGCACACCACCCATGACGACACCAGCCGGATGATCCGCGCGCCCGAGGTGAACTTTGTTTGCTTCACGGGTTCCGTCGCGGGTGGAGTTGCGATCGAAGAAGCAGCGGTTGGACGTTTCATCGGCGTCGGGTTGGAACTCGGCGGCAACGATCCGGCCTATGTGCGAGCCGATGCCGATCTGGCGCATGCGGTCGAGACGCTGGTCGACGGCGCATTTTTCAATTCCGGACAATCCTGCTGCGGGATACAACGAATTTATGTACATCGATCCCTGTTCAAGGAATTCATCGAACGCGCGGTGGCGTTAACCAATCAGTACGTGCTCGGCAATCCGCTTGATCCACAGACCACGCTGGGGCCGGTGGTCAGCACCCGTGCTGCCGCCGGTATCCGCGCCATCGTCGCCGAAGCGGTCAGCAAAGGCGCAACCGGGCTGATCGATGCGCGTGCTTTTGCTACGAATAAAGTGGGCACTCCGTATATGGCGCCGCAGATTTTGGTTGATGTTGACCACAGCATGAAAATAATGGCCGACGAATGTTTCGGCCCGGTTTGTGGTGTGATGCCGGTGGCCGATGACGACGAGGCGATCCGCTTGATGAACGATAGTCCTTATGGTCTCACCGCTGCGGTATTCACAAGTGATGTCGAGGCGGCACTGCGCATGGGCGACCGCATCGAAACCGGAACATGGTTCATGAACCGCTGCGATTATCTCGACCCGGCGCTGGCCTGGACCGGGGTCAAGAATAGCGGGCGTGGCGTAACGCTTTCTCGTATTGGCTTTGAACATCTAACGAGAGTGAAGTCTTATCATTTGAAGACCAAATTGTAGGAGCGGTTTTCAGAATCTATCAGCAATCGAAAGAGGTACTGCATGAGCACCAAAGAAATCATCCGCTCCAACTGGAATTACCCGACCGCCATCAAAGTCGGTGCAGGGCGCATCCGGGAATTGCCTGCCCTCTGCCAATCCCTGGGAATGAAAAATGCCCTGCTGATTACCGATCCGGGTTTGGCGACCCTTCCTATCGTGCATCAAGCTGTAGTTAGCTGCCAGTCTGCCGGATTGGGTTGCGCGGTGTTCAGCAACATCAAGGGCAATCCCACTGAACAAAATGTGATCGATGGTGTGCAAGCCTACCGCGCTGGAAATTTTGATGGCGTGATCGCATTCGGGGGAGGTTCGGCGCTCGATGCTGCCAAGGCGGTCGCGCTCATGGTCGGTCAGAATCGGCCGCTATGGGATTTTGAGGACATAGGCGACAACTCCCTGCGCGTCAATGTTGCCGGTATGGCGCCGGTGGTGGCAGTGCCGACCACTGCTGGCACTGGTTCCGAAGTCGGTCGCGCTTCAGTGATCACCGACGACCAGGCGCACGTCAAACGAATAATATTTCACGCCAGGATGTTGCCTTCAGTGGTGATTTTAGACCCGGAACTGACCGTCGGTTTGCCTCCCCGACTGACCGCTGCCACCGGCATGGATGCGCTGTCGCACAACCTGGAAGCGTATTGCTCACCGTTTTATCATCCGATGGCGAGCGGCATCGCGCTGGAAGGCATACGACTGGTGAAGGAATGGTTACCGAGTGCGGTGCAGGATGGACGCAATCTGGATGCGCGCCTGCAAATGCTGGTCGCGTCGAGTATGGGAGCCACCGCGTTTCAGCGAGGCCTCGGTGCGATGCACGCGCTGGCGCATCCCCTCGGCGCACTGTACGACGCGCACCACGGCACGCTCAACGCGATATTGATGCCATATGTGCTGCAAGCCAACCGCGTTGCGATTGAAGAGCGCATCACCAGCCTCGCACGCTACCTTGACTTGCCACGGCCCTCGTTCAGCGCATTTCTCGATTGGGTGCTGGGCCTGCGTGAAAAAATCGGCATCCCACATACGCTGGCTGCAATCGGCATCGACGATGCGCAAGCTGAACTGATCGCGCACATGGCGGTTGTTGACGGCTCGGCCGCAACCAATCCGATTCAATTAAGTGAAAATAATTACGCCGACATACTGCGCAAAGCAGTCGCAGGTTTGCTCTGACCGATAATTAGAATCCCATATGGCACGTATTGCGATAGCCGGTTTCCTGCATGAAACAAATACCTTTGTGCAGCGGCGTACCGACATGGATGCATTCGTTACTGCTGATGCATGGCCAGGTTTGGTGCTGGGGCATGCTTTATTGGATGAGGTTGCCGGGACAAACATTGCGATTTCAGGTTTCATCAAAGAAGCTGCGGCCTGCGGCCATGAATTGCTACCTCTGTTATGGGCCTCTGCCAATCCTTCCGGGCCGGTCACCCAGCCCGCATACGAAAAAATATGGTCAATGCTTGCACGCGAATTGGAACACGCCATGCCTGTTGATGCGCTGTTTCTCGATTTGCATGGCGCGATGGTGGCCGAACATATCGAAGACGGAGAAGGAGAGTTGCTGGAACGGATACGCGCCATCATCGGCCCCGGCGTGCCGATAGTCGCAGCGCTGGATTTTCATGCCAACATCAGCCCGCGCATGGTGGCGCTGACCGATGCGTTGACCGTTTACCGTACCTATCCGCATGTGGATATGAGTGATACCGGCCGGCGCGCAGCCATTGTGCTGCAACGAATACTGGCCGGTGAACGCCTGCATAAGGCGTACCGCCAAATTCCTTTTCTGATCCCGATGCTATGGCAGTGTACCTTGATCGAGCCGCTAGCCTCGCTGATGCATCTGGTCGAGCAGCAAGAGCGCGATGGCTGTGTCAGTGCGGCGATCGTACCGGGTTTCCCTTTGGCCGATGTTTACGATTGTGGCCCGACGGTTGTAACTTATGGAACTGACGTGGCTGCTACCGAGGCGGTAGCCCAGCGCTTATTGGACGCGGTGCTGGCTCGGCGCGACGCCTTCAGCGGCCAGCTCTACAGTCCAGCTCAGGCAGTGAGTCAGGCGCTCGCCAGTACCGGGGACAGGCCGATTATTTTGGTTGACACTCAGGATAATCCGGGCGGCGGTGCCGCCGGAGATACAACCGACATCCTGCATGAACTAGTGCGTCAGCGCGCACCGGATGCCTGTGTCGGCTTGGTGTGCGACCCGGCTGCCGCAGCGGCGGCGCACGCCGCAGGCGTTGGCGCCACAGTTGAACTAGCACTTGGCGCGCACAGCGGCATCGGCGCTACTCCTCTTGTCGGGCGCTATACCGTTGAAGCTCTGGGCAACGGCCAATTCACGGGGACCGGACCATTTTATCAGCGGTGCAGGATGGATCTGGGCCCGATGGCGCGCTTGCGGCTGGACGGTATCCAGATACTGGTCACAAGCCACAAGCAGCAGGCAGCGGATCAAGCGATGTTCCGCCATCTCGATGTCGACCCGGCGCAGCAACGCATACTGGTATTGAAAAGCTCAGTCCATTTCCGTGCCGATTTTGCTCAGCTGGCGCGGGAAATTCTGATTGTCGCGGCTTCCGGTGAAAACGTTGCCGACCTTACTCAACTGCGATACCAAAAATTGCGCCCTGGGATTAGCACTGGAAGGGAATTAAAGGGGCTCCTTTAATTCTCTGTTTCATCTGAATTAGTCCGCTCAAATCGTGACTTAAATCAAATGGAATATCAAGTCGAAGTTCCGCTCCTAGCACATAGCGGAACTTGGTGACGTTCGGCTTTCGACACACAGCAGAACTTCGCAATTCTCCGAAGCAGATATTCAGAAGTGGATCGGCGAGAAATCATCTTCTATAGTTGTAATGCTCTAATGGCATCAGCTAGAGCCGGATATAAGCATGGATGGATATGCTCTTTCGCATCCAATAACTTAAGCAGCATTGCATACTCCCTTTGTTCAATGGCCATTGCGATGGCTTGGGGATAATCAACGCCGTATTTAAACTCTGTCTCAGATTCTAAGTTATGCACATTCGCCCTGAAAATCTTAGCCGTAAGTGCATCGAAGTCATGTTTGTTATTTTTCATCACGCCACTCCCTTTTTTTCAGCGCTGAAACTCATAATTGGAAGATACCTTCGAGCGTCTGCTCTTGGCACAAAGCGGCCTCGCAAAATCATAGCAGGAAAAGCCACAGCAGCGATGATCTTGTGTAGGTATGGACACAGACTGGCTTTGCCAGACTGAGAATCATTCAATTGGCACAAAAACGATGTTCTTGTGCAAGGTCTTGTCACAGACTTGCGACGCAAGACTGTGGTGACTTTTCGGTGACTTGAGGGGTGACTACTTGCCAAAACAGTGCAAAATGGGGAACGAGCGGCACTGTTACTGTTAATAAAATCAATGCATTACAACGAATAAATCAGTCGACATTCAAGGGGTCGTTGGTTCGAGAGTCCAATCGTGCCTACCAAAAACTCAAAGGAGTTAGGTTAAAAACCTAGCTCCTTTTTCTTTCCCTGTAGCCAAAAACGTACCACTTTCCGACAAGTCAGCAGCTAATACAGCAGGCCTGCGATCTACCCATTGTGCGAGATGTTCACTGGAAAGGTGCGCATACTTCTGCACTATCTTCGGCGATGACCAGCTTACTCTACCTGTTTTCCGCGGGCCGGGGCCAGGTGCGACATTCTCGCCTTATGTGGTGCAGCGCACAGTGCGTTGTCATAGAAGGGCGGATAAGGCTACAAAGCCGACCTTCGACTTGCTCTGAAAGCAGGTAGGACATAAACAATAGTGAGATAGCCAATGGACACCATTGCAACCATTACACAACAGGAGATCAATACGGCGATGGAGCGATTGAACAACAGTCCCAGAAACGACTTCAACACCAGACACCCAATCTGGTATTCTTTAATTATCATGCATTGCACTTCAAATTTGAAACCGCGTCGGATATCTAACTCAGGTTTGTCGACAATCGTAGTAAGCGGATTGCTTTTTACGGCATTCCCGGCATGGTGCGGCCCACCGTTCGTTACTGACGATCCAGAGCCGGTGGAATACCGTCATCATGAGATGTACATTGCCTCCGAACAAGTAAACACCCAAGACGGCAAGACTGTTACACCCATGATTGAATACAATTACGGTGCGCTTCCCGATTTGCAATTGAGTATTACCGTTCCCTATGTTTTCAACAGCCCTACCGGACAGGCGGAGCAGCATGGGGTGGGCGATCTTGTGCTGGGCGCCAAATACCGTTTTTTGCAGGAAACCGATTCTCATCCGATGATGGCCATTTATCCCGTTGTCGTCACCCCTAACGGAGATGCCAATAAGGGACTGGGCAACGGTGGAACGCAGATATTTTTACCCATCTGGATTCAAAAGAAATGGGGGGATTGGCTAAGTTATGGCGGTGGGGGCTACTGGATCAACAAGGCTCCCGGCGCCAACAACCATTGGTACTTTGGCTGGGCATTACAAAATAACATCACGGATCAGATTACCATCGGCGGCGAGATATTCCACGAAACCGAACAGCTTCCGGCTGATACAACTAGCACGGGTTTCAGCCTGGGAGGCATTTATAATCTAGACCAGCATAATCGTTTGCTATTGTCCGTGAGGCGAGCGTTACCGGGCGTCAGCGAGCAGAACAGATTTTCCAGCTACATTGCCTACGGATTGACTTGGTAGAAAGTACACGCCTATGTGCCTCCAGTCCATGCAAATATAGTGGATTGAGCCAGGAGACTATTTGCGGCCAGGTGTTTGAAGGTATGCGTCAGAAAGGCCGTGAACTCAGTCTCGCTCATTTCACCCGAGGCCATTTTGAATTCACGGTGGTCTTGTCCCGTTACATGACCTTGAATCTTCACATTGTATGGAGGCTCCGAAAACTTCATTTTCCTGAGAGAGACCTGCAATACGCAGATCGATTTCGCCCATCGTGAAGCCGATATTGTCGCCAACCCATTTGCTCGAGCCGGATGATCCGGTCTACCTCTGGCGCGAACGCATGCTATATTTACACAGCGGTATCGCACGTCGTGCCCCCGGTTTTCCCATCCAGGTATAAAAAAGGAGCTGCAATGATCGACCTTTATTATTGGCCCACTCCGAACGGCCACAAGATCACGATGTTTCTCGAAGAGGCCGGGCTTGAGTACAGAATCATTCCGGTAAATATAGGCGCAGGGGATCAATTCAAGCCCGAGTTTCTCAAGATCAGTCCCAATAATAAGATGCCCGCGATCATCGATCATGCCCCATCGGATAGCGGCGACAAAATATCAGTCTTCGAGTCTGGTGCAATCCTGGTCTATCTGGCCGAAAAAACGGGGAAGCTGCTGCCCAAAGATATGCGGGGTCGGAAGACCGTACTGGAATGGCTGTTTTGGCAGGTTAGCGGCCTCGGCCCGATGGCTGGACAAAACCATCACTTCTCCAAATACGCTCCCGAGAAGATCCCCTACGCAATTGATCGTTACGTGAATGAGACCAACCGCTTGTATGGCGTGCTTGATCGCAGGCTCGATGGCCGGGAGTTTATAGCAGGCAATGACTATACGATTGCAGATATTGCGGCCTACCCCTGGATCGTCACATGGAAGGTTCAACAGCAGAATCTGGACGATTTCCAGAACGTTAAACGCTGGTTCGACGCGATCCATGTCCGGCCGGCCACGGTTAGCGCTTATGCAAAAGCCCAACCGTATTCTAACCAACCCGCAATGACTGAAGAAGCCAAGAAAATCCTGTTTGGACAGACGGCCGCAAGCGTCCGTGCGCATGTCAATCCAACTGATGCCACATAGGGCCTCATAATGTTGAAAGAACACTCGGTATTGATTTCATTGGCCCGATTTTGATCCGAAAGATGGTGGCCAGCAATAATTGCTAAGGACGCTGTGCGGACAGTTGCAACTTGTAAAGTAAGCTCCCGGTGGCATTCATAGACAGAAATTGGCATTCGTTTCGCTGTTATAAGGCCGCCCTGAATCGCTTTACCATTCAGCTGGATGGAGTTATCTTTCAGCCTGAACCAGGAACCCGATAAAACAATAAATTCAGGCACTGCGAATTATGAACCATCAACAGATTATCGACTTCTGGTATGTCGAAGTCGATCCAAAGCAATGGTGGCGTCAAGATGACGAATTCGATCACCGGATTGCTGAACGATTTGGCGACGTGCATGCGCAGGCGGTACAATGCGAGTTGTACGCTTGGCGTTGTCAACCCCTCGGACGGCTTGCCGAAATCATCGTTCTCGACCAGTTCTCACGCAACATCTATCGCGGCACATCACAGGCTTTCGCAACCGACCCGTTGGCCTTGGCTCTGGCACAGGAGGCCGTTGCCGTGGAAACCGCAGCGAAACTTGAGCCCCACCACAGGGCATTCCTCTATATGCCTTACATGCACAGCGAATCACGGCGAATTCACGAGGTTGCAGTCGGGCTATTTTCTGAAAATGGATTGGAGTCGTACCTTGATTTCGAGTTGAGGCATAAGGCCATCATCGACCGTTTTGGTCGCTATCCACACCGCAACAAAATGCTCGGACGTAATTCTAGCGAGGAAGAAAGCGATTTCCTGAAAACTCCGGGATCGTCATTCTGAGATTCTGCCGCCACTTGTCCGCTTTCAGTGATGCCAACCATCTTCTTGGGCCGCAGAGCGCCCGTTGCGTCCGGCATACACTGCAGATGCCTCTAGATGACTGGGATTCCCTGACTGTAAGCAATAACCAAAGGGAGCAATTCTATCATCTCACGCAAGGCTGGCTAAAATACCGGCGTCGGCTAGAATGTCCGCCGATATAACACGCCCACCCATCATGGTTCCTCATCTCGACACCGCATTGAACGGTCCGCTGCTCGACCTCAAAAGCCGCATCCTGGATGCGCAGCCTGCCATCGAACACTGGCTCCGCACGCAATGGCAGGAACACACCGTCCCCTTTTATTCATCTGTAGATCTACGCAACAGCGGCTTCAAACTGGCGCCAATAGATACCAATCTGTTTCCGGGCGGATTCAACAATCTGAATCCGGATTTCCTGCCGCTCTACGTACACGCCACGCAGAGCGCGATCGAAAAGATCTGTCCGGATGCGCGCGGAGTGCTGCTTATTCCGGAGAGCCATACACGCAACCAGTTCTATTTGCAGAATGTGGTACGGCTTTCAATCATACTTAAACAAGCGGGGCTGAATGTGCGCCTTGGCAGCCTGCTGCCGGAGATTACCACTCCAACCACGCTGCAATTATCCAATGGCTCAAGCCTGACGTTGGAGCCCTTGCAGCGCAAGGGTAACCGTTTGTATGTAGGTGATTTCGATCCCTGTGTGGTGTTGCTTAACAACGATCTGTCGGCGGGCGTACCGGATATTCTCAAAAATCTGGAACAGACTGTGTTGCCGCCCCTGAATGCGGGCTGGACTACGCGCCGCAAGTCGCAGCATTTTGCGGCTTACAACAAGGTGGCTGCGGAATTTGCGCAACTCATCAACATCGACCAATGGCTGATCAATCCCTATTTTGCGCACTGCGGCGGGATCGATTTCCAGCAGCGTATCGGCGAAGAATGCCTGGCCGCGCGCGTCGATGAAATCCTGCAGAAGATTCGTGCGAAATATGCCGAATATGGCGTCAAGGACAAACCGTTCGTCATGGTCAAGGCCGACGCCGGCACTTACGGCATGGGCATCATGACGGTGAAGGATGCCAGCGAAGTGCGCAATCTCTCACGGCACCAGCGCAACAAGATGGCAGTGGTGAAGGACGGGCTGGAGGTGCACGACGTACTGGTGCAGGAAGGCGTATATAGCTTCGAGAGCATCAACCAAGCTGTGGCCGAGCCGGTGGTGTATATGGTCGACCACTATGTAGTGGGCGGCTTTTATCGGGTGCACACCGCGCGCGGCACGGACGAAAACCTCAATACGCCCGGCATGCACTTCGTGCCGTTGGCCTTCGAGGCCAGTTGCACCCCGCCCAATCCAGAGCGCGCACCGGACGACGTGCCCAACCTTTTTTATGCTTATGGCGTGGTGGCCAGGCTGGCGCTGCTGGCGGCAGCCATCGAACTCGAAGGAATGCAGAAGTGACCTTGTTTCGTCGCATTTTATTGCTGGCGGCAGTGCTCTTGCTGGTCGGATGTGGTTTGCCGCAACTGTGAATGTCGAAAATGTGTCACGAGCCGTACGTCACCAGCGTCTACTATGCTGCGATCTGAATAACTGACCTGAATGCAAATTGCCAATGGCCGGTTTTTGGCAACGTAATAACAAGAAGCTATAGCCGCTTTGGTGCCAACCGGACAGTCAAAAATTTTCCGCATCGCGGACATTCAGCACCAAATTTCATCGCTAAAGGAGCGAACTTAAACGAATCGCAATGATTGTTCTTGGTTGTCTTACTTTGCTGAGAACGGCACAAGTTATCGCTTCCAAGGATGAAGTTATTAGTGGCGCCGCTACTACTACCCCGTTTTCAATAACTGTCGGAAACCTTGAGGCATTAAAGCCCACGAGAATCGCAATCACATCCATCAAGCCAACCAATACAGGAGCTAATGTTATCGCTTTCACCAGCTACATTGCCGCTATATCTACTTTAATGCGCCAGATGGATCAAGCAGGTGCAGCTAGGCTTCTGTTGGTTGAGTTGAGATCGATTGCCGCGTGTGGGATAAGGCTTTCCCGCGTTGAACTTGAAGTTGATGGAGATAACAGTTAGCTAGTAGCACTAAATTCCCAGAATGAACAAGTCAATATTGCACTTGACGTTAACATTAGCAATTCAAGTGCACGGCTCCAGTCAGTCGGTAGTGTGTGACCACAACCGGCACTCGTTAATACAATTCGTCGCTTAGGATGTATGCCCGGGCTTCCGTAGATAAACACCGCTTTAAGATATATACTTGATAAATCTATTAGCCCTTTAACAACGTCGTCAATAACAATATTTTAACAAGGTGCAAAAAAGCCTGGCGAGGAACGACTTGGCAGGGCGAACAGGCGAGAATGTGAAGACCATGTGTAGCCGTTAGGGAGTTTAACAATGCCTCAACCGGGAAAGGTATGTAATGCGTTTAACCCTGTATACCGATTATTCGTTGCGCGTCTTGCTTTATCTTTCCGGCCGGGAAGATGAAATTGTGACGATCACTGAACTGGCCGACTTTTACAGGATTTCGCGTAATCATCTAGTGAAAGTGGTGCACAATCTGGGACTAGACGGCTACATCCTGACAACCAGGGGAAGGCACGGCGGACTCAAACTCGCCCGTCCCGCGAAAGAAATTCTGGTCGGCGATGTGGTACGGTCAACTGAACCTGATTTCGATTTGCTGGAATGTTTCAATCCAGCCACGGATCAGTGCGTGATTACGCGCTCCTGTGGCCTGAAAGGCGCCATATTCAACGCTCAGGCCAGTTTCCTTGGCGTGCTCGACAAATACACGCTAGCCGACATTGCCTTGGGACCCAGAAAAAAACTGTCTTCATTTAAATCCATCCCGGTCATGCACAGATAGTGATTTATAAGGGCAAGCAGAATTATTTTTAATAATACTGACCGGTGGGCCCGTCAAATAACTTTTAGAGCGTTGGAGTCCTGATGAGTGTTTGGTTCCAAAAAAACCTCGGTGACGCAATGTTAGCCAGGGAATCGTTAGACAAAATTGAAGAGCTTTTTGTATCGGCATATGGGAAAGCCGACAGTCCAAAAGAAGCAGCAGTATTCATTCGGCACGAATCAGAAGGCCGTCTCCATTGTGAGGTCAAGGCCTACTTCTCTCCAGACTCGGTTATTGTGGCGGGAGAGATTGATGCCGACCCGTGCGAAAGGCCGTCGCGAGACGGCCTAAGTCTGCTAGTTGGCTCTGCAGATTCCTGGCTAGCACTCTTTCCGGGACGGGATAGCTAGCTCATCCTGCCGCTCAGTGCTACAAAGCCAAGCCCGATATGCAGTAGCAGGCCAATAGCCTTGGCAGTTAGCCAAGCATCCACGAAAGGATATCGGTGAATGATGACGGCCAGTGCCACCGCGCTGATCAGCAATAACTTATCAATGACATTCGGCACAATCGCGATCCGGCGCGTTTGCATAATGGATGAACCAATCATGCTCCAAATGCCGCGCATCAAGACCAGCGCGTAGCTGCTAACTACAAAAACGATGTGCAAGGTTTTGATCAGCAGAAAGCCCATGGGCCGCCTCCCGCCATTTTGGCAAGCGAAGCAACCTCATTCCAGTGCCCGGGTTTACCCCTTGAATCAGCCTGTACTCCAGCCCCTTGGCCGCTTCATTCCGGCGATCTTGCATGCTTGCTGTACGTATCCGTATGGAAACAATTCGAATAATTTATTGCGGGAATCCTTCCCAAATTTCTCGGACAGATGCTTGATTGAGTAGCGCGCATCAGGGGCAATCAGATGCTCTTCATAGTACTTTCTCATAAACCTGATTACATCCCAATGCACGTCAGTAAGTTGAATATTTTCCTGACTGGCGAATTCTTCTGCTACCGACTCATTCCATTTGATCGGGTCTATTAAATATCCATCTTCATCAATTAGTTGTGGTTGCATGGCCGCTCCTGTTTATCGATTCAAAGAGTGATAGACGAATAAATGATGTATCACATATTGACAGTATCATATTGTGATGTTAATTTGTATCCAATATCAATCAATAAATTTTGTTTTATGGCGAGAGTTGCTGCGCTTAGTAAAAAGGAGATTGAGGCGCTCTCCAACTTTCGTTACCAGTTGCGATGTTTTTTGAGATTTAGCGAGGAATTGACGTATAGATATGGGGTTACCAATCTTCAATATCTCTTGTTGCTTCATGTCAAAGGATATAAGGGACGGGATTGGGCAACAATTGGTGAACTTGCGGAACGTTTGCAAGCGCATCACAACGGTGTTGTTTCACTCGCCTCGCGTTGTGAGAAGTTGGGCCTTATTTATAGGCAGAGGGGAACTGTGGACAAGCGTGCGGTTGAGATACACCTCACACCAGAAGGTAATAAACTGGTAATAAAAATAGCGGGCTTGCATCGCAAAGAGTTGCTGGTTTTGAAAGATGTCTTTAAGGTTCCCGGAGTTCGTGAGTTGGGAGCCGACAAGTAGTATTGTTTCGTATTATTTTTTGATATGTTAATCATTAGGCGCTTTTTTATATTACCAATAAATTGGCTATTTTTTTGCTCTAAAAGATGTACTTGTTATGCATCAAAGAAAAAATGAGGAAGAAACATGAATCTAATTAGACAGGCAGTGCGGATAATGATTTTCTTTACCGTGTTGTTCCCGGCGTTGTGTTGGGCTGCACAGCGAGAATTCAGCCTGACCATCGACGAAGTTTCGATCGATGTGGCTCCGGGCTTTAGCAGCAAAGTCTTCGCATTCAACGGACAGGTACCCGGGCCGCTTATCCACGTTATGGAAGGCGATGACGTTACTGTCCATGTAACCAATAATACGACGCTCCCCCATTCCATCCACTGGCACGGGGTTAACCAGACGGGAAGCTGGAAGAACGACGGTGTGCCCGGCGTCACCCAGGAAGCAATCCAGCCTGGGGAATCCTTCACTTACAAATTCAAAACAGACCGGCCGGGAACCCTCTGGTATCACTGCCATGTCAACGTTTGGGAGCATGTCGCCTTGCGCGGGATGTGGGGGCCGCTCATCGTCGATCCAAAAAACCCGAGCGAGCTGGAAAAGAAGGTAACCAAGGACGTCATCATTATGCTGAGCGGTTGGGAATCGGCTTATGCCAACACCTACGGCAAGGGAGGCGCGTCCCAGGACGTTGACGACTATTTTTCGATCAACGCAAAGTCTTACCCGATGAACCAGCCGATTCGCGTAAAGAAGGGCGATGTCATGCGTCTCCGTTTTATTGGCGCGGGGGATGAGCAGCAACAGATGCATTTGCACGGACACGATATGCTGATCGTCGCCAAGGACGGTTATCCGCTTGCCCAGCCTTACTTTGTAGACACAGTGCCGGTCGGTCCCGGCGAGCGTTTCGACGCGATCGTTCAGATGAACAATCCCGGCCTCTTCATAATGCACGATCACATCGACAAACACATGTCGAACAATGGCGCCATGATGGGCGGGACGATGACCGTTATCGAATATGACGGCATTCCGATGGAATCCTGGTATGCATGGAAGGACAAAGTTTACGATCCGAACTTCTTCTATAGCGAATCCATGAAACAGGGATACGGGCTTTTCAACAGCGCACTGTTCATGGGCAAACCCGTCGAACAGGGAAGAAGGAGAAGATAAATATGCAGTTAATAATCAAGGAGAAGATAAACATGCGACGAATTGTATTTGCGGCTTTGCTCGGTTTTTCCGGAGCAGCCTTGGCAGAAGGAGGAATACTCCAGGGGAATTGTTCCGCCTGCCACAACGTCACCGGACCGGCGGCACAGACGTTGAAAGATGCCTTCGCCAAAAAAGGGCCTGACCTCTTTTACGCCGGCAACAAATATCGCCAGGAGTGGCTGGCATCCTGGCTGCAAAAACCGGAACGGATCCGCCCGGCCGGAATGTATTACGGCGACCATATCAAGGCGGGAGTAAAAAGCGACGAGATTGACACTGCGACGCTCAAAAACCATGTCGCACTCTCCAAGGCAGATGCGACCAAGGTTGCACACGAACTGATGGAACTGAAACCGCATGATGACTTGATCGCCAAGGAAAAAATCGAACCCGGCACGATTTCCAAGCAAATGGGTGAAATGGCTTTCGACAAGTTCCTGGGCTGCATGGCCTGTCATCTGATTGAGCCGGAATTCGGCGGGCTGTCTGGCCCCGAGCTGTATACGGCGGCCAAGCGTTTGCAACCGGAATATATCGCGAGCTTCATCCGCAGTCCCCAGGCATGGGAGCCGAAATCCTGGATGCCGAACAAACATGTTTCGGACGGCAATATTCAGAAAATCGTGAATTATCTTCAGGTGCTGAGCAAGGAGACTGCAAATGCTAAATAAATTCTTGTTGTTGATCTTACTGGCAGCCTTTGCTGCTCAGGCGCAAGCCGGGGAAACCGCCGCCGAAAACTACAAAGCTTATTGCGTGCAATGCCACGGCATGACAGGCAACGGAAAAGGCGTGAATATTCGCGACATGTCGGTCATGCCCCGCGATCATACCGATGCCAAGGCGATGTCAGGGCGATCGGATGAAACGCTGTTCAAGGTGATCAAGGAGGGGGGGCCGTCCATCGAGAAGTCGGTTTTGATGCCGCCTTGGGATGGAGTCTTAAGCGACGAAGAGATCAAGGATATGGTTCAGCACCTGCGCATGTTGTGCAAGTGCAAATTCGGAACCTGATGTAGTAGCAAGAAGCAGCACAGTGGAGGAGAAGTTGTTCGTAGTTAACTATTATAATTTAAAGAGGGAAATAATCATGCATACATTCAAGAAAGCAACTATTGCCGTGATGGCAGTGGCTGCGCTTTTTTCAGCACAGCAAGTTTTTGCGAAAACCATCAAAGTCACGATGACGGCCAAGGAAGTTGACCTGCCTGTGAACAACAAGGGCGATGAAATGATGGCGGCCTGGACTTTCGATGGCTCCATTCCCGGCAAGCCGGTTCGCGTAAATGAAGGCGACACGGTTGATTTCACGCTGATCAATCCGGCCACAAACAAGAACTCGCACGCGATGGACTTCCACGCGGCACAAGTTGACGTGCTGAATGAATTCGCACCGGTCAAACCAGGCGATAGCAAGCATTTCACGTTTGAAGCCAAAGTTCCCGGCGTATTCATGTACCACTGTGGCGCAGGCCCGATGGTTCAGCATATTGCCAAGGGCATGTACGGCGTAATCATCGTCGAACCCAAGGATAAGAAAAACTATCCAAAGGCAGACCGTGAATATGTTCTGATCCAGCAGCAATACTTCCCTGACACCGAGAACGTCACCGGCTTGCTTGAAAACACCGGCTGGAAAGGTGCACTCATCAACGGCAAGAAGTTTCATTACGACCCGGTGCATGAGCCAAATGCAACCCAGGTGCTGCAATCCAAGCCAGGTGAACGTGTCCGTATTTACTTCGTAAACGCGAGCATCAACAATCCAGTCGCCCTGCATCCTATCGCAGGCATCTGGGATCGCGTATATATCGGCGGCAACCCGAAGAACACGCTGTACGGGATTCAAACGTACAACGTGGCGGTAGCCGAAGGCGATACATTCGACATCGTTTCACCGGCTGACAAGGCAACCAACGTTGCGATTGTTGACCATGCGATGGGCGCGGCATTGCGCGGCGCTATCACCGTTCTGATGAACAAGCCTGACGCTGATCCGAAAGCTGGACGCGGCGAACTGATCATTCAGTAAGCTTGTTGTTGTAGTATTAGGGGGAGGCGTATGCCTCCCTTCTTTTTTAACCCTCAAGAAATCGAGCAACGAACATGACGAAAATAAAAGCAGCTGGTATTGCGCTGTTGAGCGTCATTATTCTGGCCTCGTATTTCGGCTATCAGCATATTTCAATTTCGTGGCTTGATGCCAACACTGCATCGCCTAATGTAAAAACATCCTCTTTGCCCAGCATCAACCCAGCCGGACAGGGAAAAGTCTGGGTTTGCCCGATGCATCCCGAGATCATGCAAGACCATCCGGGAACGTGCCCGATTTGCGGCATGGATCTGGTAGAGTCCAAAAATCCCGCAGCCCATGACCACAGCATTCATGTCGATAGCGCATCCATCCAGAAGCTCGGTGTCAGGCTGGCAAGCGTAAAAAGATCTCCCATCAGTCAGGAGATTCGCATGTATGGGAACGTCACAGCCGATGAGGGCTCGTTGTATAACGTTCACAGCAAATTCGACGGCTGGATCAAGAAATCACATATCCATTCCATCGGGCAGCACATCGAAAAGGGCCAGGTGATCTACGAGATTTATTCTCCCGAATTGATCATGCAGCAAAAAGAGTATTTGAAGTTTGTCGCGCGTCGCAACCAGATTTTGCAAACTACGGGCGATGTCACGCTGCAGGAAAACGAATACGTGATGGATCTGCTGATGGAGCTTTCCAAGGAAAGAACAAAATTCCTCTTTGAGGACATCGGCGTCGAAACCGTCCAAAAGATTGAAGACTCCAGGCAGCCCGTTGAAGTCGTCAAGATATTGGCGGGAGAGTCCGGCATCGTGACGCAGATCAACGCCCGCGAAGGCAGCTTCGCCACGCCCTCAACTACACTGTTCACGCTGGCAAACGTCTCCAGGGTATGGGTCACGTCCACGCTGTATCCGGATCAGGCCGAACAGGTGAAGAACGGCGATGAAGTGACTATCATCAGCCCGGATGGAAATGCCATCAAAGCCCATCTCGACTTCCTGAATCCCGTCGCCGACAACAACAAAGTCAGCGCGAGGATTGCAATTGATAACTCCCGATTGCATTTGCGCCCCGGCAGTTTTGTCGACGTGACCATCCATGCCCAGCCCCATGAGGGACTGGCCGTGCCCAGCTCGGCGGTGTTACGCACCGGGGAAGGCAACGTGGTGATGCTGCACAGGGGAGAAGGGCATTTTCTTCCTGTGTACGTTGAGACAGGAATAGAGAACGGCGATTTGATCGAGATCACCGCCGGCATCCAGCCCGGCGCAGAAGTGGCGGTCAACGGCCAGTTCCTGCTCGATTCGGCGGCGTCGATGAGCGCTGCCGTCGAACGCATGCAGTCCCATGAGCACAGATAATTCATGGGACGCTGGCGGGTTTTAAACCCGTACGGGCGGGTTTCAAACCCGCCCCTACAACCCAATGGGATGAACACATGAAGTCATGCGATTACGATGCAAAATGATGATGCCCTGATCAAACGGGTCATCGACTGGTCATTGCGCAATCGGCTGTTTGTGCTGATCTTCTCGCTGATGCTGGCGCTGGCGGGCATCTATGCGCTGCGCGACATGACGCTGGATGCGATTCCCGATCTTTCCGATGCGCAGGTGATCGTCAAAACATCCTATCCGGGACAGTCCCCGGACATCGTCGAGGATCAGGTCACTTACCCGCTCACCTCTGCATTCCTGTCGGTTCCCGGCTCGACGGCGGTGCGCGGCTTCTCGATGTATGGCGAGTCCTACGTTTACATCATCTTCAAGGACGGCACCGATCCGTACTGGGCCCGCTCGCGCGTGCTGGAATACCTGAGCCAGATTGCTTCCCGTTTGCCGCAGGGTGTGACACCGGCGCTGGGGCCGGACGCTTCCGGGGTGGGCTGGGTTTTCGAATACGCGCTCGTCGATCGCAATCATCGTTACGATCAGGATCAATTGCGCGCGGTGCAGGATTATTATCTCAAGTACGAACTGCAGAGCCTGCCCGGTGTCGCCGAAGTGGCCAGCGTCGGCGGCATCGTGAAGCAGTTCCAGATTGAGATCGACCCCAACCGTCTCGCGGCTTATCACATCACCACTGAACAAGTAGCGAAGGCGGTGCGCGACAGCAACTCGGCCAGTGGCGGCTCGGTATTGGAAATGGGACGCTCCGAATTCATGCTGCGCGAAAAAGGCTATCTCAGATCGCTGGCTGATTTTGGCAAAATTCCCGTTTCTTCCGGCGGCAATGGTGTTCCGGTTTTGTTGCGCGATATAGCGCACATCGACATCGGCGGCGAGACCAGACGTGGCGTGACCGACCTCGATGGAGAGGGAGAGGCAACCGGCGGCATCGTGGTGATGCGCTACGGTTCCAACGCGCTGGATACCGTGCAGGCAGTCAAGCAACGTCTCAAGGAAATCAAATCCGGTTTGCCCGAAGGCATCGAAGTCGTCGTGACCTACGACCGCTCCGGCCTGATCCGCGAGGCGGTCGATACCCTGCAACGCAAACTGATCGAAGAGTCGGTTGTGGTCGCGCTGGTGTGCATTATTTTCCTGTTGCACTTGCGCTCCTCCATGGTTGCCATCATGACCTTGCCGATCGGCATCCTGGCGGCCTTCGTTGTGATGCGTTTGCAGGGCGTGACCGCAAACATCATGTCGCTGGGCGGGATTGCGATTGCGATTGGGGCGATGATAGACGCGGCGATCGTGATGATCGAGAACATGCACAAGCATCTTGAACGCCTTCATCTGGAACATGGGGACGAGAAAACGAATCACTGGCAAGCCGCCAGAGCCAGCGCACATGAGGTTGGCCCCGCACTGTTCTTCTCGCTGCTCGTCATCACGGTTTCTTTCCTGCCGGTGTTCGCGCTCACCGGCCAGGAAGGGAAACTCTTTACGCCGCTCGCTTACACCAAGACTTACGCGATGGCTGCCGCTGCGCTGCTGGCCGTGACGCTGACCCCGGTCTTGATGGGCTACTTTGTCAGGGGAAAGATCAGGCCGGAAAAATTCAATCCGCTTAACCGGATGTTGCAAGCCGTGTACCTGCCGCTGTTGAATCGCGCCTTCAAACATCGGAAGGAAACGATCTTTCTGGCGCTGCTGTTATTGATCAGCGCGCTCTGGCCTGCCAGCAAGATCGGCAGCGAGTTCATGCCGCCTCTGTACGAAGGCGATTTGCTTTACATGCCGACCACGCTGCCGGGGATTTCGATAGACGAAGCGGCCAATATCCTGCAGATCACCGACCGGCTGATACGCCAGATGCCCGAAGTCGAGCGGGTTTACGGCAAGGCGGGCAGGGCGGATACGGCACTTGATCCCGCGCCCCTGTCGATGCTTGAAACAGTGATACGCCTGAAGCCCAGGAGCGAATGGCCTGCGGGAGAAAGCGTAAAAGACTTCATCAAAAAACTCGATAGCGAGGTGAATCTGCCCGGCCTCACCAACTCGTGGGGGTACCCGATACGCACCCGGATCGACATGCTTTCCACCGGCATACGCACGCCGCTGGGCATCAAAATCACCGGGCCGGACTCAAAAGGCATTTCAGAACTGGCGCAAGAGATCGAAACGGTGCTGCGGAAAATCAAGGGAACGCGCAGCGTCTTTGCCGAGCGCATCGAGGGCGGACATTATCTCGACATCGAGGTGGATCGCGACAGGGCAGCACGCTATGGCATCACGGTCGCGGATGTCGAGCAGCTTGTCGAAAGCGCGGTCGGCGGAAAGAATATTTCCACAATGATCATCGGACGGGAACGCTACCCGATCAATTTGCGCTACATGAGATCGTTCCGGAATTCCGTCGATGCGCTGTCGAAAAGCAGAGTGACCATGCCCAACGGTGAAAGCGTTCCGTTGGGCAATCTGGCGCGTCTCGGCATCCACGATGGCCCGACCGAGATCAAGAGCGAAAACGGCAGGCTGGTCGGCTACGTTTACATCAATACCGAAAACCGCGACTTGGGCGGCTATGTCGAGGAGGCCAAGAGCCAAATCGAAAAATCCGTCAAAGCCAAACCGGGTTATGCCATCGCATGGTCGGGACAATATGCCAATCTGGAACATGCCCGTGCGCGTCTGTATTGGCTGATACCAATCACGCTGCTGCTGGTTTGCCTGCTGTTGTTCATGCACTTCAAGGATTTCGGCAAAGTGCTGCTGGTGTTGCTGTGCCTGCCGTTTTCGCTGGTCGGCGGAGTATGGCTCATCTACCTGCTCGGCTACCCGCTCTCCGTGGCGGTGGTCGTGGGCTTCATCGCGCTGGCGGGCGTCGCCACAGAATTTGGCGTGGTGATGCTGCTATTCCTCGACAAGGCGATCGAATCATTCCGCGCCGCCGGTAAATTGGCCGACCCGCAAACGCTCCCAAAAATGCTAAGAGAAGCGATCATTCAAGGCGCAGTGCTCAGACTGCGCCCCAAGATGATGACCGTCTCCGTCATCATCGCCGGTCTGCTGCCGGTGATGTACGGACAATCCATCGGAACCGACGTGATGAAACGCATCGCCGCCCCCTTGATAGGCGGCATGCTGACCGCGCCGTTCCTGTCCCTGATTATCATTCCGGTCGTCTATCTCTGGTGGCAGGAAAAGCTGCTGAAAGGCCAGGGGCACGACACCAGAATCGGGTCCGGCTCATGATGCGGAGTCCTGCAAATATCCAAGTTGCCGGGGGCGTGCAAGCCTCGCAGCTGGCTATTTGACCCCGGTGATTTCACTGACCACATATTTCCCCTTGCGAGCCTCGATCAACTTGAACGCGACTTTTTGTCCGGGTTTCAGATTGGCCAACAAGGCCTTGTCCTGGACATCGAAATCCATAGTCATCCCCGGCCAACCAAGGCTGGCAATCGGCCCGTGAGTCAGATTGATCTTGCCCGCTTTGGCATCCACGCTGTTGATTGTGCCTTTGCCCTGATGTGTTTCTGTAACAGCTTTGCCGTCCATAGGCATAGTCATGGGCATATCATCCGCAGCAGCAGGAAGCGCAGTCAACGCGAGCAGGGCCAAGGGGATTAAAACAAACGTATTGTGTTTCACAGTATTTCCTTCGCAGAGTTAAAGATTAATGGTTCGTGATAATACTGAAAGCCCGGCTTCATATCAAAGGCATCCAATAGGGCATGCTGATTCCAAAACGCTGGAATAACTATACCGCCGCACCGCATCGTGTCATGTTCTTTGGCGGCGCGCTTCAAACCATTGCCGTGATGGTGTGGTGGCTGATCGAACTGGCGACACGCTATGGTGTGGCATGGTTGAAAAGGCTGATCACACGCTACGCACTGTTTGTTCATCATGATATTTTCCATGCATAAAAACGTGTATTGAGCGTGAGCAATGTTGTTGTTGCCATAGAAGCGCATGGATGCTGAATCGCCTACGCATTCCCAAGCTCTTGAAACTGACCAGAGGTGTTTAATGAAGTCTGACCAGACAAATCAGAGGTGGAGCCCGGCAGAGTCTACTTTTTCAACTCGCAATCTTGACAGTTGTAGGCCATTGGCCAAGGCGCTGTTGAAAGTGCTCGACAAGACGCCAGAGGCTGCACTGTCTGCTTTGGTAAACGGCAATACGAATACTTATTCCCTGCTACCTGGTAGCAAATTCCCTGTTCCCTAATATTGAATTCCCTGATATTATGCATGGACTTGGTGATATGACTGCTCTAGAAGAGGCTGCTGGTTTATCTTTGAGCGGTACGTTACCTTCAAGAAGCATCTGGAAATCGTTAAAATTCCCTGTAAATTTCCCTGTTAACGGGAATTTACTGAGGTGGGTTAGCTGTAGACTGCGTCCACCGCCAAGGTAACTATTAGTGCGCGCCCGTAGCTCAGCTGGATAGAGTACTTGGCTACGAACCAAGGGGTCGGGCGTTCGAATCGCTCCGGGCGCACCAAATAATCAATGGGTTAGATCAGAAACGGTCTAACCCATTTTTCATTTTTAGGACTGATGGGTACACTCATGGGTACACCATAAAATTCCTTCCTACCATTGTCGTTCTGCACCCCCAATTCCCAATGGAACCAGATTTGTTTGGCGATCTGGTAAATGGCTTGCGAGGTAATGCCCTCTTAAGCGGCATAATTGACCTTTGCAACACATGGCCAGGATGAAAGACAATGCGAGAGCCTTGCCCAACATTCCAGTTTATCGATAAGGCAGCCCATAAAACCATGACAGGGAAAGCGGGGCAGCATGAACAAATTTACTCGTGAATATTATTCAATTTCCAAGGCAGCAGAATTGTTGGGCTGCGAGTTGGATGAACTGTTGCATAAAGGTGCTTGCGGTATCCTTCCAATTTATGTCATGCCAAAAGAATGGTGGGGCTTCATCTTCGATCAAACGTACACGAAAGGACGGAATACGAGTTATGGCCGAACCCCTGAGCGGACGCTATTACGTGACCTTGCTGAAGGTCGGTTATGGGCTGGAACTGTTCAATTTTTCGAGGATGGCGAAGAAGAGGTTACTGTCAAAAGCATTTGGTACCCCCCCAACCCTGAAACAGGGAAAATCCGCCAGGTTGATCTCGATATACCAGTGGTGTTTAAGAAGACTCAATTATATGTTTTCACCAAGGACATCGAGAATCTTTCATTTGAAACCACTTCTCAGAATGAGGAGGGGTTAAATAAAAAAAGACCAAGGCCCCAATCCGCTTCATCCACTGAACTGACCCCATCCGATTTGGTAGATGAAATTACAAAGATTGCAAAACCCATAAAGCCTGCGGAAACCACAGAAGCATCAGGTAAAAATGAAGACAGATATATGACGATGGAACAGGTGTGTAAACTCCTCGAAACATCCCGCTCAACTATCAACGATGCTGTTAAAACTAATCGCTTCCCGCAAAAGCTTTACCCATTCGGGGCCAGGGCTGTTCGTTTTGACAAATCGGAAATTATTGCGCATATGCAGTCAGGTCGTACGAATTCCATCAACACCGAGGCTCGCAGCAAAACAGATAAAAACGCAAAAAGGTGGTCGATGCCTGAATCAATGCGTGGCACAAACGCCCCTCAAACAAGCCAGGTGACGCCAACAAGTGCATCAAGCGTACGTGAAAGAAAAAAGGCAGAGACGGAAGCTCGGCATCAAAAATGGCAAGCAAAGTATGATCAGCTTCGTGCAGAAAATCCCAAGTGGGAGCCAAGTAAAGCAATCAAACGTATTGAGACTGAACTCGGCGTACCATCCAAAACCATCCGTAACAACATCAAAATCCGCTAATCCAAAACCTGCCCGAAACAAAGTTGCCCGCTCGGGCAAAATAATCAGTAACTATTTGTTTGAGAATGCTTTTGTAAGCTTGCCTGAAACGTGCCAATCACAATTCGGGCAAGTAGGATCCTTGCTTGCAGTTGAGTGTTGCATGAAGGTCTGTTGCAAAACTTGCTGCACAACTTTTATATTACTAAAAAGGAACTGCAATGAACAACTTAGTTTTTGATTCAAGGAATGACGTCAATGAAGATATCTCTGATTCTGACGACCTTCTGCACAGTAAAATTTATGGTCAAAAACAATTTC
>Ga0097691_1000719_pt1 | contig 27111 bp, 22 predicted proteins | sample NGESurdeep072012_8_FD_72858 | JGI IMG/M metagenome (GOLD analysis project Ga0097691, IMG submission 72858) | Arctic peat soil microbial communities from Barrow, Alaska - NGEE Surface sample 210-1 deep-072012 | ecosystem: Environmental > Terrestrial > Soil > Wetlands > Peat ... | reverse complement strand
ATCGCATCGCGGATTCGCTCCTCCCGCTCCGGCGGCAACACGATGCGTTCGTCGCGCTTTGGAACGTCCCACGGTTTGCCCGAGGCGATAGCCTCCCGCATCAGCCGTGGTGAGCGCCACCATGCTCCAAGCTTCGATGTCATTTCATCGAGCGCGTGATTGGTGATGGGGTTGCCTCCCGTGAGGTTCATTGCCGTGAAGGGGCCAACGCCAAGGCCAAGGGCGGCACGCGCGGCCGCGTCCACTTCCTTGATCGAGCCCAACCCCTCTTCCACCGCGAGGGCCGCGGCGAGGAACAGCCCTTCGAATACGGGGTTTACGGCGAACGCATACCGCCCGACGACGCGGACCGGCACTTTGCCGATCGCCTCATACAGTGCCATCAATCCGTCAACCAGTGCCGGGGCGGTCTCGCGCCCGGGAACGATCTCAACCAGGGCGTTGCGGTCGGCGGGGAAGAAGTAATGAATGACGAGGGTGCGATGGCGCGCGTTAAGAGATGAGAAGAGCTCATCGGGCTCGATGTGCGATGAGTTCGACGCGAGAATCGCCGCCGGACCGCACAGCTCTTCGAGTTGCGCAAAGATGCGGCGCTTGACATCGAGGTTCTCGGTGGCCGCCTCGATGACGAGACTCGCGCCGCGCAGCTGCTCATAGTCACTGGTGAAGGAGAGCAGGCGGCCCATGCGCTCTGCCACCTCCGGGGTGAACGCGCCGCTCTCGCGCCCCTTGGCGATTTTCTGCTCCACCCTGGCGCGTCCGCGCTCGAGCGCCTCGGCGGAGACGTCGACGACGACGACGGGAACATCGCGGTCGGACAGGGCCTTGGCGAAATACAGGGCGATGTCGGGGCCGATCTGTCCTGATCCGATAACTCCGATCTTGTCGATCTGGAAACCTTTGAAGGCATATCCCACGGCCGGATCCTCTGGTTGCAAGCGGGCTTGTCCCACGTAAGGGGACATGGTGTCGGATGTCGGGGAATCCCTCTTGACCACCGGCCCTCGGTAACCGACATTATAATTATATCGAACGTCCGTTCGAAATTGTAAGGGGGGTTGAGTGGGCTCTGGAGAGGCTCCAACGCGCGCCGCGCTCGTCGAAAAGGCCCGCGACATCTACGACGACCTCGACTTCGGCGCAGTCCGTCGATGGCTCGCCGACCATCCGGGCGCCAAAGCGGCCGGTTATCTCCCCGTCTACGCGCCCCGCGAGATCATGCACGCGTGCGGATTGCTGCCGGTGGGCATCCACGGCGGCGGCGACCGGCTCGAGATCATCCGCGGCGACGCCTTCTATCAGTCGTACATCTGCCATCTGCCGCGCTCCGTGATCGAGCTGGCGCAGTCGGGGCGACTCGACATGCTGTCGGCGGTTCTGTTTCCATCGACGTGCGACGTGATCCGCAACCTCTCGGGAATGTGGAAGCTGCTGTACCCCGAGGCATACGTCCGATACATCGACGTGCCGCAGATTCCCGATAAGGGCGCGGCGGCCGACTTCTGGGAAAGCGAGCTCCGGCGCCTGGTGCACGACCTCGGCGAGGTCTCGGGACATCACCCGACGGATGCCGAACTGCGGGCGTCCATGGCACTCTATAACGAAACGCGGGCGATGGTTCGCGCTCTCTACGCGGCGCGGTGTGAGCGGCCGTGGGACGTGCCCACTGAGGAACTGTACGTCCTGCTCCGCGCAGGCGAAGTGATCCCCGCGGATGAGTTCATCGCGATGGCTCGTGCATATCTCGCCGCGGTGGAGGCGGAGCCCCGGCGGCCGCGCGACAACAGCCGCGTGGTAGTGGTAGGCGCGTTCTGCGAACAACCGCCGCTCGGGCTCATCATGTCGATCGAGCGCGCCGGCTGCTACATCGTGGACGACGACTTTCTGCTCGGTAACCGCTTTCTCACACGCGACGTGTCGCTCGATGGCGATCCGGTGCGCGCTCTCGCCGAGGCATTCGTGTTCAACGAGCAGCGCACGTCGGTGATCTTCGAGAGCGACCCGCTCGGCAAGAAACGGCTGATGAAAGACCGTGTCGCCGCCGTCAATGCCGACGGGATCATTTTCGCGACGCCGAGCTTCTGCGATCCGGCGCTGCTGGACCAGCCAATGCTCCGCGCGGGAGCCGAGAAGGCGTGCATCCCGTGCATCGCGTTCAAGTACGCCGAGAACACCGGCCAATTCCAGCAGTTCCGCGAACAGGCCGGGACGTTCGCCGATTCGATCAAGCTCTGGGGGGCTGCCTGATGGCTGAAGCGCTGAAGGACCGCTCGATGGTGTTGCAGAAGGAGATGATCGCGAACCACTTCGCGCGGCTCGCCAATGCGCGCGAAAACGGCGAGCCGGTGGTCTACACGTTCGTGCCCGGCAACCTCACCGAACTGATTCGCTCGTTTGGTGCGCTCCCGGTGCTCCCCGAAATCAACGCGTTGCAGTCCGGAATGCGGAAGCTTTCAGGCGACTATATCACCGAGGCGGAGCGCGCCGGCCACTCCGAGGACGTCTGCACCTATGTGAAATGCGACATCGGGATGATGCGGTCGGGAAACATCGGCCCGGCCGGCACGAAGCTTCCCAAGCCCGATCTGCTACTTCTCTCGTACACTGGTTGCTACACGTTCATGAAGTGGTTCGAGCTGCTGCGCGAGGAGTACGACTGCCCGACAGTCATGTTCCACGTTCCGTATCAGGGAGACGGCGTGCTCGAGCCGGAGCATCGCAAGTACATGCTGCGGCAGCTCAAAGAGCAGGTGATCCCGGCGCTCGAAAAGGCGACAGGGCGCAAGTACGACGAAGACAAGCTGCGCCACCACCTCGCGCTCTCCGCGAAAGCGGAGGACGATCTGGTGGCCGTATTGCAGGCAGGGAAAAACAGGCCGAGTCCGATTGATGGCTATTTCGGAACGGTGTACTACGTAGGGCCGATCTTCAGCGCATTCCGTGGAACCGAGGAAGGCGTCGAGTACTACCGCGCGCTGCGCGAGGAGGTCGAGGGACGCGCGGCGCTGGGACTGGGCCCCATCACACCGGACGGGCCGCTCGAGGGCGAGCGCTACCGGCTTGTGGTCGAAGGTCCGCCGAACTGGACGCACTTCCGCGACTTCTGGAAGATGTTCTCCGACGAGAAAGCCGTCGTGGTGGCCTCCACGTACACGAAGGTCGGCGGCACATACGATTTCGGTTTCAGGCACAATCCCGACGATCCGCTGGGCACGCTGGCCGACTACTGCAGCGGGTGTTACACGAACCTGAACCTGCCGACCCGAATCGAGATGATTTCGCGCTACATCGAGGAATATCAGGCCGACGGATTCCTGATCAACTCGGTCAAGTCGTGCAACTCGTTCTCCGCGGGGCAACTGATGATCCTCCGCGAAGTCGAGAAGCGCACCGGCATACCGGGCGCGTTCATCGAGTCCGATCTCGTGGATCCGCGCTATTTCTCCGCCGCGAACATCAAGAACCGGCTGGAGAGTTATTTCCAGATGATCGACGCGCGCCGCCTGGGGAAGACAGCATGAGTTGCGTCGTCGGCATCGACCTCGGCTCGACCACCACGAAGGCGGTCATCCTCGACGAGAACCGCGAGGTGCTCGGGCGCGGTATCACGAACTCCCGCTCCAACTACGACCTCGCGGCGGCGGTCGCGAAAACCGAGGCGTTCATCAACGCGCGGTTCGGGCTCATCGAGCAGCAAGTCCAGGCGACCAAGACCGTAGCGATGGTGAGCCGTCTGCGCCGCGCCTTCGTGATGGAGCAGATACTCCAGCAGCTGCGGCGGCTCGAGCAGTTGATGCTCGAGGAGAGCGAACGGTCGGCGCCGGAGCACCTCAAGCCGGCGTTCAGGACGAGCATCGAGGAGATCTGCAGGCGGATCAGGCAGGAGGAGGAGCAACGGTTCAAGCAGCCGCCGATGCTGCGCTCGGACTTCTTTCGCGACGCGGCGGGTTCGGCGTTCATGCGCATCGCCGAGCAAATCGCCGATCCGGCCGGTGTCAGCTTTGATCGGCTGGTGGGCGTGTACGACAAGTGCATCATTCGGGTGGAGAACGAGCCACTCGACCTCGACTTCCGCGATCACATTGGCAATGCGCTACGGCGCGTGGGCAACCCCCCGGGCCTCGCCGACGCCGTTGAGTACGCGGTGGCTAAAGACCTCACACCCGCGTACACGGTGGGGACTGGGTACGGGCGCGCGCGCCTTCCTTTCCCCAAGGAGCAGATCCGCTCCGAGATCCTGTGTCACGGGCTCGGCGCACATGCGATGTTCCCCGGTACGCGCACGGTACTCGACATCGGCGGGCAGGACACGAAGGCGATTCAGGTGGATCCGCAGGGCATCGTCACGAACTTCCAGATGAACGACCGGTGCGCGGCGGGCTGCGGCCGCTATCTCGGCTACATCGCCGACGAGATGAACCTCGGACTCCATGAACTCGGACCGCTGGCCGAGCAATCGAAGCGGTGCGTGAAGATCAACTCCACGTGTACCGTGTTCGCCGGTGCGGAGTTGCGCGAACGCCTCGGACTCGGCGAGAAGCGTGAAGACATTCTCGCGGGATTGCACCGCGCGATCGTGATTCGCGCCATGAGCCTGCTCGCGCGCTCCGGGGGTGTATCTAATGAGTTCACGTTCACGGGGGGCGTGGCGAAGAATCCCGCCGCCGTGCATGCCATTCGTGACCTCGTCGGAGAAAACTACGGCGAGCGTACGCTCAATATCTCCCCCGACAGCATCTACACCGGCGCCCTTGGCGCGGCGCTCTTCGCCAGCCGGATAGCCGCATGACACATATCAGCGCGGGAATCGATGCTGGCAGCGGCGCCGTAAAGGTGGCCGTGATGCGAACGGACGGCGACACGGAAGAGACGGTCATCGCGAAAGAGTCGGCGCGCATCCGGCGCCGCGAAGTCGCCAAGGTCGTGGACGAAGTGTTCGAGGCCGCGGTGGCGGCGGCGGACGTGGACGAGATCCACTACATCGCCACCACCGGCGAGGGGGCGGACTTCCCGTTCGCGACGGGGCACTTCTACGGGATGACGACGCACGCACGAGGCGCACTGTATCTCGATCCGCGCGCGCGCGCGGTGCTCGATGTCGGCGCGCTGCACACGCGGGCCGTCGCCATGGACGCGCGCGGGCGCGTGCTGGACTACAAGATGACAAGCCAGTGCGCGTCGGGCTCCGGGCAGTTCCTCGAGAACATCGCGCGCTATCTCGGCGTGTCGCACGACGAGATCGGCGCGCTTTCGCTGGAGGCGAAGAAGCCGGAGAAGGTGAGCTCGATCTGCGCCGTGCTCGCGGAGACGGATGTAATCAACATGGTGTCGCGGGGAATCACCACACAGGACATTCTGCGCGGCGTGCACGAGAGCATGGCTGACCGTTTCGTGCGTCTGCTGCGGTCGCTCCAGTTCGACGGCCCGGCGTTCGTGAGCGGGGGGCTCGCGTCGGACGTCGGATTGCTTAGCGCGTTGCGCGACGGCCTCGCCAAGAAGGCAGGTCCCGTCGCCGTGTCAATCGAAGTGGTGACGCACGCGGACGCGATTTTCGCCGGTGCAATCGGCGCCGCGCTGTGCGGGGGATTCCGGTACCGGAAGTTGGGCCAGGGGGGCGTCGCATGGGCCGCCGCGCAGGTATAGCCACAGCCGGCCCGGGCAGGCGGGTCGGATGACGATCGCGGCGATCACCTATCACCGCCCGGCGACACTGGCCGAGGCGTGCGCGCTGGGCCGGCAGCACGGCAGCGACGCGGCCTTTCTCGCCGGCGGGACGGAACTGATCCCGGACTATCAGCGCGAGCGGGAGACGGCACAACATCTGATCGCGCTCGACAGCATCCGCGAACTGCGGGGAATCTCGGAGGAGGACGGGCTGCTGAGAATCGGCGCGCTCACAACCATCGCCAAAGTCGCCGCGTCGCCGCTCGTGCGCGCGCGGCTCCCGGCGCTCGCTGACGCCGCGCGCGCGATCGGCAGCCCGCAGATCCGAAGCATGGCGACGATCGGCGGGAATTTCTGCCGCGCTGTGCCGTGTGCCGACACCCCACCGGCCGCCATCGCGTGCGCGGCGCGCGTGCGACTCGCTGGCGCGCTGGGGGCCCGCGAGCTCGACGCCGAGGCCTTCTTCACCGGCGTGCGCAAAACCGCGCTCAACCCGGGAGATGTGCTGGTCGAGATCGTAGTGCCCGTGCAGCCCCACCACTCGGGTACGAGCTACCAACGCTTCGCCCGGCGGCGTGGACCTGCGTTAGCGGTGGCGGCGGTCGCCGCGCGGGTGACGCTCGAGCAGGGAAGAATCACGGGTGCGCGCATCGTGCTCGGTGCCGTGGCGCCGACCCCGCTCATCGCCGCGCGAGCCGCCGCGCTGATCGAAGGGGAGCCACCGTCCGATGCGCTTTTCGAGCGGGCGGGCGCGTTGTGCGCGGAGGACGCGCTGCCTATCAGCGATGTGCGCGGATCGGCCGAGTACCGGACAGAACTGGTCCGCGTTCTCGCTCGGCGGGCGCTCCACGAGGCCGTGGCACGCGCGGCAGGTTCGGCGCAATGAGCGGCGAGCTGATGATCCGCTTGAATGTGAACGGCGAAGACCGCGCGCTTGCCGTTCGGCCGAATGCGACGCTGCTTGCGGTGCTGCGGGACAAACTCGATCTCACGGGCGCAAAGCGGGGGTGTGGCGCGGGGGACTGCGGCGCGTGCACCGTGCAGGTGGAGGGGGAACCGGTGGCGTCGTGCCTGATGCTCGCCGCGGCCGCGAACGGGAAGAGTATTGTTACGGTCGAGGGACTCGCGCGCGACGGTGATCTGCACCCGCTCCAGAAAGCGTTCGTCAAGCACGGCGCGCTCCAGTGCGGATACTGCACGAGTGGCGCCCTGATGTCGGCGAAAGCGCTCGTCGACCGAAATCCCGATCCATCACGCGAAGACATCAAGACATCGCTCAGCGGGAATCTCTGCCGGTGCGGTGCGTACGGCCGGATGGTCAGCGCGGTCGAGGGGTGGAAGGAATATGATGGAGTGACGCTCGACGCACGGCCGCACGCGCACGGCGAACGCGACCAGCAGCGGGACCACGCCGTGGTCGGACACGGCGTCACGCGGTACGACGGGCCCGACAAGGTTACGGGGCGCGCGAAGTACACTGCCGACCTGCGGCTTCCAGGCATGCTTCACGGAAAGCTGTTCGGGAGTCCCATCGCGCACGGGCGCATCATGCGGCTCGACGTTTCCAAGGCCCGCGCGTTGCCGGGCGTCGTGGACGTGCTCACCGCCGCCGACGTACCTGATGCGTGGTACGGCGTCAGTCCCGCGCGCGAGGACGAGCAGCTTCTGGCGAAGGATCTCGTGCGCTACGTCGGCGACGAGATCGCCGCGGTCGCCGCGGTGGACGAGGAGACTGCTGAGCGGGCCATCAAGCTGATAGAAGTGGAATTCGAGGAACTTCCTGCTGTGTTCGATCCGGTGGCTGCGATGGCGCCGGGCGCACCGGTGATTCATCCCGAGAAGCCACGCTACGCCGGCAACATCAACACGCGCGTGGACTGGCACTTTGGCGACGTGGAAAAGGGCTTCGCCGAAGCGGACCACGTCCGCGAGCAACGGTTCGTCGGCAACCGTACGTACCAGGCGCCGATGGAGCCGCACGCGGCGCTCGCGCGCTGGGAGAACCACGCCGGTCGCCTCACGATCTGGACGTCCACGCAAACACCGCACTACGTCCATCGTTCGCTGTCGCGGATGCTCGGCATGCCGATGGGGAGCATCCGTGTGATCCGGCCGCCGGTTGGCGGTGGATTCGGCGCCAAGGCGGAGGCGACACCGCTCGATTTCTGCTCCGCGATTTTCGCGAAGCGGACCGGCAGGCCGGTGATGATGGAGTACTCGCGCGAGGAGATGTTCAGGCACTTCCGCGGGCGCCACAAGCAGTACATCGACCTGAAGATCGGCGTGAAGCAGGACGGCACGATCACCGCCGTGGAGCAGCGCGTCGTGCTCGACGGCGGCGCATACACGTCGTACGGCGTGATCACCGCGTACTACGCCGGTTCGATGTTGCCCACGCTCTACAAGATGCCGAACTACCGCTACGACGGCACGCGTGTCTACACGAACCTGCCCGCATCGGGCGCGTTCCGTGGCCACGGCGTGCCGCAGCCGCGGTTCGCATTCGAGTCGCTGCTCGACATGATCGCGGAAGACATCAGGCTCGATCCAATCGAGATCCGGCTCAGGAACGCGATGACGCCGAACACGCGCACGTGCAACGCGCTCGACATCTCCTCGTGTGAGTTCACGGCGACGCTTGAGCGCGCGCGCGACACGTCGAAGTGGATCGAGAAGAAGGGGAAGCTGCCGCGCGGCAAGGGAATCGGGGTCGGTTGCGGAGGGTTCGTGTCGGGCGCCGGATATCCGATCTATCGGTCCGACTTTCCGCACTCGAACGCCGTCATCCGCGTGCACGAGGATGGCACCGGCATATCGTTGCACATCGCCGCGGCGGAGATCGGGCAGGGGTCCGACACCGTACTCGTGCAGATGGCAGCGGAAGAGCTGGGGGTGCCGTACGAATGGGTGTGGCTCGCGGACTGCGACACGACGACGAGTCCGCTGGATCTGGGCTCGTACTCGAGCCGAGTGACACTCATGGCCGGCCACGCGGTTCAGCGCGCGGCGGCGAAGGTGCGCGCGCAAGTGGTCGCGGTCGCCGCCGCCGAGTTGTCGCGCGACGCCGCGTCGCTCGTCGCGAGGGGCGGCCGGATCTTCGTGAAGGAAGATCCCGCCGTGGAAATGGACTGGGCCGCGGCCGCGCGGCTCGCGTTCTCGAGGCAAGGCCCCGTCGTGGGAACTGGATCGTACCAACCGCCGAAGAATCTCGGCGGAGACTTCAAAGGAGGCGCCGTCGGCACGTCGCCGGCCTACAGTTTCTCGACCGCGGTCGCGGAAGTCACGGTGGATCTGGAGACCGGTCAAATCTCTGTGGATCGCGTGACGGACTTCAGCGACGCCGGCACGGTGATCAATCCGATAACATTCCATGGCCAGGTGGAAGGCTCGATCGTGATGGGACTCGGCGAAACGCTGCTCGAGGACACGCTGTTCGATGCGAAAGGGCGTGCAATGAATCCCAACCTGCACGACTACCTGATCCCGACGATGTACGAGATACCCGAGATTCACACGGCCGCGGTCGAGAGTTTCGAGCCCAACGGACCGTTTGGCGCGAAGGAAGTCGGGGAGGGTTCCCTGCTCCCGGTGCTCGGGGCGATCGCCAACGCGATCTACGATGCGTGCGGCGTCCGCGTGACCGAGTTGCCCATCACTCCCGAGAAGATCCTGCGCGGCCTGGCGAAGCACGGCCCAGCCACTGGAGTCCGCGCATGAGTGCACCGCCCATCCCGCCCATCGACGCGGTACGTCCATCACGCCTGGTTCGCGCGTCGTCGCAGAAAAAGCTCGACCGGCTGCTGATGAAGGCGGCCGCGCTCATCGCAAAAAACGGGTTCAGCGCGATGTCCATGCGCGACCTGAGCACGGCCCTGGGCGTGAGTCTGGCCGGACCGTACCACTACTTCGAGAGCAAGGAAGATCTGCTTTTTCAGCTGCAATACCGCACGTTCGCCGCGCTGCTCGAGCAGCAGGAGAAGATCGCGGATCAGCCGGGCACGCCCGAGGAACGGCTCGCGCGGCTGCTCGCCGGCCACCTGCGGTTCTATTCGCGGCACACGAACGAGCTCAAGGCGTGCACGTTCGAGATGGAGTCGCTGGGGCCAAAGCCGTACAAGATTGTCGAGGAGATTCGCCGCCGTTACTACCGGCTGATGGCCTCGGTGGTCGCGCAGGTCATTGGCGGGCCCACAGCAGGCACGAGGGAGACCAGGCAGAGCCGGCACGCGTCGCTGTTCATCTTCGGAATGCTGAACTGGATTTTCATGTGGTACGACCCGTCGCGGCACGGGACGATCGAGCAGATCGGGCAGGAGATGCGCGATTTACTGCTGGACGGACTTCGGTGCACGAAACGAAGTAGCTGATTCCTCGCGCCGCGCCGGCGCTTTCGGGATATTCATTTGTTAGGAGGTTGTCAGTGCAGTTCAATGATGTCTGGATTCCCTACGGCGGTTACTGGTGCACGCCGTTCAGCGCGTGGCAGGGAGCGTTCGCTACGCTGCCGCCGATTCCGTTCGCCGCCGAGATGGCTGCACGCGCCCTGTCGGAGCGCGGTGTCGCGGCGGCCGACATCGACGGTCTTTGCCTCGGCACGACCGTCGCGAGCAAGCATTCGTTCTACGGCGCTCCGTGGTTCGCCGGACTGGCGGGCCTCGGCCACGTGAGTGGACCGACGATCAACCAGGCGTGCGCGACTTCGGTGCGCTGCCTGGTGCAGGCCGCGCAGGAGCTCGAATCGAGGAGCGCGCACACATATCTGGCCGCCACCGCCGACCGCACGAGCAACGGTCCGCACGTGTTCTACCCGAATCCCGCCGCTCCGGGCGGTTCGGGCGACTCGGAGAACATCGTCCTCGACAGTTTCGGGCACGACCCGTACGCCAAGAGCTCGATGCTGCAGACCGCGGAGAACGTGGCGCGCGAGGCCGGGATCACGCGTGTCGCGCAGGATGAGATCGCGCTGCTCCGATACGAGCAATACGAGCGCGCGCGTGCCGATGGCGGCGCGTTTTTCAAGCGCTACATGCTGGGGCCGGTGGAGATCAAGGACGCGAGAGGGAAGAAGGTGCTCGCGACGGTAACCGGGGACCAGGGTGTCTTTCCGACCACGGCGGAGGGACTCGCCGGACTCCGGCCCGTGCTGGAGGGGGGCACGGTCACATTTGGCACGCAGACACATCCCGCCGATGGCAACGCCGCGATGTTGCTCACGTCGGACCGCGACCGCGCCCGCGCTCTCACGGAGAATGGCACGGTGGACGTGCAGCTCCTCTCATACGGGCAGGCACGCGTCAAGAAGGGTTTCATGCCGATGGCGGTCGTTCCCGCCGCCCAGCTTGCGCTCGACCGCGCGGGAATCCAGGCGAATGCGCTGGCGAGCATAACGACGCACACCGCGTTCGCCGTGAATGACGTGTACCTCGTGCGGGAGCTGAAGGTCGACGCCGAGCGGATGAACCGCCACGGATGCTCGCTCGTCTGGGGGCACCCACAGGCACCTACAGGGCTTCGGTCGATAATCGAGCTGATCGAGGACCTGGTGACCCTCGGCGGAGGATATGGACTGTTCACCGGCTGTGCGGCGGGCGACAGCGCCGCCGCGATCGTGCTGAAAGTCAGCGCGCGTTGAAAATCATACGACTGGCCAGAGGATCTTTGTGATGAACTATTTCGCTCCGAAAGAGGCTGCCGGATTCGGATTCAAAGACATCCTGTACGAGAAGAAAGACTGGGTCGGCCGCATCACGATCAACCGGCCCGAGTCGTTCAATTGTTACACGACGTCCACGCTGCAGGAGCTGATCACTGCGATCGACGACGCCTCGACCGACGACAACGTCGGAGTGATAGTCCTGACGGGCGCCGGCGACAAGGCGTTCTGCACGGGCGGCGACGTGAAGGAATACGCGAGCATCTACACCAAGAGCCCGCACGACTACTTCAAGTACATGGGGCTCTTCGCCAGGTACATCGAGAGCATTCTGCGCAGCGGCAAGGTGACGATCGCGCGCATTAACGGGATCGCGGTGGGCGGCGGCAACGAGAGCCAGCTGGCGTGCGATCTCGCGGTGATGGCCGACGACACGTATCTCGGCCAGGTTGGAACGAGCGTGGGGAGCGTCGCGTGTGGCGGCGCGACGCAGTGGCTGTCGATCCACGTGGGTGACCGCCGCGCGCGCGAGATGTTGTTTCTCAATCCGCGCATCCCCGCGGCGAAGGCGCTTGAATGGGGACTCGTGAACCGTGTTGTGCCGCGCGCCAAGCTCGACGAGGAAGTCGCCACGCTCGTCGCGCAGCTGCTCGAGAAGTTCCCCGAGTGCACGCGGTACACCAAGCAGCAGGTGAACTACTGGAAGGAAGTGTCGTGGCACGCCACCGTCGGGCACGCGCGCGACTGGCTTTCGACGCACTTCACGACGCTCGAGCCCTACGAGGGGATGCAGGCGTTCGTGGAGAAGCGAAAAGTGGACTTCATGGGACTGCGGAGGAAAGCCGCCGGGGCGGGCAGCAGCGAGTTTCTCTGGGGCCCTTACGGCAAGACGTGCGGCAAGTGTGGTGCGAAGGGAATTCCGGAGCAGTTCAGCTACTGCGGCGGTTGCGGGGCCACGCTCACATAGTTCCGCGAATTCCATGAGCCTCCAACTCGCGGGTCAGGCGGCGCTGGTCACCGGCGCCGGGCGTGGCATCGGCGCGGCGATCGCGCGCGAGCTCGCGGGCGCCGGTTGCGATGTAGCGCTCGTGGAATCAGGGGCGTTCGATGAAGCGCAGAGCCTGGCCGACGAGCTTGGCAGGTCGGGGAGACGGTCGATCGCTATCCGCGCCGACGTATCGGATTTCGCCGGGGCGGAGCAGGCGGTCGCCGCCGCGGTCGAGGCGCTCGGCCGGCTCGATCATCTCGTGTGTAACGCCGGGATCGCACGCGACGCAATGATCTGGAAGATGACGGAAGAAGCGTGGGACCAGGTCATGGATGTCAATCTCAAAGGCTGTTTTGCGTACTGTCGCGCGGTGGCGGGTTTGTTCCGCGAGCAGCAGCACGGGCGAATCGTGAACATCGCGTCGATTAACGGTTTGCGGGGAAAGGCCGGGCAGGCGAATTACGCTGCATCGAAGGCGGGGATCATCGCGCTCACACGCACACTCGCGCGCGAGCTGGGCCCGAAGGGCGTGAACGTGAACTGCGTCGCTCCCGGCATGGTGCGAACCGAAATGACGGCCAAACTCCCGCCGGCCATCCTCGAGCGAGCGATCGCCGAGACGCCCCTCGGGCGGATGGCCGAGCCGGAGGACATTGCGCGCGTCGTCGTCTTCTTGTGCAGCGAAGCCTCACGCCACATCACGGGAGAAGTCATCAGAGTGGATGGGGGCCAGTTGGCATGAGCGCGAGAGATACGCATGAACGGAGCGCGGCGCCGATGACCGGCAGCGCGAGCGTCGTGAGGTACGAGGTGCGCGACGGCATCGCGCACGTGACGCTCGACGCACCGCCGCTCAACATCCTGACCGCGGCGATGATGCTGCAGCTCACCCAGGCCCTGGAACTCGCGCACGCGGACCGGTCCCTCTGCGGGGTCGTGATCGGCGCGAATGGTCGTGCGTTCTCCGCGGGCGCGGACATCGGCGAGCACCGACCCGAGCAGGCACCCGAGATGATTGCCGCGTTCAGCCGGCTGTTCCGCGTACTGGGGGCGAGCGAGCTGCCCCTCGTGATGGCGGTAGATGGAGCCGCGCTGGGTGCGGGGTTCGAATTGGCGATGATGGCCGATGTGCTCCTCGCGAGCGATCGCGCCACGTTCGGCCAACCGGAAATCCGGCTCGGCTTCTTCGCGCCGGTTGGCGTGACGGCGTTGCCAACGCGCGTCGGGCTCCGGCGCGCGCTCGAAATCACGTGCACGGGGCGCACGTACACGGCGGCGGAGATGCTCGCGATGGGGCTGGTGTCACGCGTCATCGCGTCAGCCGAGCTGCCGGCGGCGATAGGCGGTGTGCTCGCCGACCTGCGGCGATCGAGTCCGCTCGTGATGCGGATGAACGTGCGGTTGACGCGAACACTCTTCGGTCAGCCATTCGAAGAAGCGCGCCTTGCCGCTGAACGCGCGTTCCTCGGCGAACTCATGGCGACCGAAGACGTGCGCGAAGGACTCGCGTCGTTCTTCGAGAAGCGCCGGCCGGCGTGGAAAAACCGATGATCGGCGCGAGCGGGCGGGAGCGACCAGAGCGATGAGAGTCCTCATCGTCGGTGCGGGCGCGCTGGGTGGGCTTGTGGGAGCATTCCTCACGCGCGCCGGAGAGGATGTGACGCTTCTCGAGACGAACGCCGCCCGCGCGCATCTGCTCAACACGGACGGACTGCAGATCGTGCAGTCCGGAGGCGGCGAATCCATCACGGTTCCCCTACGGGTCGTGACGTCGACGGACGGGCTCGAGCCGTTCGACCTGGTGTTCATCGCGGTCAAGACTTACCAGACCGAGGACGCCGTGAAGGCCGCGTTGCCGGCCGCGCATTCGGGCACGCGATTCCTGTCGATGCAGAACGGCGTCGGCAATACGGACGTCATGGCACGCCTCGTCGGTCCAGGTCGCGTCCTGTGCGGCATCACGTACCACAGCGTGCAGCACGTCGGTCCGGGGCGCCTGCAGTTCCGCGCCGGGATCAAACCGATCCAGATCGCACCATGCGACGGTATCGTGACACCCGCGATTGACGCGATCAGCGAGACGTTTCGCCGCGCGGGGCTCGATACGGCGGTCGTCGCGGACATCGACCACGCAGTGTGGCAAAAGTTGCTGCACAACGCGGCGATCAACCCGGTTTCCGCCATCACCGGCCTCACCTGCCGCGAGATCCTTGGCGACGAAGACCTGCTGGCATTCATTCGCGACCTGTGCGCGGAAATTGTCGCCGTGATGCGGGCGCGCGGCGTTCCCATCGTCGATGAGGAAGATCCATTCCGTCCGCTGCTCGGATCACTCAATGCCCTCGGAAACAACCGGCCGACAATGTGGCAGGATCTGGCGCGGGGCGTGCGGACGGAAGTGGATGCACTCAACGGGGCGGTCGTGGCGGAGGCGAAGCGACTCGGGGTGCTCGTGCCGCACAACGCGGCGCTCGTGCGGTTCGTGCATTCACGCGAGCGGCAACGGTTTCTCAACCGGCAGCACATCACGCGCACGCTGGGACTCGACAGCAGGACGGGAACGAATCGGACGCGTTCAGCCGCCGGTGGCACTTCCGCGGCTACCGGGTGGGCGGACCACGGGAACCAGCCACAGCTGCCGCTGCTCGAAAGCACCCGGCGGCTGAAGGAGATCGTGCAGACATACTACCGTGACCTTGATGCCGCCTCCGATGATCCCAACCGGTTCGTCGCGGCGTGTTCAGGCCTCGCCCCGGTGGAGATCATTCGCGCGCTGGGAATCGCCCCCTACTTTCCGGAGAACCACGCGGCGCTCATCAGCGCGCGTCACGAAGCTGCGCGGTATATGGCCCGCGCGTCCACGGAAGGATTCTCCCAGTTCTCCAGCTCGGCGATGCGCGCGGACATCGGTGCACTTCTCTCGCGGAGCAGCCCGCTCGTTGCGGCCCATGAGATGAAAGGTCCTCCGCGTCCCGATGTCGCCGTCTACTCGACCAATACAGGACAGGAACTGCCGCGCTGGTTCGAATTCTATGGCGCGCACTTCGGCGTACCGGTTATCGGCCTCAATCCGCCGCCGGCGCTGCACGAGATGGGCAGCACCGAGTCGTACGCCGCGGTCGAGCAGTTGTTGCGCCTGGTCGAGCAGGTGGAACGTGCTACAGGTCTCACACTTTCCATGGACCGCCTTGGCGAGACGGTGGCGTACACGGCGGCAGCGGCGCAACTCTGGCGTGACATCCTCGATCTTGCGCGCACTGCGCCCGCTCCGCTGACGTTTGGCGACATGCTGACGCACATGACACCGATGGTCGTTCTCCGAGGCACGCCAGAGGCGGTCGCATACTACGAGCTCCTGAAGAGCGAAGTCGAAGATCGCGTTGCGAGCGGCATCGCGGCGGTGCCTGACGAGCGGCAGCGCTTTTACTGGGACGGTCCGCCGATCTGGAGTGCGCTGCGGCCGCTCACGCGGATGTTCGCCGACCGGGGGGTCGCGATCGTGGCGTCGACGTTCTGCGAAACGTTCACGCTCAGAGGGCTCGACGCGCATGAACCGGTCGAGAGCATGGCGCGGACCTACGCCTCCGTGTTCGGCAATCGCTCGCAGCGATACCAGCGTGACTATCTCGCCGACAAGTTCGAGCGATTCGGCGTCGACGCCGCGGTCTTTCACGATTCCCGCACGACACCCGAAGCGAGTCACGTGCGATACGGGCTTGCGGTCCTGGCCGAGCGGCAGACGGGCGTGCCGGCGCTCGTGATCGAAGCCGATTCGCACGACGAGCGGCTGTTTTCGGCCGATCGACTGCAACAGTTGCTCGGGGAATTCCTGGAACAGCATGAACCGCAGCCCGCCGGCGTCGGCGGGCGCTAGCGAATGGACGCGAGGAGGTAGCCCTTGCCAGACAACGCGAGCGGAATTGCGGCGGGAGTGGACGTCGGAACGGAGTGCGTGAAGGCCGTCGTGATAACGGATGCCGGACGCACACTCGGTCGCTCGGTGGTATCCACGCGCGGCTACTTCCAGGTATGCGCGTACGAAGCGCTGACCGCAGCTCTCGATGATGCGCACCGGGGGCTCGACGAGCTGTCGGGGATCGGAGCGACCGGTTTCGGCATGACGTGCGTGCCGAACGCGACGGTCACGATCACGGAATCACTCGCGCACGCGCGGGGCGCGTTTCATCACAGGCAAAACGCCATGACGCTGTTGAACATCGGCGGGGGAGACCCGCACGTGATCGTAGTGGACGCCGCTGGGCGCCAAGTCGGGGCCCGTGGCATGCGGCGCTGTGCTGCGGGGACCGGGAGTTTTCTCACGTTCGCGGCGCGTCACCTCGACGTGAGCGCGGCCCAGCTCGATGAGCTTGCCGCGGCGGCGGGCGGCGACGCGGCGGCCGTAAGCAGTTATTGCTCGGTGTTCTCCGCGTCGGAAGTGCTCGAACGGTTGCGTGAGGGCGCCGCTCGCGAGGAGGTGGCACTGGGCTGCGTGCGATCAGTCGCGCAGCGCGTGCTGGAGCTTGGGGCCTTTGAAGATCCCGTCGTGGTGTCGGGCGGCGTCGCCGAGTACTTCCCAGGCGTGCTCCGCGCACTGGAATCTTTCTCGGGATTACGGGTGACCACGGTGCCGGAGCCGATCTGCACTGGCGCACTCGGCGCCGCGCTCGCAGTGTTCCATCACCAGCGGGAAGATTCCGTGCGTCCCGTGGTCGACCAGGCAGAAGGAGCGCTGCAATGAGTGAGCTGACCAGCACGACCGCGCTGCGCGCCACCATGGACGCGTATTACCGCTCGCTGGCGGATGCCGCTCTCCGCAAGACCGCGCCGGTAGCCTGGTGCACGAGCGTGGGACCGGCGGAATTGCTGCGCGCGCTTGGCTTTGCGGTGCATTTTCCTGAGAACCACGCGGCGATCATGGGAGCCGCGCGCACGGCGAACCGGTACCTGCCGCTGGCGCACGCGCAGGGTTACTCGCAGGACATCTGCTCCTACCTGACGAGCGACATCGGCGCGTACCTCGCGGGCGAGTCGCCGCTCGAAGCGTACGGATTGGAGCGTGCGCCAGCGCCTGACGTCCTCGTGTTCAATACCAACCAGTGCCGGGATGTCCGCGACTGGTTCGAGTGGTACGGGCGCGAGCTGGGCGTTCCCGTGCTCGGTCTACACTCTCCGCGCGCAATCGACGACGTCACGGAAAGCGACATCGATGCCGTGACCATGCAGCTCGAAGCGCTGGTGGCTCCGCTGGAGCAGGTGGCCGGCACGCGGCTCGATGACGCGCGGCTGAGGGCGGCCATGCGCGCGTCGAGGGACACCGCTGGACTATGGGGGGCGTGTCTCGAGACTGCGTCGGCACGCCCGGCGCCGCTGACGTTCTTCGACGGCTCCGTCCACATGGGCCCGGCCGTGGTGCTCCGAGGAAGCGACGACGCTCCGGCGTACTACAGGACGCTGCTCGCCGAACTCGAGCAGCGGGTCGAAAATCGTGTCGGCGCCGTGCCGGCTGAGACTCTGCGCCTGTATTGGGACGGCATGCCGGTCTGGGGGCGGTTGCGGGCGCTGTCCACGATGTTCGCCGAGTTTCGTACCGCGGTCGTGGCTTCGACCTACTGCAACAGCTGGGCATTTTCGGGCCTGGACCCCGCGGAGCCGTGGCGGTCCGTGGCCCGCGCCCTGCTCGAGCTGTTCATCGCGCGCTCCGAAGCACCGAAGGAGCGCTACATCGCTCGCATGGTGGAATTCTACGACGTCGACGGCGTGATTTTCCACGACTGTCGCACGTGCTCGAATAACTCGAACACGCGCTACGGCATGCCGGGGCGTATCACCGAGCGCCTTGGAATTCCGACTCTGGTGCTCGACGGCGACGTGAACGACCTGCGGTGTTTCTCCGACGAGCAGGCGCGCACGAACATCGAGGGGTTCGTCGAACAACTGACCGACGCGCGCGCGGCGACTTCGGCGAGGGGATCGCGCTGATGAATTACTACGCCGGCGTCGACAGCGGATCCTGGACGACGAAGGCAGCCGTCATCGACGGGGAGGGCCACGTGCTCGGCACCGCCGTCACGCGGTCCGGCGCCGACCTGACCGCGGCGGCCGAACGCGCGTACGAGATGGTCCTGGCCAACAGCGGCCGTACGCGCGCCGACATCGAGGCGGTATGGTCAACCGGTTTTGGCCGGAATACCATTCCATTCGCGGACGGATCGCGCACCGAGCTCGACTGTCACGGGCGCGGCGTGGCCCATTACATCAAGGGACCACTCGTGGTGGTCGACATCGGCGGGCAGGACGCGAAGGTCATCCGTCTCGATGCGGCGGGCCATCGTTTGTCGCACCGGATGAACCGGAAATGCGCGGCCGGCACCGGCAGCTTCCTGGACGAAATCGCGCTGCGGCTTGGCATCGACATCGGGGATTTGAACGCGCTGGGCCGGGGTGCGACCGAAAACCTCGAGCTCTCGAGTTTCTGCACGGTGTTCGCCGGAACCGAGCTGCTCACTCTCATCCGCAGCGGCAAGCGACCCGCCGACCTGGCGATGGCCGCGTACCGCTCGCTGGTCAAACGCATCGTGGCAATGGACGTACTTGAAGGTCGCATCGCTCCGACGGGCGGCGTCGTGGCCTACCATCCGATCATGGTCGAGCTGATCGGCGCCGCATGTCGCGGCGAAGTGGTCGTGCCTCCCCATCCTCAGGAGATCGGTGCGTTTGGCGCGGCGCTCGCGGCATTGGCCGCGTGCGAAACACAGGACATCGCGGACACGTCGGATACCGCGGAGCTGGTTCAGCCATGAGCCTCCCTAGCTCGGCCGTCCGCGACGGCAACGTCGTTTACTCGCGGCTTCGGCCGATCGGCGAGCGCGAGACCGTGGGGGCAATGTTGGCGCGCAATGCTGCCCGGCTCGCGGACCACCCCATATATGGCGTCAAGCAGCGTGACGGAAAGTTTCGCCGCGTCACCTGGGGCCAATGCCTGGGCGATGTCGTTACGTTCGGACGCTTTCTGTCGGAGGCAGGCGTGGGTCCGAACACGCGCGTCGTGTCGGTATCGCCGAATCGCGGTGAGACGCTGGTCGTCGAGCTCGCGACGATGTGCCTCGGCGCGACGTACGTCCCGATCTTTGCCGGCTATCCCGCCGAGCAGGTGCGCGACCTCATCGAATACGCCAATCCCACGGTGCTCGTCGTGCCCGGACAGGAGCAGCTGGTACGGGCGTGCGTTCCGCAGACGGTGCGCGTGCTGATCACCATGGATCCCATCGCGGACGCTGAGCGCGATGCGGTGCTGGCCGGCACGCGAACGGCGTATGCGACGTTCGCCGGGGTGCTGGAGCGCGGAGCCGGCGATGCCGGTGGCTCCACCGCTGGACAGTTCCTCGATGCCGCGAAGCGGTTGGATCCGTTCACGCCCTGCCTGATGATGTACACATCCGGTACGAGCGGGCGCATGAAGGGCGTGGTGCTCACGCATGACAACATTCTCTCGCAGCAGCGCTCGCTCGCCGCGATATGGAGCGTTACGCCAGAGGACCGTTTCCTGTCGTACCTGCCGTGGCACCACAGTTTCGGCGGCATCTTCGAGAAGTACACGGCCCTATACAACGGCGCGACGCTCTTTATCGACGATTCGCTGGGCAAGGACACCACACGGTTGCTGGCCAACTGGATGGACATCCAGCCCACGATCTACTTCAGCGTTCCGCAGGTCTACCAGCAGCTGGTCGTGCACGCGCAAACGCACGCCGAAGACGAGTCGCGCATTTTCCATCCGGGATTACGGTTCGTTTTCACTGCCGCCGCACCGTTGCCGGCGAATATTTCGGCGTACTTCGCCGCCAGGCACATTCCCGTAATCGAAGGATGGGGACTGACTGAGACGTCCCCTTGCTGCACGGTCACGGATCTCATGGAGCCTCGCACGTTGCCCGGGATGGTAGGGTATCCGATTCCAGGCGTGAAACTGGGCATCGCCGCCGACGGCGAGATCCTGGTGCAGGGACCCAACGTCATGCGGGGCTACGACAACGACTCTGCCGCGACTTTGGCGGCGCTGCCAGGCGACGGCTGGTTCCACACGGGTGACCTCGGGGAATTTGTGGGCGCCGGGCTCAAGCTCGTCACCCGCAAAGACCGCGTTTTCAAGATGCTCAACGCGGAGAAGATCGTTCCGACACAGATCGAGAATCGCCTCGCCGCAATGAACAGCTTTATACGGCATGTGATCGTCGCGGGAGACGGACGGCGGTTCCTCGCCGCGCTCATTTACCCGGATTACTTCAGCATTGCCGAGCGGTTTGGCGACGACCGCGAAACCGCGGAGCGCGTCGTCAAGGATTCATTCCGCGAGACGATCCTGCAGTTCAACCGCGAGCGCCCGGCGAAGTATGAACGGATCGAAGCATTCGTGGTTGTCGCAAGGGAGCTGTCGCTCGAGGCGCGAGAGCTCACGCCGTCAATGAAGGTGCGTGTGCGGAACGTGCTGCAGAACGCGGAAGGATACCTCGAAGCCATTTACGAGCCGACCATCGACTGCGACTGCCGTTTTCTGCGGAAAGTCATGCGGCTCACGGCCGACGAGCGGCGCTGTTTTGCTGGAAAGGAGCGCACGCTCGATCGCTGCCACGAGTGCGGCAGTCTCGTATTCGGTGATGCACCGGTGCCAATGTCCGGGAGCGAGAGGCCATGACGAGCACGACGCCCGCAAGCGGCGCGTGGGACGCGTGGGTGATGACGGCGCCGGGTGCGGTACTCGAACACCGCCCGCGGCCAGCGGAGACGCCGGGCCCTGGTGAGGCGACGGTCGAGGTGGCGGGATGCGGCGTCTGCCACACCGATCTCTCGTTTCTCCACTACGGTGTGCGCACCCGATCGGCGTTACCGCTCGTGCTGGGTCATGAGATCAGCGGATACGTGCGAGAAGTGGGACCTGGCGTCGACACCGCACTGGTCGGACATCCGGTGGTCGTGCCGGCCGTTCTCCCGTGTGGCGAGTGCGACCTGTGCCGCGCCGGTCGGCGCTCCATCTGCCGCAAGCAGGTGATGCCGGGTAACGACCGGCATGGCGGATTCGCATCGCACGTCGTGCTGCCGGCGCGGTTCTTCTGCCCCGTCCCCGACGCGGTGCTTCAGCGGCACGAACTCTGGGAGTTGAGCGTCGTCGCGGACGCCGTGTCGACGCCATTTCAGGCCGTCAAACGCTCGGGCCTCGCGGCAGGCGACACCGCGGTGTGTGTCGGGGTCGGCGGCATCGGCGTGTACGGCGTGCAGATCGCGGCCGCGGCTGGCGCGAAAGTCGTCGCGCTCGACATTGATGACGCCAAGCTTACGCAGGCGCGCGCGGCCGGCGCGCACGCGACGCTCAACGTCAAAGACGTAGCTGTACCGGACGTGCGAAAGCAGGTCAAACGTCTGGCCGACGAACTGGGCGCGAGCCAGTTCCTGTGGAAGATCTTCGAGACATCGGGCACGCGCGCGGGACAGGAACTCGCCTACGCGCTCATTGGCCACGGTGCGACGCTGTCGGTGGTTGGCTATGCCATGGGCAAGATCGAGATTTGCCTGTCGAACCTGATGGCGTTCGACGCCGTCGCGCGGGGCAACTGGGGCGCCGACCCGCTGGTGTATCCCGAGCTCCTGCAGTGGATCGCCGACGGCCGGATTGCGGTGCGGCCGTTCGTGGAGCGGCACGCGCTCGCCGACATCAACGACGTGTTTGATCGGGCGCACCACGGCAAGCTCGTCAAGCGTGCGGTGCTGATCCCGGCCTAGGGCGTCATCGCCGCCGCCTCGCGCTCGAGTCTTTCGGCGAGCGCCCGGAAATTCTCGTGGGCTTCGGCCCCGACATCTTCGCGCTGGACCCGCTCGAAGTCCCGCAACACGCTACGCTGCTGCTCGGCGGAGAACATTTCGTCCGCCATCGGGAAGAGCATTTCATCTTCCTTGATGATGTGATCTCGCAGCAACGCGACGTATCGTCGCGCGTTGGAGATGAGCGCCGCGCGCGCACCTGCGTCGCCCCCCTGGAGCTGGCGCGCGGCATCGCGCATGCCGCGCGTGAGAGCGCGGCCCTGCACGTGCTCGTCGAGGAACATTTCGAGGGGTCCGTCGGACCGTGACAGGCCGCTCTCGACCATCGCTCCAAAGAGCACGCCTTCTTCCTTCTTGTGATGGCACCCGTCGGCGAAGCCGGCGATGAAAGCAGCGGCCTCAAGGAAGAACTCCGCTCGAACGGGATGCCCGTCTTCAAGATGCCGGGTCGCGGTCTCGAGCGCGTCGAGGACGCGCTCGATGAGCCGGTGCTCCTGCATCAGTTCGTCGCTGGCTCTCGCGAATTCACCCATTGCGCTTCCCCCCGGTGTGTGAGTCGTTCGCTGACCAGCGGACCACTGCTCCATGCGAGACATCACCGAGGCTTGACCGTAGTAACGTGCAGCGCGTCCGGCGGCGCGTTCGGCTTGACGCGCACGCTCTTGGCCGGGATCCCGACGTTGACGTGATACGGCCGCACGTCCTTGGTAGCCACGGCGACCGCTCCGACCATCGCGTGCTCGCCCACATGCACGCCGGCCAGCACCGTCGCGTGGTAGGTGATCCGCGCGCCATCAGCCAGCGTAGTGACCGCGTTGGTGACGTCCTTCTGGTCCACGATACTATGCGTGTGGCTATAGATGTTGGCGTAGTCGGCAACGGAGGCGCCGTCGCCGATCACGAGGCCGCCCCGGTCGTCGAGCAGCACGTGCCGGTGAATCACCACGTTGTTGCCAACCTCGACGTTGTACCCGAACGAAAACTCCACGTGCTGAAACGCCTTGAAGTTCTCTCCGCACCGCTTGAAGATGTACGGCGCGAGCAGACGGCGAAGCAGCACGCCGAGCTCGACGTTCTGTCCGCCCAACGCGGTACGGTCGAAGGAATACCACAGCCACAGTAACGGTTTGACCTTCTGAAACCGGGTGTCACACAAAAACCCTCACAACGGATGCAACCTTGACTCACCGCCCGACAGAAACCACCGTTTCAGGACGAACTCTAACTAGATTATGCGGTGGATGACTGACGCATTCATTGTCGGCGCAGTCCGCACCCCGATCGGAAGCTTTGCCGGCTCCCTCTCCCGGGTGCGCGCCGATGACCTCGCGGCGCACGTTATCGCGCGGCTGGTGGAGAGACATCCGTCGGTCGAACCCGAGCGCATAACCGACGTGATTTTCGGATGCGCCAATCAGGCCGGCGAGGACAACCGCAACGTCGCCCGGATGGCGCTGCTGCTGGCCGGGCTGCCGGCGAGCGTGCCGGGCGAGACGGTCAACCGGCTGTGCGCGTCCGGGATGAGCGCGGTGACGCACGCCGCGCAGGCGATCCGGAGCGGGGAAGGGGATATCTTCATCGCCGGCGGCGTCGAGCAAATGACACGCGCGCCATACGTGATTTCGAAGGCCGCGCAGCCCTTCGCCAGGAATGCCGAGCTGTTCGACACGAGCATCGGATGGCGCTTCGTGAATCCGCAAATGCCCCCGCTGTACGGCGTTGACTCGATGGGGGAAACGGCGGAAAACGTCGCCGGGCAATACGGGGTTTCGCGCGAGGATCAGGACTCGTTTGCGCTGGCGTCTCAGAAGAAGGCCGCCCGCGCCCGCGAGTCGGGTCGCTTCAAGTGCGAGATTGTCGAGGTCCCATTGCCCGCCGGGAAAGGGAAGCCCGCGCCGCCGCCATTCGTCGAAGACGAATTCATTCGCAAGGACACTTCCCTCGCAGCGCTCGCACGGCTCGAGCCGGCCTTTCGCAAGGACGGGATGGGCTCCGTCACGGCCGGTAACTCGTCGGGCATCAACGACGGCGCATGCGCCATTTACGTCGTGTCGGACACCGCCGTGACCGAGCTCAAGCTGAGCCCGATCGCGCGCGTCGTAACGAGCGCCGCGGTGGGCGTCGAGCCGAGGACGATGGGAATGGGCCCGGTTCCCGCGGTGAAGAAGGTCCTGGCGCAGTCCGGCCTCACTCTCGATCTGATGGATGTGATCGAGCTCAACGAGGCGTTCGCCGCGCAGGCACTCGCGTGCATCCGCGAGCTGGGACTGCAGGACGACGATCCGCGGATCAACCCCAACGGCGGTGCGATCGCCCTCGGACATCCGCTCGGAATGTCGGGGGCGCGCCTGATCCTCACCGCCGCGCGCGAGCTGGAGCGGACCGGCAGGCGCTATGCGCTGTGCACGATGTGCGTCGGCGTCGGCCAGGGGATGGCGACGATAATCGAGCGCGCGTGATTCCCCGACAATGCTACCCGATCTGTTCGAGCAGCGCGCGAATCCGGGGAAACACCTCGGCGATTTCATCCATCGAGACGGCGCCGACGCTCAGCCGGAACCAGCCCGTTTCGCGCATCAGACCGAACGCCTGGAACGGAACCACCGCCACACCTGTCTTCTCGAGCACGAGCGAGCGAATCGCCTCGTTGTCCTCGATCACCCGTCCGCCGATTCTCTTCCCCTTGAGCTTGAGCTGAAGTGATACGTAAATGGCGCCGTCCGGGCAGAGCACGTCCACTGGAAGCCCCTCGTCGCGCATCGCGGCGAAGCCGCGGTGGAGCACGTCGAGACGCTCGTGCACCGCTGCATCCATCGTCGCGCGGTATTCGCCGATCGCGTCCGGATCATTCAGCAGCTCGGTGAGTCCCGCCTGCTCGGCGTGCGGCGCCCACGCGCCCACGTATGACAGAAGCTCACCGGCCTTCCTTGCGATCGCGGGCGGCGCGAGAAGCCATCCCACCCTGAGCCCCGTGGCGGCAAACGCTTTCGACGCGCCGTCCATCGTCATCACGTAGGGGGCGGATTCGGGAACGAGTGCGAGCGCGTAGCGGTGCTTGTTGTCTTTGACACGTATCGAGCTGTAGATCTGATCGTAAAGGAGGAACAACGGCCGCTCGTTCCCATCCTTCTCCCTCCGGCGGTTTTCCTCCACGACTGCGTCGAGAATTGATTTGAGTGTTTCCGGCCCCATCGCCGTGCCCGTCGGATTTCCCGGCGAGCAGAGGCAGATCAGTCTCGCCGATCCGATATACGGCGCGATCTCGGAGAGCGTCGGCTGGAACCCGTTCTCGCTCACGGCCTCGATCTCGACGGCGTTGGCGCCCGACAGCCACGCATACGAATCGTTCTGCCACGAGGGCACGGAATACACCACAGTGTCGCCCGGCGAGATCACCGTCTTGTAAGCGCCGTAGAGGGCGGGGCGCCCGCCGCTCGTGATCAGGATGGACTCGATCGGATATCGCACGCCGGAGCAGCGCTCCACATATCCGCTCACCGCCTTGCGCAGCGCGAGCAGCCCGGGAGGCGGGGGATAGTTGGTCGCGCCTGACTCGAGCGCCTTCTCCACTCCGCGGAGCAGCCGCTCCGGAATCCGGAAGTATTTGGGGCTAAAGTCGCCGATGCTGAGATCGAGAACGTCGGTTCCGGCGGCCTGGATCTCACGTACCTGGTTGGCGGTGCGAAGGATGCCCGAGAGATGCATCCCGCGGGCGAGGTCGGACAGGGAAGCGTCGAGGCGCGCCTGGTCGCCGAAGTCAGGAGACGCCGTTACGTCGCCCTCATGGGTCACATCTCACCGTTCCTGGGTTGGGGATCTGAGCGATCTTGCCCTGACAAGTGCTCGCTCGCGCTCGATCCTTGGCAGCACCTGCTCCCAGAACCCGTTCTGCTCGTTGAGAAACCTCACCACCAGCGGCTGATCGAGATCTATCTCCCCATCAAACACGAAGATCGCGCTCTGGGTCTCGCGCTGCTTGAGCCGCTGCTCCCCGAAGCCCGAGCTCAGCGCGATCACGTCCACCGGACGAAAATCGCGGCCGGTGCTGGTGATGATCAGGTCCATCGGGCTGAATCTGATGTCCGGCTCTACGCCGTAGAACGACACGAGCCATAGCGACAGCTGCCGCCCGCCGAACCGCTGCGACAGCTCGGCGACGCGCCGGCTCGCGCTCTGCTGCAGGTCGCGCAGCGCGCGGTACGAGTCGGGCGTGAGCAGACGAATCAGCCCTTCCTCCAACGGGAGCGATCGGACCACGAATCCCGGTGGCTGCAAACGGCTATATGAATATCCCCGGTGTTAAGAAAAGCTGTGAGCTGCACTGGCGTAGTCATACGCATGGTGTCCGCTCGCACCTTCATTTCGCGTCCTCGCAAAGCAAACGGTGCAGGTTTGCTTCCGTAGATTAAGACGGAGGTGTTGGGCGAGGATGTCACTTCAATCTCAGCCCTGGGCGCGACACTAAGGTCTTGCGCCGCTGGTCGTGGGTTGCATCCAGCGCCAGCTGCGGCAAGCAGGAAGGCGAGCGGGAGTGAATGATGTTTCGTCATTCTATCCTCACAAGTTAGTGGAAGTCGCCTAACGCCCTAGTTCAGCTGCAAGCACAGTACAACCATTGCGGCGAAGCCGCATCCGAAAAGTGCTTGCCAGCTGCAACGTTCGTTAGGTCGCGCGGTGAGGATTTTCGGCAACGTTAGCGCGCGTCGCGCAACTCGTCGACGGCGAATGTGTGCATGTGACGCATTCTCCAGACTCCATTGGCAACGGGTTCACGATCCAAAACCGTAATGCTGTCCAACCCGGCCGCATCGTCATAGCGCGCGAGCGCAAACCTCGCTATTTGCTTTGCCTGCACCGCGAACGCTGAATCGGAAGACTCTGCAAACTGTGCGGCTGATAGCGAGACTTGCAGGTGTTCCGACGAGCCCCAACGCGAGAATTGCCAGGGGGAGCTCGAGTCCCTGCGGATAAACGACGAGGCCGATGATCGGCA